>OLNV01002529.1_pt1 | contig 10157 bp, 8 predicted proteins | sample 1672891 | NCBI WGS metagenome assembly OLNV01 (sample SAMEA3136734, study PRJEB25190) | human gut metagenome | biome: human gut; feature: human-associated habitat; material: faeces | place: Austria | collected 2013 | reverse complement strand
TACGTAACGTCTTGCTTCCCCCTTCGGGGGAAGTGCCGAAGGCAATAGGGGCATGATAGCGGTATAGCGTGCTATATTGAATAGTCCGACGCTATCGATATTCCAACACTTTCATGCAATACCGCTACATAGCCCCCTCATCTCACTTCGTTCGAAATGGCATCTCACTGGATTTTCGCGTCGCTTCACTCCTAAAAATCCAGTTTGCTTGCACAAGCCCTTCGGGCAGCTCCCCCGATGGGGAGCCAAGAACGTTCTTCCGCTTAACTTAACAGCATTGCCCCTCTAGGGGAAGGTGCCCGAAAGGGGCGGATAGGGTGACTATGGCCTGAAAGACAGCTGGAATAAGGTTTCCCCGTCACTCCTATGAGAGCTGCAAGTCCCCCACGGCAGATTGAACGCGAAAATGAGATGATCGTTATTTCACATCGCCTTTTTTGTTGGAGGCTAAGGGAAACACTGATGACATCTGATAACGATTGAATCAATATTTACTTAGAGTTTTATAGAATAAATACAAAACAACTTGTATTGAAACGATTGCAGTCGTATAATGGGAACATCCAAGAGGCATGCTGAATAAAACCTTTTTGGTAGGTTTAATATTCTTCCACGGTATCCCATGAAACAGGGAGGAGAAGAACAATGAAAAAAATCATCATTGCAGGGGCAACGCTTCTCGCGGCAGGCTGTTTCCTTATCGCAGGCTGCGGAGAAGATGCGCCCAAACAGACGAAAAATGAAATCCATGTCGTGACACATGCGAACTGGAATCCCTTCGAGTATATGGAGAATGGGAAGATCGTCGGATTCGACGTGGACCTCGCAAGAGAAGCGGTGAAGCGCGCCGGGCTTACGATGGATCTCACCGATGCGGGCTGGGAAGCGCTCTTCGAGCAGATCCGCTCACATCAGGCGGACATGGCGATTTCCGGTGTCACCATCACGAAGGACAGAGAAGAGTCCTATCTCTTTTCTGCGCCGTATTTCCTCTCCCGTCAGGCGATCCTGGTGCGGGAAGGCGTGGATATCCACAGCGCGAAGGATCTGATGGACGGCAAAGAAATCGCCGTGCAGAATGGTTCGACGGGTCAGGAAGCGCTGGAAAAACTTCTTGGAAAGAATCATCCCTCCATCAAGAAGACACCGATGTCTATCCAGATGCTGATCGGAGGGCAGGTCGATGCGCTGGTCGGCGATGAGACATCCGTGAAGTCCATTCAGGCGCAGTACCCCGAGGCGCATCTTTCCATCGTCTATGATGACGAAGCCTTCACGCCCGAGCTCTTCGGCATCCTGTATCCGAAGGATACGGGCGCAGAGCTCAAAAACAAGATCGACAAGGCGCTGCAGGATATGATCGCGGATGGCACCTATGGAAAGATCTATGAAAAATGGTTCAAGACGAAAGTCGATGAAGAGACGCTCGGGAAACTGGGGAAATAAAAGGCTCATGGGTTCAATTTGAACCTGCTGAAGATTGAAAGTAGAGGTGAGTGACTAGTGACTGGGAGACATCTTATTCTCTCGTATCGTCATTTCGAGCGAAGCCCTCGAATCTTTTTCGTTCGCGATCAGGCGGATCATGTTTATAAACTCCAAACAGAAAACCTGTTATCCCCAAAACCTTCGGGCATCGCCTTATACATTTGCGGCGAAGCCGCCACCTTCATTCCTAATTCCTCATTCGAGCAGAGCTTTCACCCGCAATCAAAAGACAATTCGCCCGGTGAGCTAACCCTGAACCTTTTTCTATTTGAGGCTATTCTATGTCTGATTTCAAATTTTCCATCATTCAGGAGTATGCGCCGTTTTTCTTATCCGGCACATGGCTCACCATCAAGCTCTCCGTGATCGCGATCCTTTGCGGATTTCTGTTGGGACTCGTGCTGGCACTTTTGCGGATTTCTAAAAAGAAATGGCTGTCCTTTCCATCACTGCTCTTCATCGAAAGCATACGCGGGACGCCGCTTCTCCTGCAGCTGCTGATCACCTACTTCGGCATCGTGCCGCTTTTCATGAAGAAGCCGGACGGGGTCCTCGCAGCCGCACTCGCGCTTTCCATCAATGCGGGGGCATACATTGCGGAAACGATCCGTGCGGGCATCCAATCCGTCGATGTAGGGCAGGGGGAGGCCGCCAGTGCGCTGGGGCTTTCCGCATGGCAGAGCATGCGCTATGTCATCCTGCCGCAGGCGCTGAAGTCGGTCGTACCCGCACTGGGCAATTCCTTCGTGAGCCTGATCAAGGACTCTTCGCTGGCCTCCGTCATCGCGACGCCGGAGCTCATGTACTGGGCGAATGCAGCGAATGCACAGTACTACCGCGTGTGGGAGACGTTCATCACGACAGCCATCATCTATCTCTTTCTGACGGTCATCACCAGCCGGTTCCTTGCAAAACTGGAAAAGAACATGTGAGCATCTGCGAAGGCAGGTGCTTTTTTGACTGGTGACTGGTGACTAGTGACTGAAATGCCATCTTCGTGCATCGCCCTATTTATACTCCGCGGCGCTTCCATATTTTTATGCGCCGCACCATCATTCCTCATTCCTAATTCCTAATTCCTCATTCGAGCAAAGCTTTCATTCATAATCAGTGGACGAAGCCGCCCCGTGGGCTAACCCTGAACCCGTTGAGCCTTTAGCCTTCTTCCCGCGAATGCTATAATAAATATATATACCCTATTTTCCAAAGGAGTCTTGTTATGATGCACAATGAACAGAAAGTGACGGACAGCATTTACTGGATCGGCGCAAACGATTTCGTGACGCCTCGCTTTGATAATCTGGTACCGCTCCCACAGGGAATTTCCTATAATAGCTACCTGATCGATGATGAAAAGACCTGCGTCATGGATGGGATCGACAATGCATGCCGGGACATTTTCATGGATAACCTTTCGTATCTTTTGAAGGGCCGTGCGCTTGATTACATCATCATCAATCACATGGAGCCGGATCACAGCGGTTCTCTTCTGGCACTCGCAGAGGCACATCCCCAAGCGAAGATCATCGCTTCTCCGCAGGCGATCAAAATGTTCGAGCAGTTCTTCCATGTATCATTCAAAGATCGCTACATCATCTCTGATGAAAAGATGGTGCTGGATCTCGGCGTGCACAAGCTCCGCTTCATCAAGGCACCGATGGTCCACTGGCCAGAAGTGACATTCACCTATGATGAGACAGAGAAGGTTCTCTTTTCTGCGGATGCTTTCGGGACATTCGGCGCGATTCACGGCTCCATCTTTGCCGATGCCGTCGACTATGCGGATGTGTATGGCACGGAAGGTCGTCGTTATTACACGAATACGACGGGCAAGTACGGCATGCAGGTGCTTTCCGTTTTGAAAAAGACGGCGGCTCTTCCCATCGACATCATCTGCTCGCTCCACGGGCCTGTCCTTCGCACGGAGAAGGACAAGGCGTATGTGATTGATCGCGTGAAGAAGTGGGCGTCTTTTACACCGGATTATACGTCGGCTTCCATCTTCTTCGCTTCTGCCTACGGTCATACCGCGATGGCAGCTACTCGTCTCGCGACGCTCCTCGGCGAGCGAGGTGTGAGAAATCTGAAGCTCATCGATCTCTGCACGACTCCTGTGAGTGATGCGTGGGCGGAAGTGTTCCGCAGAAGTCACATGGTGCTGGCAGCACCTACGATGAATATGTGTCTCAATCCTGCCATGGCTTCCTTCCTTCACGAATGTACGACGATGGGCATCAAGAACCGCAAAGTGGCGATTCTGGGGAACAGCAGCTGGGCGCCCAATGTATCCGGCAAGCTCATGAAGGATATCGTCAGCACATGGAAGAAGTGTGAGATCATCGAGGAACCGCTCCATGTGAAGGGGAGCATCACCGGCGATGACGAAATTTTGATTTCTCTGGCAGATACGCTGGCCGCAGATATTCTTGGCAAAGAAGGCGCATGATGAAGAAATGGATCTCTTGGATGGCGGCAGGAGCACTCTCTGCTGTATTGCTTCTCTCGGGCTGCGGGAAACCCTCCGTGCATGTGATGAAGGCGGAGGCCAGTCAGGAACCATTTACTCTGGAGACAAAAGCAGTGCCGGAGGCGCTTCATGTCGCGCCGGTCATCCCATCCGTATCGGGCGGTCTTCTTTCCGATCCGCCTGATATCGGGACCACGGTCGAAGCAGGCGATGTCCTTTTCCGGATCGACTCCTCTCAGTATGAGTCGCAGGCGGCAGCGCTCGAGGCGAAAATCGCCGAGAGTGCCTCTTCGGCTCCGGCGGCGAGCTATGGCGGCGCGCCGATCGATAACAGCATGGAAGCCTCGCTTCTGAAGCAGGGCATCATCACCCGCGCCGAATATAACCGCATCAAGGGACGGAGCGCAGCGGCGCAGCCGGCACCTTCCGGCGGCGGGGCGAAGGTGGATGGAAATCTGGCGTCCGCCCTCGCAGCCTTGCAGAAGACCATCGCCGGCTGCACTGTCCGTGCGCCGATCAGCGGGATCGTTTCTCAGGTCTACATCGGAGATACGCACATGGCCATGGCAGGCAAGCCCGCTCTCGTCATCCGACAGGATTCACCGGTGACGGCCTCTATCGCGATCCCGTCCAAGCTGGATACGCTGATGGAACGCGCCAAGGATGACAAGACGCTGACGGTCACGATGACGGATGGTGATGAGATCTGGTATGGCGAGCTTAAAAAGCAGCCTAATGAAGACGGCGACAAATACACCACCTACAAAGTACAGGTGGATAACAGCGATGATGAGATCACCATCGGGAATGAGTACAACATCCGCATCGAAAGCGGCAAGACCATGTCTTCCTACATGATCCCCAAGACAGCTCTGATCGGCGAGGACTCCGTCGCTGTCGTGAATGATGACGGGCTCATCGACATCAGGACCGTAGACGTCGCCAGCGAGACAGGGGGATTCCTGCTCATCATGGATGGTCTCTCTGAAGGCGACCGCGTCGTGACGGATCCGACGAAAGACATCGAAATGGGCATGGAGGTCGATGTGAAATGAAATGGGAGCGCGCCGACTACGACACCGATCCCGTGACACTGGCGAAGAAGCTCATCGGCGCTGTACTCTGCTGCCGCACGAAGGAGGGCCTGACCACCGGTCGCATCGTGGAGTGCGAAGCCTACGGCGGATGCTGGCGCGGTCATGAAGACGATGGCGCGCACTCTGCCAAGGGCATCACCGCGCGGACGAAAGTGATCTTTGGTGAGCCCGGTCATGCCTACGTGTATCTCATTTATGGCATGTATACCTGCCTCAATATCGTCTGCGAACCCGAGGGAATACCCGGCTGCGTCCTTATCCGCGCCATCGAGCCGCTCTCCGGCGTGGAGCTCATGCAGCATCGACGGAAAGGGGCGAAGGGTAGGCTTCTCACAGGAGGGCCCGGCCGCCTGACGATGGCGATGGGGATCGATCGCTCCTTCTATGGGGAAGACCTCACCGGAACCCGTCTCTGGATCGAAAAGGGGGAGGGACACTTTCCCGTGAAGCGCACCAAACGCATCGGCATCGACTATGCGACGTATGGAAGAAATTTTCCGTGGCGCATGGTGCTGGAAGATAATATATATGTATCTAAGTAAAAAGTGGAAGTGCCTGCCGGTCGATGCGCCCATTCGTAGCGATCGGGTATAACGATGATTGGCTATGCATGGATCCTGCTTTTGTTTAACTTTTTCAAAGAATCCCATAAAACGCTCTCAAATGGCTATGAGAGCGTTTTTGTGTTATAATAAAGCAAGTCATTGTTTAATTTACAGCGCGCAAAGCGCTGTCTTTTTTCGCAAGGAGACACTATGGATATCGAATGGAAAGAAGGAAAGATCATCAATACCCCCTTGGAAGGGCAGATGAAGAATTCCTACATTGACTACGCCATGTCGGTCATCGTGACTCGTGCGCTGCCGGATGTGCGAGACGGCTTGAAGCCCGTACATCGCCGCATCCTCTACGCAATGAGCGAGGCCGGGATGCTGCCGGGCAAAGCGTACAAGAAGTCGGCTCGCATCGTCGGCGATGTCTTAGGTAAGTACCATCCGCACGGCGATGGCGCCGTCTATGAGTCGGCTGTCCGTATGGCGCAGGACTTCTCGACGCGCTACCCGCTGGTCGATGGTCACGGGAACTTTGGTTCTGTCGACGGTGACTCCGCGGCTGCCATGCGTTATACGGAAATGCGTATGGCGAAGATCACCGTGGAAATGCTGCGCGACATCGACAAGAATACCGTTGATTTCATGCCGAACTATGACGGCTCGCTGCAGGAACCGCTCGTCCTGCCGTCCCGTATCCCGAACCTGCTTGTGAATGGTTCCTACGGCATCGCCGTCGGTATGGCGACGAATATCCCGCCGCACAACCTGTCGGAAGTGGTTGATGGCCTCTCTGCCATGATCGATGATCCTGATATCACGATCGAAGGGCTGATGAAGTATATCAAAGGCCCGGATTTCCCGACCGCCGGTATCATTCAGGGCGTGAAGGGCATCGAGGATACCTACCGCACCGGCCGCGGCAGCATCACCGTACGTGCAAAGACGGAGATCGAAGACATGGATCGCGGCAAACACCGCATCGTAGTGACGGAGATCCCGTATCAGGTGAACAAGGCGCGCCTCATCGAGTCCATCGCCGACCTGCAGCGTCAGAAGGTCTTAGACGGCATCACGGCCCTTCGCGATGAATCCGATCGCAGCGGCATGCGCATCGCCATCGAGCTGCGCGCCGACGTCAGCCCGGACATCATGCTGAATAATCTCTTCAAGCATACCCAGATGCAGGTGAATTTTGGCGCCATCATGCTGGCGCTGGTCGACGGACATCCGCGCATCCTGAACCTGAAGCAGATCCTCTACTATTACCTGAAGCATCAGGAAGAAGTCATCACCAGAAGAAGTCAGTACGAACTCGACAAAGCCAGAGCCAGAGCGCATATCTTGGAAGGCCTCCTCATCGCGCTCGACCATATCGACGAAGTCATCAAGACCATCCGTGAATCCCGCACCGATGACGTGGCGAAACAGGCTCTCATGTCGAAATTCGGACTTTCGGAAAAGCAGGCCATCGCCATCCTCGACATGCGCCTGCGCAAGCTGACAGGCCTCGAAAGAGACAAGCTCGAACAGGACTACAAGGACGTGCAGGAAACCATTGCTTACCTCGAAGATCTTCTTTCCTCCAGAGAGAAAATCATGGGTGTCGTCAAAGACGAACTTCAGGATGAAAAGAAAAATTTCGGCGATGAACGCCGCACCCAGATCTCGGCCACGAAGGAAGACTTTACCCTGACCGACCTCATTCCGGATGAACCGATGACCATCACCCTGACGAAGCAGAACTACATCAAGCGTATGGACTCTGCGGATATCCGCGTCCAGAAGAAGGGCGGCCGCGGCGTTTCCGGCATGAAGATGAAGGACGAAGACTATGTCTGGAAGATCCTGAATACCTCCACGCACAACCGCATCCTCTTCTTCACCAATAAGGGCAAGGTCTACATGAAGACTGCCGTGGAATTCCCGAAATCCACGAGAACCGCACGCGGCAGCGCGCTCATCAATTTCATTCCAAATCTGGCCCGTGATGAAAGAGTCACCGAGCTTCTCGACCTCGACAACGTTCAGGAAGGGACGAAGTACCTCCTCATGGTCACGAAGAAGGGCTATGTGAAGAAGACCGAGCTTGCGGAATACAAGAATATCAATAAGAACGGTCTCATTTCCATCCGTCTCAATGAAGGCGACCGCCTCGCTGCCGTGCTTGCGATCACCGGTGAAGAGGAGATCATCCTCGGCACCAAGGACGGCATGGCCATCCGCTTCTCGGTGGATGACAGCGAAGTCCGCTCCATGGGCCGCGCCGCCGCCGGTGTCCATGGCATCAAGCTCGCCGGCGATGATGAAGTCGTTGGTGCATGCATCGCAGCGGATAAGGATATTTTCACCATTTCCGCTGACGGTAATGCGAAGAGAAACAAGGCCTCTGCCTATCATATCCAGAGCCGAAACGGCAAGGGCATCCGGAACTTCCGCCGCGGCTACGAAGTTGTAGCTCTTGTCGCAGCGGATGATAAGGATGAGCTCGTCGGTGTCTCCGAACAGGGCATCACCATCAAGACAAAAGCGAGCCAGATCGTCAGCAAGAAGACGAAAGCAGGACAGGGCGTCATCCTCCAGCGTCTCGAAGAAGGCGACCGCATCGCCTCTATCGACGTGCTCTCGAATGATCCAGAAGCTGAAGATGAGGAAGAATAAGCGGATAACAGGGGATTCTCGTGATCTTAATCCATAGTCCCTAGTCACCAGCCGCTAGTCCCTAGTCACCAGTCACTAGCTACCAGTCACTAGTCACTAGTCACCAGCCACATACATCCCAGCAAAAACCCGCCGCGCGGAAAAGCGCGGCGGGTTTTTGCATCTGACTGATGAAGTGATTGGGGGGAAATACAGGGAAGAGAGTGGCGAGATTTAATCTGGGGTTCGCTATCTTTTCCTCTGGCTGTATCGTATAATTACATCAGAGTAAGGAAACATGGATGCAATCGTTTCCGCAAGACTGTATTTCAAGGAGGACTTATGGCAGCAACGAAAGACACAAATATGCAGCAGGACAGACAGAAAGCACTTGAAAATGCGATGAAGCAGATCACCAAGGAATTTGGCGCCGGCTCCATCATGCGTCTTGGCGAAATGGGGGACAAGCTCGATATCGAGGTCATCCCGACGGGGTCGCTCGCACTGGATATCGCTGTCGGCGTCGGCGGCTATCCGCGCGGTCGCGTCATCGAGATCTATGGGCCGGAGTCCTCCGGTAAGACGACACTGGCACTACATGCGATCGCAGAAGCGCAGAAGATGGGCGGCATCACCGCATTCATCGATGCAGAGCATGCGCTCGACCCGGTCTATGCACACCATCTCGGGGTCGATACGAAAGAGCTTTTGATTTCCCAGCCGGATAGCGGCGAGCAGGCACTCTCCATCGCAGAGTCTCTGGTCAGAAGCGGCGCGGTCGATATGATCGTCATCGACTCGGTCGCAGCCCTCGTACCGAAGCAGGAAATCGAAGGGGATATCAGCGATGCATCGGTCGGCCTGCAGGCACGCCTCATGAGCAAGGCGCTCCGCAAGCTGACGGGCATCATCAGCAAGTCGAAGACCATCGTCATCTTCATCAACCAACTGCGTGAAAAGGTCGGCGTGATGTTCGGCAATCCGGAAACCACCACCGGCGGCCGTGCGCTGAAATTCTACTCCTCCATCCGCATCGAGATCCGCAAGCTCGAAGTCATCAAGAACGGCTCGGACATCATCGGCAACCGCACAAAGGCGAAGGTCGTGAAGAACAAAGTCGCTCCGCCATTCAAAGTGGCTGAGTTCGACATCATGTACGGGGAAGGGATTTCCAAGGAAGGCACACTCCTTGATATCGCGGTCGATATGGAAATCATCCAGAAGAGCGGGGCGTGGTACTCATACAAGGGCAGCCGCATCAGCCAGGGCCGCGAGGCAGCGAAACGTTACTTGAAGGAACACCCGGATGTCGAAGCGGAAATCGATAAGATCATCCGTGACACCCTTGTCGTAGAACCGGATCATTTCGAAGATGGCGTACACTCGGAAGCGGACAGCGAAACGGACTCGTCCGAAGGATAGGACCTGCTACGAGACGGCGGTGTACCTTTTGCAGTTCCGCGACCAGAGCGAGAAGGATCTCACGCGGAAGCTGAAAGAGAGGGAGTACACGGAAAAGGAAATCGAAGAGGCGATGGCAAGGCTTAGGGACTATGACTATGTCAATGATGAGAATCTCGCCGATGAGCTTTTCGAAGCCTACCGCCGCCGCGCGCAGTACGGAGACGCCTACATCCATCAGAAGCTGAAGCTGAAGGGGCTTGTGACGGAGAAGCACCTGCAGCTGGAGGAAGAAATCGAGATGGCGGCCGCCCTCCTGCAAAAGAAATGGGGCATGAGCCCGAAGATGCGGACAGATTTCAAAAAGTCAGCCTCTTTCCTCCTGCGAAGGGGCTTTTCCCACGATGCGGTCATGACGGTGATGCATGAGATGGATTTTGAAGAAATAGAAGAGTGAGAAGGGGCTGTGAAGAAATGAAGATTCATTTCTTCACAGCCTCTTCTTTTGTGTCC
>OLNV01002527.1_pt1 | contig 10163 bp, 6 predicted proteins | sample 1672891 | NCBI WGS metagenome assembly OLNV01 (sample SAMEA3136734, study PRJEB25190) | human gut metagenome | biome: human gut; feature: human-associated habitat; material: faeces | place: Austria | collected 2013 | reverse complement strand
CGCCCGGTTGTATGCCGGAGTAAAAACTGTAAGTGTTGCCATTCTTATTCTCCACTGTGTGCAATATAATAGTTTTGCAGCCATTTTGCTGCCTCTTCAATATCATAACCATGAGACTTCATCTCATCGTAATGATCCGTTCGCGTGTTCTTTGCCCTCCCTATGATATGTTCTGCCCATATCTTAGGACTATCGGTCAATTTTTGTGTCGTTACAAGATTAGTTGTAATAATACATTCTTCCGGAACCTTGTCAGATATGATACATGGCAGGCCTGCTGCCTGTGCTTCGACCATAGTAACCGGCAATCCTTCATACAAAGATGGAAATACAAATACATCCATTGCCTGCATCTGTTCCTCTACATCTGTTCTGACACCCGCAAAGATGATATGATCTGCAATACCAAGCTTTCTGGCTTTTTCTTGTATTTCCTTTTTCCCATCTCCGTCTCCGACTAAAAGTAATCTGGCAGATGGATTTATTTTCTGTACTTCATAGAAAATGTCGATTAGAAACGTGTGATTCTTTTGTGGATTGAATCTTCCCACATGTCCAACCAAAAGTTCATCAGAAATATTCCATTCATTTCTTATTTTTTCTGCAACAGAAGGTTTGTACTGGTATCTCTTTACTTCCACCGCATTTGCCATCACATGATACTGTTTTCCTCCAAACATCCAATCCCCCGCATCTTTTCCACATGCAAAAAGTGCAGTTGCAAATGCAGGAATCTTCTTCATGTAATGCAGCTTAATCAGATACTTTAGATTCTTGTCCTGATTGCTGTTGTGGCTGTGCGCAATCCGTACCGGTACTCCACACTCCTTCGCCACTTTTAAGGCAACTGAACTCAAACAGTCCTGGTGTACATGCACGATTCGATATTCCGGGTGTGCCTTAAAAAAAGTACGCAGCTCGTTCTGATACGATTTACTCCACGGTACCAGTCTGGATACATGATGAATTTTTCCACCAAGCGATAAGATTTCTGCATCATAATCCGCCTCGAAGTCTCTGTGTACAAGGAAATCAAACTGTACCTTTGTGCGGTCAATATGACGATAGTAGTTCATAAGCATCGTTTCCAAACCACCTCGTCCCATATAGGTTACGATATGTAATACTCTGATTGGCTGCATCTCTACTCCTTCACTTTCGCCACCGTCATCTTCAACACTTCATCCTTCGCAAACTCTCTTGCCATCTTATCTCTTGCGCATTTGCCCATTTCTTCTCGGTCGGCACGGCTCTTATGATAGATTTCATTCATCTTCTGGTACAAAGAATGTGCATTTTTCACCTGACAGAGGTATCCGGTTGTGCCGTCTTCCACGCTTTCCATACAGCCTGGAATTTTGCTTGTAACAACCGGTCTGCCGGTGGATGCTGCTTCTAGCAGGACATTTGACATGCCCTCATGATAACTTGGAAGGACGATGCAATCTGCTGCTTTATAATACGGTCTCGGGTCTTCTTTGAATCCATGAAAGACTGCGATGCCGTCTTCTACTAACTTCTCTACTTCACCCTTATATTCGTCTTCGAAGAATCCGACAATGTCAAGAACGACTTTCTTGCCATATTCCTTGTGTAACTTGCGAATGGCGTAGAAGAGCTCGTCCATACCCTTTTCCTTCATGATTCGGCCCAGATACAGGAAGTGAAATGCTTCATTTTCCGGATAGGCTTCGTACTGATAGAAGTCGAGAGTGATGCCGGCTCCGGAAAGGATCGTCTGCTGCTTTGCCGGAGTGATCTTCTTTTCCCGGAAGAGTGCTGCATTTCGCTCATTTTCAAAGAAGACGGTCTTTGCGCCCTTTAAAGCAGTGCGGTACATCATGGTTACGACCTGGGAAAGTCCCGGCTTTTCAAATGCGGTGCCAAGTCCCTGTACATTTACGCAATATGGAATGTGCAGGCGTCTGCACGCATAACCGGCATAAACATTTGGCTTAATCGAATAAGTGATGACCATGTCCGGCTTTTCTTTCTTTAACATGGCACGGTACTGCTTATATAAACGCAGATCTGTCATCGGATTGATGCCGCGGCGGTCAACCGGAGTCTCGATCATATGGCATCCCATATCGGCAAAGTCTTTCTCGTGGCCGACAAATGGAGTGCTGATATAGACCTCTGCATCTTCCATCAGCATCTGTATGAGTTCTCTTCGGAACTGCCACAGCATATAAGAATGATTCGTGATAATCATTACTTTTTTATTTTTCTTTTCTCGCTCCATTGTTCCTGTTCCACCTTCTACAACGCCGCTTCCACGGAGTACGGAAAAAATGGTACCAAAGACGCACCGGATGTCCATCGCAAGTCCTGCTTTTCTTACGTACTCTCCGTCAAGCTTTGCTTTTACGTCTATCTCGAGTTCGTCACGTCCATTGATCTGCGCCCAGCCGGTAAGGCCCGGCTTTACATCATTTGCACCATATTTGTCTCTCTCTGCAATTAAGTCTGTCTGATTCCACAGTGCCGGTCTTGGTCCGACGACTGCCATATCGCCTCTTGCAATGTTGTAGAGCTGAGGCAGTTCATCTAAAGAAGATTTACGCAAGAAACGACCCACCTTTGTGATATACTGCTCCGGGTTATCCAAAAGATGCGTCGGTATGTCATGCGGAGTGTCAAGCCGCATGGAACGAAACTTATATAACTGGAAATATGACTTATGAACACCGACTCTCTTTTGTGAAAAGAATACCGGTGCCCGTAAGCCATCTTCTAACTTAATAGCTACCGCTATCGCCAGAAATACCGGCGACAGCACAACCATTCCCACTGAGCCAAGGATCATATCTACCATGCTCTTAGTTTTTAAATAATTTTTCATATGTCTCTATCCCTTTACTATAACCTGAGAAAATACAATTAGTATTTCTCCTCATACTCAACTCGTTTCTTTTCGTCATCTCAAATTCTATAGTTTTTCACTCTAGTTTCATATTTTATCACAATTTACATGATCTGGCAATTTTCTCTATATGATATGCAGCTTGAAAGATTTGGCAATCAGTTCTCTTTCGTCTCTGTAAATACCTCTTTTTGATTTACCGCACCTGTCTCTTCTTCCGGTTCATCAAACTGTTTTTCATAGCGGCTGTAATGTCTATATCCGCCATAACGACCATATCTTCCATATCTTCCATAACGATAGCGTCCATAGTATCCATAACCATATCCATATCCACCACCCGTAGAGCGGTCGCGGTTTAATACATAACCCAGCATATGGATTCCACTCATCGAAATGTTCTCCACACCCATACGAATCTGGCGCATCTTTGCATAATCATAGCGGATCACATAGACTGCAGCATCCAGATATCTTGCAAGTACCGGCGCATCTGCAAGCATCTCAGAAGGAGCCGTATCAAATATTACAAGGTCTGCTTTCTTCTTTAAAATGGAAATGAGTCTCTCCATCTGCTTACTCTCAAGCAGGTCGGAAGAACTTCCTTCTGTCGTTTTGCCATACAGAATCTGCAAAGATCCCGGGCACTTCTCAAGTTCTATCGTTGTCATTGCTTCACTGATCTTCACCTTACCTTGAAGCACCGCCTGAAGTCCGGGAAATTCTCCTTCCTGATTCATGGCTTTTGCAACAGATGGTCTTCTCATATCACAATCTACAAGTATGACATTTTTCCCTAGTTTTGCCTCTATGATTGCCAGATTCACAGAAAATGCCGTCTTTCCTTCTTCCGGCACAGAGCTGGTGACCAAAAGCGTCTTAAACTCCTCTTCCTCCATCTGTTTCATTACCTTAATTCCGACCTTTCTGAACGCTTCCAGATATCCCTGCGGAATTCTTTTATTTAATACATTGACTGAATTATAAAAACTTTCTTTATTTCTCTTCTTTACATGTACTTCCGGCAATGTTCCAAGATCAACCAGATTCAAATGGGTCTTAATCTCCTTACCTGTCTTCACGGTACGTCTGGTAAGTACATAAAGAAACAGAATCACAAGACCAATAATGGCACCCTTAAGTGCCCCTCTCTTCCAGGAAGAAGAAATGACTCCCTGCTTTGTCGTATCATCCGGAACACCTGTTTCATCCAGGATCTTCAGAGTCGTATTTCCAAGTACGAACTGTGCCACTTCCGGATAATTTTTAATGACTGACTTTAATGTCTTATAGGAAAGTTCTGCATTCGTACCGGAAACAGATATCGTAAGCATATTCGTTCCCTCTTCCGCCTTAACAGAAATGGATCCTGGAACAGAGTCCAGCTTCATATCCTTTGCTACCACATCTTTTAGCACACCACTTGTCAGTATGTATGGGAAAACATCCGCCATCTGCTGTGCAGACGCATTGTTCTGGTAAGCCGGACTTCCATCAATTGTCGTTACTGCCACCGTCGCTGATGCCGTATAGACAGGGGTATAATTCTTTCTTGCTTTGATATAACTATTCAGTCCAAAAATCAATGCGAGAACCAAAACCAGCCACCACATTTTCTTGATTCCATATTGGAAACTACGAAGGAATTCAATCAGATCAATCTTCTCGATTTCACCCTGTTGCTCCTTCCCAGATTTTTCTCTCATCTCATCCATGTCTGCTATACCTCTTTATTATTCGTATATTTCCCATAACGTCCATATCGCCCATATCTGCTGTACCTGCTGTAATGATCTCCCACCGGGCTGTCCGCGATACTCTGAAACGTCATGACACCATTTAAAACAACTCCAAGTACCTTGGTATGATTGTCACGGAAATCATCCATCATCTCGTTGATATCTTCTGCAAGTGTAACGTTCTGTCTGGCAACGACCATTACGGCATCTGCATGCTGTGCAAAAATCTGTGCATCTCCAATCATTCCAGATGGTGGGGTATCGATAATGACGTAATCCACAATCTTACTGCAGGCTTCTATAAGAACCGGAAGCTGTCTGTTTCCAAGCATCTCTGTAGAAGCAGAATAGGACACCTTTCCACCTATAAATCCAAGCCGCTTACGCTCCGTATTTAACAAAATGTTATTGGCACCTGTTCTGCCATTTAAGAACTCTCCAAGCTCATTTTCTTTTTTCGGACTCATTCCCAATAACAGATACTGTGCAGGGCATCTGATATCGCCATCAATCAAAATGACTCTCTTGCCTTTTTTCGCAAGTGTGATTGCAAGATTCCCTGCCACGGATGACTTTCCTTCATTCTCACAGACACTCGTAACTACCAGGATCTTACCGTTGATCTTTGACATATGGTATTCCACCCTGGCCGCAAGCATCTTAAAGCTTTCCACGAACCGGAAGCTTGCCAGAGGATTATCCACCAGAACTGCCTTCTTCCGGTGCTTGATCCATTCCTTTATCGTCTTATACTTCCATTCATAACTAATCGCTCCAAGACTTCTGGCATCGAGCTTTTTCTCTACTTCTCTTTCCTGCTTCACCGTATTATGCATATAAGACCAGATAGCAAATAACAGTATGCAGACAGCCATTCCCAGGAAGAATCCCTTCTTTGCCATCTCACCGTTCTGTGGTGGATTGACCGGTGCATACGGAATCTTCGGATCTTCCAAAACATCAAGCACTGTCGTTCCAACTGTATAATAAGAAATGCTGGTGTAGTTGTCCATCACCGTTTTGATAATATCAATCGAATCCTTTGGCGAATGTGCAGTAACAGAAAGGGTCAGCATATTCGTTCCCTTTACAACATTGGCACTGATATCCGCATCAAGCTTATCCATATCCAATTTTTCACAGATTGTCTTCTTCATAATCGTACTTTCCAGAATCTTCTGGAATGTTTCTGCCATCGAATTGGCAGAAGAAAGATTATTGTATGCATTGGCATTCTCTCTGGATGTGATAACAAATGTTGCCTGTGTACGATAATTCGGAACATATATCATGCTGCTTGCCACATAAAAAAGCATTGCACCGGCCAGCGCTCCAAACAGGATGACCCACCAGTTTTTTAAAATATCACAAACCAATGAAATCGGTTCAAATTCTGTCTCCGTCTGTGCGGATGCATTCTCCCGATTATTTTCCATCTTCATTTCCCTCCACAACTACAAACATCTTTGTCACAGCCGTCGGAATTCCATCTCCGGTATACGAAAATTCTACCGGATATACTCCAGGCTCATTGTAATCCACCTTCGAATTCACACTAATCGACTCCATAACACTGGGATCTTCATTATACTGTGTAATCAGCCCATTCTGTTCCAGTCCGACCACATAACACATCGGATCTATCATATTTCCAACAGTTGTATAAACAATATACTCCGATAACGCCGGATATTGCTTTATACTTTCATTCTCATTATCCGTAATCGTAATCTCAAACGATACCGAACAGACATCTCCCGCACTGTTGCTTACCTGTGCCGTAACCGGATAATCTCCCGGCTGCGGATTATACAGGCTGTCATTCATTGAAAGCTTCACCTGGCTGGTCAGGTCTCCATCGAGACAGTCTGTTGCACTCAGATAAGATACAAAGTCTGTATTCGCCGCTTCTGCCGCGCTACATCTTGGTGCATGAAGCATCTTAATCCGTGGTGGCGTATAATCATTATATTTCACCGTTCTTTTTAACGTTCCCATCTGGTTCGATTTATCAAAAACGACATAAGTGACCGTGCGTTCATTACCCGAAATAAAATGAGAGATAGAAGAAATACGAACTTCTTTCGTCAAATCCCCATCCCTGTTATCCGTAGCCTTAATTCCCTTCATCAGTGCCTCTTCCTGATTCTCATTGACACTGAGTACAAGCTCATCATCACTACAGGTAATCACCGGAGGCACATGGTCTTCCACCATCTTTTCCTTTATTAAAAATCCAACGAATACCGCACATGCCAACACAAATATCAGACATATGGCTCTTCTCAATCTAATCATGTTTTCTCCTTTAATCAAAATAGTATGGTAAAAATGGAAGCGGCTCCAATTCAAGTACCGGCTTATCCTGACAGATTCTGCCGGGATTGTCTCGAAACAGCACATCCAGATGCCGCTTTGAACAACATTCACTAAGTGCTTCATACGCATCCATCAAAAAAGGCGTCCGCTCCACCGCGCTGTGTGCATCACTTGCCACAACCGATACCAGATGGTGATGAAGCAGGCGGTATGATGTCTCCCTTGCCGACTCACCAAACCGTCCAAGAAAACTTCCCTTATTGACCTGAATGGCATATCCCTTCTTCCTCCACTGATATACAATCTGCGGATCATCCTGCACAAAATAATAACGCTCCGCATGCGCAATCACAGGCTTTGCACCAACTTCCCTTACCTTACCAAGAAGCCTCGTTGCAAAGTCCGGATCCTCATCAAATGCAAACTCCATCAGAATATAATGGCTCTGATTGATCGTCATTACCTTTCCATCTGCCATCTGCCGTGGCAGATCCTCTGTAGAAAATGCCTCCATCCCCGGAAAAAGCCTGATTGGAATCTTCTCTTCCTTAATCGCCCTTGCGGCCTGATTAAACGTATTCACATAATGCTCTCCAAATGCATTATCATACAGTCCCGGAATATTAAAATGCGGTGTTGCCACAATTTCTGTTACTCCGCTCATAGCAGCCAGCCTTGCCATCTCTATCGTATCTAAAATATCTACTGCTCCATCATCCATCCCCGGCAGGATATGCGTATGTATATCAATCATTTTACCACTCTCTACCTTAAAAATCCATTGCCATTTTTGCAGCTTCCTCTTCCGAAAGCTCTGTCACCCTGGTATCCATCACACGGTATACCCGTCTGCACATATTTAACACACTTGGTCTGTGCGTTGTAACAATACATGTTTTGTTTGGTTTCTGTGTCATAATATTGCGAAGCACCCTGCGCTCCGTCTCCACATCCAGTGCGGAAGTAGCCTCATCCAACAGCAGCACCGGCGCATCTCTTAAGAGTGCCCTTGCAATCGACAGCCTCTGTGCCTGCCCTTCCGACAGTCCACGGCCACGCTCGCCCACATTGCTATTTATCGTGTCCGGACGCTTCTTCACAAAGTCCCACGCACACGCAATCTCCAATGCTTCTATCATCTCTTCCTCTGTCGCATCTTCCTTTACCATCCGCAGATTCTCTGCGATGGTTCCCGACAGAATCGTATTGCCCTGCGGAACATATGCAAACAGGTGTCTCGTCTCTGCATTTAGTACCACTTCCATGCCGCCTGCCGCAGACATCACTGCCTGCCCGCTCTGCGGATGAATCAGCCCCAGAAACATACGGATTAATGTTGTCTTACCCTCTCCGGAAGGACCCACCAGTGCAACAATCTCACCCGGCTTTGCCTCAAACGAAGAATCTGTGATCACACGCTCTTCCTTCACATAAGAAAAATCCACATCCCGCATCTTCACCTCGAACCCATCTTCCACATAAGCATCCATCTCAGAACTTTCTGGAATATGAACTTCTTTCTTAAGCTGTGCAAGCTCTCTGATACGATGTGCAGAGATTGAACTGTTCAAAAAGTTTGGTATGATCGATACCAGATTGTTAAATGCCCCATTTAAGTTACTTCTCTGTTGTAAAAATAAAGTCATCGTTCCATAAGAAATATCTCTTGTCCAAAGTCGGAACAGACAATATCCAAATGCTGCATACTGAACAACCATTCCTATGATCGACATAACGATATTCGTCTTGATCGTAAACATGTTATACTTTAAACTGATATCTTTAAACTTCTCCTGCCAGTTTCTCATCTTCTTTCCATATAAAGAAGAGATCCCAAAGGACTTGATCGTATCAAAATTATAGAATGTCTCGACTTCAAATGTCATCATCTCACTACTCATTTCCCGCACTTTCTTCCCATATTCTCTCTGCTTGGAAATAAGGAACTTCGACATCAAAAGCATAAATGGTGCACTTGCAAATGCCAGTAATGACATGATCTTATCGTAATGCCAGATAACCGCAAATGTTGCAACAAAATCGTAAATTGCTATGATGATCGTCGGCAGCCAGCTGATCGCATTTCCGCTGATCGTACTGACATCACTGTTAAACCGATTCAACACATCTCCATTACTATATTGATTGATTTCCATCCAGTCTGCATCAATGATCTTATCAAAAATGTCTGCCTGAATATCGTTATTGATATAAATACTTAATTTTGTAGAAATACGCCCGATCACATTTCCGATCGTCAGACTAAAAAATGCACTTCCAAGTGTGATCAAGACCATGATCCACAACTTACTCATCTGATATCCTGTGATGATATCGATCATATATTTACTTGCCACACTTCCAACCAATCCCATGGATGTGCTGAAAATACCAAGGATCGTGTAGAAAGCGATCGATCCTTTATATCGTTTGCTGTAGGAAAAGATCCATTTCCAGTCGTCAATGATCTCTGAAAATGTTCCATCTCGCCATTTCCCGATCAGTATATCTAATGATTCAAACGATATCTTCTGATTTGGTTGATTTTGATTTTCATTGTCCATCATGTGATCATCACCTTCTTTCCTTCATAATTTTGTAAAATTCTTTTGTATACTCACAGATATATTCCGGAATTCCTTCATAATCTCCTGTTTCTAATAAAGCTGCCGCCGCACATGTATTACAGATTGGACGATATTTGCATTCTGTACACCTTTCATTGATCAAGATCTCTTTCGTCTGTGCTGATATCATTTCCCAGCTTCTTTGAAAACCTTCTGCAAATACATTCACTTCTGGTTGACTTTGCATCACACATGGACGTATCATCCCCTGCCAATTGATCGTAAAAGAGCAATTGCCTGCCAGGCATAAAATGTGCCTGCTGTATTGCATATTTTGCGGATGATCTTCAACCATGCTGATCACATGATCCTGATATTCTCTAAGAGCTTCTTCACCCCATTGATGTTGAAAGATCAACTTCTTCGCCATCGCTGCATCCTTTGGATTCATTCGGCTTTGTTCATCAAATGGTTTATTTCTTTCTCTGCTTGCCGGATACATATAGGTATCAAGGTTCACGGCTGTATCCAAATCATCTGCAATATCTAAAATCTTCCTAATATCCTCTTCATTCTTTGAAGTGATGCTTCCATTAATCTTTACATCAATCTCCCTGTCCCTTAGCAGCCTGACTGCATTGACCGTCTTCTGAAATCCACCTGGATAATGAC
>OLNV01002523.1_pt1 | contig 10179 bp, 7 predicted proteins | sample 1672891 | NCBI WGS metagenome assembly OLNV01 (sample SAMEA3136734, study PRJEB25190) | human gut metagenome | biome: human gut; feature: human-associated habitat; material: faeces | place: Austria | collected 2013 | reverse complement strand
ATCAATGGCTGTAGAATAAATATCCGTAAGTTTTTGATAGAAACGGCGTTCGCTAAGGCGGATTTCACGGATTTCTGCCAGTAAATGCTCGAAATAGTCCTCGCCAATAAATGAGCCGTTTTCCATACGTTTCTTGTCTATCACATAGCCACGGATAGAGAACTGGCGAATGACAGAGGTACACCATTGGCGGAATTGTGTAGCCCTGATACTGTTTACACGATAACCCACAGAGATAATGGCATCCAAGTTGTAAAACAGCGTTTTTCTATTTACCTGACGCTCACCCTCCGTTTGAACTACCGAGAAAAACTCGGTAGTTGCATCTTTTTGCAACTCCTGACTGGCATATATGTTCTTTAAATGTAAACCTATATTATCGGTAGAGCAATCAAATAAGATTGCCATAGCTTTTTGCGTACACCAGACAGTTTCATTCTGATACACCACTTGTATGCCATCTTCCTTATCTTCAATGGCGAAGATAAGGAACTCTGCCGTACTGTTTCTTATTTCAAACCGCTTTGCCATTACACTTCCTTTTATTCAACCAACCCCAACTCTTTCAAATACCCCTCTATCTCCTTGTCAAGTTCGGCGCGTTTAGCTTCAAGTTCTTTAATTTCCGCCATTACAGCCTTGATGTCGATAGGTGCTTCTTCTTCAAAGGTATCAACATATCGGGGAATATTCAGATTATAATCGTTGTCAGCGACTTCCTGCAATGTGGCAAGATGACTATACTTTTCTATTTCCTTGCGATCACGATAGGTTTCGACAATTTTCTGTATATGCTGCGGACGAAGTTTGTTTTGAGTCTTTACCTTTTCAAACTCCTTGCTTGCATCAATGAACAGGATATTATCATCCTCCTTGCGGCATTTCTTAAAGACAAGAATACAGGTCGGTATGCTTGTACCATAGAAGATGTTGGCAGGCAAACCGATAATGGCATCAATATAGTTTTTCTTTTCAATAAGAAAACGACGGATTACACCTTCAGCATTACCACGGAACAGTACACCGTGAGGTGCAACACAAGCCATTGTGCCGCCCTCATTTAAGTGGTAAATCATGTGTAGGATAAAGGCATAGTCGGCTGTCTTTTTCGGTGCAAGTCGTCCAGCCTTGCTGAAACGGTCATCATTGTTGAATTTGTCAGCAGCACTCCATTCTGCGGAGAACGGAGGATTAGCCACGACTGCATCAAACTGCGTATCGCCAAATGCGTCCCACTCCAGCGTATCACCGTTTTCTATCTTGAAGTTATTGAATCTGATGCCGTGCAACAGCATATTCATTCTGGCAAGGTTGTAAGTGGTCGGATTCTTCTCTTGTCCATAAATGTCCACTGCATGACCCACCTTTGCCGCACGAAGAAGCAACGAACCACTACCGCAAGTCGGGTCATACACATTGCGAAGCCGTGTGCGACCAATAAAAACAATCTCTGCCAATATTTGGCTGACTTCTTGCGGTGTATAAAACTCTCCGGCTTTTTTCCCGGCTCCTGCGGCAAATTGACCAATCATATATTCGTAGGCATCGCCAAGAATATCAATCTCATTAGATGCTTCCACTCCAAACTTTATATCGTCCAAAGCCAACAAGACGTTGCTGACAAGCGTATTCTTGTCATCTGCCGTCTTACCCAACTTTGGAGAAGCGAGGTCTATATCTGAGAACAGACCGCCGAAATCTTCCTCACTATCATGCCCTAATGTACTATCCTCAATACGTTTCAGCGACCGTTCAAGTATTGGCAATATATTCTCTTTCCTTTTTATCCGATCTATTACCGATGAAAACAAATAAATCGGTTCTATGAAGTAACCGACACCTTCCAAACATTGCTTTTTCAGCTCCTCTTGTAGTTCAACGGCATCTTCATCCTCCATATTCCACAAATCTTTGAACGATACACCGTCATCCACCAAAGCATTATTGGCGTATGCTTCTATCTTTTCAGACAGGTATTTGTAAAAGATAAAACCCAATGTGAAATACATGAAATCACTGGCTGACATATTACCGCGCAACCTATTGGCAACCTCCCAAAGTTGGTCACGGAGTTTTTGTTGTAATTCTTCGCTCATATAATTTTCTATTCTATGTTATCTATATCGTTTTCTTCTGATGCTGTTTCTGCATTCTCTATTGCACTACGCAAATCGTCTAATACTTTTCCTTTATATGAAAAATATTTTGCTCCTTGATAAGCACCGGATGTGTTTCTCTTATCTTCCGGCATTAAAGTACCGACAAAAGGAGAGAGTTTGTAAATGCGACCCTCATATTCAACAGAATCGTCACTGGCTACTTTTACCTTTGTGTTTGTGGGTACAAAGGTAATGTATTCTCCAATCTTTATGCCTACCATACTGAACTTAAAGCGTCCACGTTTAACTGTACGTTTATGGCTATCAGTCTGTTCTTTTGTTTTTTCGTCTTTTTCTATTGGCTTGTTGTCTTTATAAACGGTAACTACTGCATCCTCTATTATTTTTGCTATATCATAGAAGATATCCAATGCTATTTGCGGAGCGACATTGAAAAATTCACGATTTTGCCTAATACGTAAATCAGTCAAACGGTCAATGATTTTGTGGACATGCTTCTCTACATCATTGTATTTTACAGTTCTAATTGTCGCGTAAATTTCAAAAGGCAAAGGTACTGCCGTATTATCAAGTTCCTTTGAGCGTACATCTACGGGGCGGGAGCTTTTACCAATCTTCACCCAATCCTCACGAAAACTTGGATTAGTCAAGATATACACATACCCCGGTTCTTTTATCTTATCCATAATCTTAATCCCAATTAAAAGTTCTGATAATGCTACGTAGCCTATCCATTATTCGTGTCAGAGCCTTACGGGTCTTTATCAAACCGAGATGTTTCTCTTTCAAAGCCTTTTGTATAATTTCAGGCTGTTCTTTTTGTAGGTAATCATATTCTTTCAGATAATGGTTAAGCACATCAGAAGAAAGTCCCTCATCTTGCGCCAATGAGTTCACCGCCTTTTCACGTTCAATGGAAATATAACGATTCAATCGTTCTTCGAGTTCGCTTGTACCGTCTGCCTTCTGCCGTTGCAGCATGAAGTTCTCTTTATCTTCATCCACATTCTTTTGGATGAAACCGTCAATGAGTTTCGCCTTATTGCGCATTTCGGCATCCTTAATCATCGTATCAATGATACTCTTGCGCCGTTCTGCATAATCTTTACTATATGGGTCAAGATTGGCAATCAGTTCAAGGATATAAGCCACGTTGATAATGTCGCTATGAAGAAGTTCAAGACAGAAATCCACATCTTCCAACCTTTCATCACTTGGTGTCTCATCACCATTGTTTGGAGAGGGTGAAGGCATGTCCGAAGGAACAAATGTATCGTGAATATCAAGATACTTGCTTCGGAAATCCATAAACTGCTGTTCGGTCATACCGAGGTCGTCCGCTTCATCACTGTAATCCTCATATATCTGAATTTCTGCGTGTTTACGGATAATGTCGCGGAAAGCCAACACAAAATCTTTCTTATCCTTTTCACTTTGCAACAAATCTATGCTGCTTGGTTCCGGGTATTTCTGTAAGAAGTCCGTGGCTAACTGCTGGTATTCCTTTTTTACCTCCTCATACGTAGGGCGTACTATTTCTTCCGGATTATTGGAATTGCTGAATAACCTGATGGCTGTATCAACATTACTTTTCAAATCACGGAAGCATATAATCTTGCCAAACCGCTTTTTCTCGTTCAAAACACGGTTTGTACGACTAAAGGCTTGCAACAGACCGTGATACTCCAAATTCTTATCTACATAGAGTGTGTTTAGCTTCTTGCTATCGAAGCCAGTAAGGAACATACCAACGACAAGGCAGAGATCAAGCGGTTTCATGTCCGCTTTCTTCTTTTTCATGCGCAGATTGATGTCATCATAGTAGGCACGGAAGTTTTCTGTAGTAAAGGCAGTGCCGAACATATTGTTATAATCGTCCATAATTGTTTGCAGTTCATCAACCTCACCCACACCCTCTTTTGCATACTGCCCTGTACCCATGCCGGTCTGTTCATCATCCAGACTATTGTTGGCAGCGTAAGTAAACACAGCACCTATACGGATTTTCGGATTCAACGATTTGAATATCTTGTAATATCGTATGAGCATCGACACGGATTGCACAGCAAACAAGGCATCAAACTCTCCGTCGAATGTGGATTTGTTGAAATTGTTAAGGATAAACTTGGCGATTTCCTCCATACGAGCTTGATTGTCGTTGTCAACAACTTCGTTGCCGTGATAATACTCCACAAGGAATCCAAGCACGTTTTCATCGGCTATGGCATCCTTAATAAGATATTTATGAAGACAATTTCCGAATATCTCCTTAGTGGTATGCCCATCTACCGCATTTTCAGTAAAAATAGGTGTTCCCGTGAAGCCAAAGATTTGAGCATTGTCAAAGAACTTCATAATCTTCTTATGACTATCCCCAAAGTGGCTACGATGACACTCATCAAATATCATCACGATACGTGAGTGGCGAATAGTTTCAATCTTGTTGCTATACCACGTCTTGCTGACTGCGGCATTGAGTTTCTGAATGGTAGTGATGATAATCTTAGAATTGCTTTGAAGTCGCTTCACAAGTTCATCCGTATTATCAGTACTATCCACAGCTCCCGGCTCAAACGCTTCATATTCCGATTGAGTCTGAGTATCAAGGTCATGTCGGTCAACAACAAACATAACCTTATCCACATCATCCAACTCTGACACAAGTTGGGCAGCCTTGAACGAAGTCAATGTCTTTCCGGCTCCTGTTGTATGCCATATATAGCCGTTATCGTTGGAGTTCTGCACACGATCTAGAATTTTCTCTACGGCATAGAACTGATAAGGACGAAGCACCATCAAACATTTGTCGCCCTCGTGCAGCACGATATATTTCCCTATTATTTTGCCAAGCGTACATTTTTCCAAGAAGAATACGGCAAACTTATCCAATTCATTAAACGGATGATTGGCTGCATCCGTCCAATTGAATGTAAACTTATAACCGCTATTAGGATTGTTGGCAAAATAGCGGGTATTGACACCATTTGATATAACAAACAATTGAATATAGTCGAACAATCCGTGGAACGAAGTCTTATGATAGCGTTGTATCTGATTATATGCCTGTTTGAGTTCTACTCCCCTGCGCTTTAACTCTATCTGAACCAATGGTAAACCATTGATAAGTATAGTCACATCATAGCGGCATTTTTTCCGTCCTTCAACAGTAATCTGATTCGAGACCTGAAACTCATTCTGACACCATTGGGTACGATTGAGAAATTCCACCCAAATCCGTTGTCCATTTACCATATCAAGCGGATAGAGGTCACGAAGTTTCTTGGCCTTTTCAAAGCGAGTTCCACCTTCAAGATAAATTAATATCTTCTCAAACTCTTCATCCGTAAATGAAGTACGACCAACTTCCGCCAGTTGTTTCTTGTTATGAATCTCCAACTGACGTTTGAAATTAACATAAAGATTATCTTCCTCGACAATCTGGACATACTCATAGTCCATTTGTCGGAGTGTGGCTATCAGTCCGGCTTCCAACGCCGCTTCGCTTTGTGTTGACATATTCTTGTCCTGCTATGGTGTTACTACTTATTTATTCTAGCTTGCAATATCTTGATGTCTAATGCATTTTCTATTTTGCATAAGGTTTCCAACGACAAATTTTCACGACCTTTCAACACTTTAGAAACATACTGCTGGGTACAATTCATTTTCTCAGCCAAAGCTCGTTGTGTCATACCAAGTTCCTCCATTCGGTTTGACATGATTGCTGCTATAGCCTGTGAATGGCAAATCCAATCCTCGCTCTTATTTTCCATTATATTCATTCCTTCTCCTAAAGCGTTGTCTATCTTGTCTTCAGCCATTGTATGCATCAAAAATACCTTTGCCTTATTTTGTAGGCAAAGGTACTATAAATAATCGAGATTACACAACTTTCAGGTTGTTGTTTGACAGCCAAAACTCAAGAATCACCTATTGTACAATAGAACTATAATATTTTATTGCTTTACGTATAACATCTTTTTATTAGGGCATCGCCTATCTAGTTCAAATCCGTAATTTCCTTTTGATACGGATTGAAATTTTTCATCTCCATCTTTAATAGTTAATATTTTTAACTTCTTCCACCTACCATCTTCCTCGTAAAAGAAAAAATCCCCAACACTAATTTTTACGTTGTCAATTTTCAGGCATACTATGGTATGTTGTCCATAATACTTATGTGGCACGGCCACTTCATTTACTTTTGGCCTAAAATCTATTAAGCCATTATTAAATAGTATACTTTGGGCTTCTTGTTTAGTTATGATCCCATCTTCTATCTCGAAATACAGATTAAACAATTGCCACGTATAGCACAATCCTCTTTTTTCATTTACCGCATCCTTGATCTGCTGCTGATTAAATGGAGGAATTGTTCTGGAAAGAGGTTCTACACCTCTTTCATTATTAACAATATACAATCCAAAGACATCAAATCTTTGTTGTTCTTCCCTTCTGCGAAAAACATTCTTAAAGATTTGACTACATTGTGCATCTGTTGAGGTTCCATTAATACCTTTTATTTCCACAAGGAGCAATCCTTTATCTTCTGTATTAATTTGAATATCCTCCTCATTGAATTCCTTATCGAGTTCCTTGTCTTTATCAATTACATCTTTAAATCCTAACCATTTAAAATATTCAAGACAAGCTTCAACTAACTCATCCCCTGTTGCAGTAAGAAGTTTATGCAAAAATGAATATTCGTTACTATTCATTTCTATTTTTTCTTCCAAAGCAATCAGACGTTCATTATATTCCGCAATTAACTCCTCTTTTTCTCTAAGCAATTCTTCTTGCCCTGGTAAATAATAAATTGACTGATTTAACCATAACGACTCTTCTACTTCTGGAAAATATCCAGAAAAATATTTAAACAGAAACTCTTGCATTACCTTTTGTAACAATTCTCGCTTCCTTTTTGTTTGAGGCAATACCAAAATTATATCGTTCTTACTCATAAAGAAGTAAGAAACAACACCTCCAGTTCTATTCATTAACAAAGGTAAGAATTGGTCATCTTTTACTCTTTTTTCGCCGTTATTATCCCATACTGTTGGATGTTCATATATCTGACAATAAGAAACATCATTAAGAAAAGGTTCAAACAATACTCTTGATAATATACAATCACATAATTTCACCTCTGTACCAACCATATTAGAAGAGCAACAATCCACCAAATGCTCATAGTTATTATGCTCTATACTCTGACTGGAATAATAATCATTTATATCCCTAATGACATATTTTACTAACTGATATGGGGCTTGAAATGCTATTCTTATGGCTGGTCTATTTCTGTCTTTATGAAGACTATAATTCAGAATTGAACTACCATATGGGCATGGATCAAATATTGTTTGCGGAGCATTACTGATAAAATAATATGCTTTTGAACCTAAAATCTCTGTCCTCGTATTTTCTTCTGTATTATACGGAATCCTATCAGGCCTTATCATATCCTCGATAAATATATCATATTCATGTATATTTTGAGGTAATTCATAATTGAGTAATAAGTTCAAACCACCATGATTTTTCCCAGACACATCAATAGGTTTTCCCAAACTTCCGTCATAAACATCAAATCTGTCTTTTAACAAGTTCAAACAATCCTCATCTAAATCTAGACAACAAACTCTTGTCTTTTCACGCTTAGTTTCTGAAGCCATATTTACAAAACAATAACATTACTAAAAATTCATTTTACACCTCTCATCCAACACCCCTCTAAACATATCCATTTCTCGCTTAGATATACCTAACCGTACCGCCAACCCTCGCCACCCTTTCACAACATTAATAACCTCTGAAACAATATGTTCAACTGTTTTTCTGTTGAGCATATAGTGCACACAAGCATCAAGCAAAATGCCGAGGTCTGCCTTGTTGGAAGTTGCCGAAATAAGCAGACTTTGATATTCGTTCAGAGTGGGATTCATATCGTATGCAGGTGAGAGCGTCCAGCCTTTTGCAGTCAAAAGAAAACCATGATTGCGGAAATGGTCATCGCTGTTGCCAATGCAGATATTGAAAGCCACACGGCGATAGAGTTCCTGCAAATTGTACTCAACATCCGTACAGTTTTGAATAATGAAATCCACTATATCCAAATAACCATGCCCTGTAGTTGCATTATCTCCGTCATTCAGTCCCAACAAAGTCATTGCAGAAGCAAAATGAATCCGTTTTCCATCTTTGGTTCTGTCAAAACGTTCTGAAAGCAAGGTGTGATATTTTTCGCCTGTGGCAATAACTTTTGTTTTTGCTGCATTTATACCGGCTTTTGCTGCAAGCAAATGGCTGAAATGTTCCCAAAGTCCGGCATCGTAATCATCATTACGAGAAGTAAACTTGGCGACATAAAGCGTTTTATCCGTATCTATCACACTGGCTTTCGGTCTTGCTCCACCCAATGAAGAACCCGGTTGCACAAGTTGCGTAATCCACTTTCTGTCTGGCAACACATTATCCTCTTCGCTTCTCTCAATCTCCGCACTGGCCGCAATCAATTCCCTAATATCCGTCAAAGGCGGAATTTTCAACGACTCACTTACATTTATAAACTCTCCATCAGTGTCTTCCTTAAAACGGAAAGCACCCATTCGGGAGAAGTCATCAATGCCGGTCAGGAAATCGAATGAAGACAATCTTCGTACTGGCCGATTTTCTTCTATTGCTGCAAGCTGCTCACGTCGCAACAACAGAGTCCGTCCCCAACGATCAGGCAAAGCATCAGAAAAACATCCGAATATATCCTTCCCCGGCTGCGTATATTGTTGTCCCGGATAATTGTTCAAATCATCGCTCAAAAACAAATCTCCATGCTTTTTCAACCAATCATCGCTGAATGTAAAGCAATAACTGTCAGAGCCACGAAGTGATTCGTAGCCCAACTCGCCAATGAGTTCTATCTCCTTCAGCCAGTCAAAATCAGCATATACATACAGTTTCTTCATCCCTATTCTTTTTTAGATGCACGCTCCCTTGTCTTCAAACTCAAATCCTGCAAGGCTTTCCCCAATTTATCTTCTTTCGCCAGCCACAGAATATCATCGTCAAGCTGCAAAGCATACAGCACACGCAAATAAATGCCGATTGCCACAGTCGGTGCACCTTTCTCGATTCGGGATATGGTTAGCGGAGAACAGGTAGCACGTTCGGCCACCTGAGCCACACTCAAATTCCGACGCAAGCGAGCCAACTTAATCTGCTCCCCTACTATCTGCATCTTCTGCTCCAATTTTCGGGGCAACTTAGTACCCATTGTATTCTTTGCCATAATCAACCTATCATATAATACGCAAAGATAATACTTTTTATTTATTTAATGATGTATTACACATAGAAAAATACACATCATTGCATAATTAACCATGCACATAATCCATTTTGAGCAGAAACTCCCAGAGCTAAGTGCTATTATATTGTTTATTATCGCTATATATACCTAATTAACGAAATATTGTTTGTTATATAGATGCAATCTGTTCCTCATTCACGCATCATGTCAAAGAACTATTTTGCCAACCCCAAAAGGAGTAACCACATTTCCAACTTGACTTTAATGACTGCTATATACCAAGTAGAGTATTTCCCATGGGTTGGGTTCAAACCACCCCATGGGAATAAGGCTATTTTAACAAAAGATATGGCTTACATACTTATTCGCAGCGTGAGCATCGGAGAACGAATATACATCTTCCATAACAGTTACATTTTAAACTGTTATAAGTGAAGGACACCTATAACGGTTTTATTTTCAACCATTGTTTCATAGGATTTGATAAAACTATTTTGCCAACCAAAAGAAAAAACGACTTTACTTTATCCTCGTATTCATATATACGTCCATTAAAGTAAAGTTAAAAAGAGGGAGAAAGAAAAACATTCGGCAAGCAAACTATTTTTTCTTTTGGTCAGCACCGTTATAATACGCTACATCATCTTCAACCTTGGAGAAATTGTCAACAAAATAACCACGAACATCACCACCAACAAAATGCGATGCAACACATTCCATATATCCCCAAATACACCTCAAATCAGCCCTTCA
>OLNV01002518.1_pt1 | contig 10190 bp, 7 predicted proteins | sample 1672891 | NCBI WGS metagenome assembly OLNV01 (sample SAMEA3136734, study PRJEB25190) | human gut metagenome | biome: human gut; feature: human-associated habitat; material: faeces | place: Austria | collected 2013 | reverse complement strand
CGTCAAATCGGTGGAGTACTTCTCCAAAGCCTTGTACGAGCCTTCCGCGTCGGCGCTGGTCACCTTGCGGTCGCTGCCGCGCGCGGCGGTCAGGGCGTTACGCAGCTTATCCGCGGTAAGACCGTTCTTTTCCAAGATGTCCGCGCTTTGATTAGGTTTCGCGGCCGCGATTGCGACCAGCATGAGGTCGACGGTGACGTACTCGTCTCCCCTCCGTTGCATTTCTTTTTCGGCTTGCGATAGCACCGCCGACAGCTGCCTGCTGACGTCCGGCTGCGTTGTGGTCGATCCGCTGGCGCTCGGCAGCGATTGCATCGCCTGATGCACTTCGGCGCTCACGTTTTGCGCGTTGCCGCCTGCCGCTTCGATGAGCGCGCGGGCCATGCTGTTTTCCTGACGCAGCATCGCGTCCAGCAGGTGCAGGGTGTCTACCTGCGGATTGCCCAGCGCCGCCGCGTTCTGAACGGCGTCCGAAAGCGCTTCCTGCGCCATCTGCGTGAACTTCTGTTCCATATCATCCTCCATGGTTCGCGCCCGGCCGCCCGGCCTTCGCTACCGGGCCGGCGTTCGGACGCATATGTCGTTGTCTGATATGCTCAACCGACTTCATCGCCATTATATTCCCAAAACTTGAGTCCCACACACTCAACTTTTTGCGTTTCTCAAAACCGTCTTTCGACACAGGACGGCAGTCACCGACAATCACCAGCGCTCACCGGCAATCGCAATACATACGAAAAAGGCGGGCAGCAACGTAACGAAATCACGAAACGTTGCAAACCCGCCTAATCCAAAGTCCGCCAGCAAGCCGAAAATCAGCCGCGCACCACCACGTTGCGCAGATCGCCGATGCCCTCGACGTGCACGATCGCCTCGTCACCCGGATCCAGATGACCCGACGCGTTCGGCGTACCCGTCATAATCACATCGCCCGGCAGCAGCGTGGTGAAACTCGTAATCGCCGCGATCTGCTCAGGAATGCCGTGAATCAGATTCGCCGTGGTACCCGACGCCATCGGCACATCCTCACCGTTGAGCGTGAAGGAAATCTTCGCATCCTTCCAATCCACATCGTCACGCGTCACAATCCACGGACCCAACGGGCACGCCGTATCAAAACCCTTCGCACGCGTCCACGTCGGATCAAGACCCTGCAGATCACGCAACGTCACATCATTCACGCACGTGAAACCCAGCACATAATCCATGGCCTGCTCCACCGGCACATTCTTGGCGATACGACCCATCACCACAGCCAACTCCGGCTCGAAATTCATATCATTCGAACACAGCGGAATCACAATCGGATCATCCGGACCAATCACCGACGTGCTCGGCTTGGTGAAAATCACCATATCCTCCGGCGCATGCTTGATATCGGAATGACCGGCCTCATGCATGAACTGCGCATGCGCCTCATAATTCTTCGCCAAACCGTACACCTTCGACGGAATCACCGGAGCCAGCAGACGAATGCCGTCACCATCCACCGGATAGCGCTCGCCGGTCGGCTCGACGGCCTGGCCGGACAGCGGATAGCCGTTCAAGGCCACGAGATAGTCCTTGCCGTCGTTCTTGTCGGTCTGAACGAAGGCGTACTGCGGTACATCATTATGCGTAAAACGTGCGATTCTCATACCCGCAAGTCTACCCGCTCGCCACGCCCGCCGTTCTCGACATGCGTCGCTTTGCGGACGATGCCGATTGCTCGCATTTTTTACGATTTTTGCGATTATTCGCAATGCAGTTCCGCCCGCAACGCCGCCACCTCGCGTTCCAGCTCGTCGATGCGGCGCACCTGCTGGGCGATGAGCAGGTCGCGCACGTCACCTCCCGACAGAATCGGGGCTTCGGCTGCGTTGCGCGGCGCGGGCAGCGTCGCATTGCTTTGCGTTTCCGTCGTTTGCGTTGGCTGCACCGGCTGCGATACCGCAGATCGAGCAGCTTCCGCCGAGTCCGCCGACGGAACCACACCCGCCGACGCCGATGGCATCACTCCACCATTCCCATCAACCGATACCAGCCGGTCCGTGCCCATACGGCAGGCAATCTTGCGCCAGCGCGCGAAACAACGTTCGATGCGCTTATAGCCGATCAGCGATGGGTCGAGTCCGGCTTCGCGGAACAGTTCGACCGGCGATTCGCCCGCATGGTACCGGCGCATGCAGTTGTGTTTGAACGATTCCGTGTAGGTGATGCGTCGCGACGTCGCTTCGGCCACCACCGGCAGCGAGCGCAGATATTCGACTTCTTCCGGACTGAACGCTCCCCCACCGTTGCACATGATGTTCCCTTTCGGCTTGGCGTGCGGCGGCTCCCTTCCACCGCACGGCAGTCGAATGGCCTCCGTCATGCCATTCCCCTGTTCGGCTTGCGATTCGGTTTGCGATGCGCGCTTGCGATACGTGTTTGCGATGCAAGGCCGCAATCCGATTCGTTGTTCGCTTCGTGTTCCATCATACCGGTACGAATGGCGTTTTTCCAACCATTTCAGGCGGTACTAAACCCTAAATCACCCGTATTCGTCACAACAAAAGCGGGTGAACCGTTGATCGCTCAACGACTCACCCGCCCGAACAAGTCCCGTTGCCTGTCTGCTGGCCCGCTCAGACCGCCATCGGCGTATCGGATTCGCGGAAGCGCAGCACGAGCGCCAGTCCGGCTCCGGCCATTACCAGGGCCGCGATGGTGAACAACGCGGTGCCCATTGCGCCGGTGAGCGGCAGCTGCGTGACGTTCTTCACGTTCTTGACCTGGATTGCCTTGTCGACCTCGCTTGCCAGACCAAAGTTGTTGGCGCCGACCAGCTTGAAGGTCGATTCGCCGTTCTCCTGATTCACGGTCAGTTCGACGGTGAAGGTCGGCACGAAGTTCTTCGCGTAGCCGTCCGCGAATCCGGTTTCCTTCAGCGTGTACTTGCCGGACTTCAAGCCCATGATCCTCACATTGCCGGTGGTGGAGACCACGTTCTCGGTAGTATTCTTCTCGTTCGCCTCGGCAAGGCGGTATTCGCCATCCACAATCTTGATGAACTTGAGCGGGGTCTGCGAAACCTCGGTTCCCTCGAACACGTGGAACTTCGCTCCTGCGAGACCATTGGCATCGCTTCCGACACCGTACTTGTGGAAGGAGAAGCCCCCGGTATAGGAGTCGAATTCGACCGGCGTATTCCACACCTCGGTGTCACGGGACACGACCGCCTTGTTGGTAACCTTGTTGCCCATGTCGATGATGTCCTTGTTGACCACGGCGGTGTAGGTGATGACCAGCTGGCCGCTCTTGTTGGCCAAGTCGAATTCCAGCACGGTGGTGGTCTTGCCGTCGGCCCCAACGGTCGGAACGGTCACGTAGGCGAACGGCATATTCGTTTCCGTGCCATCCGCGGCTCGAACAACGGCCTTGAAGTCCCTGTTGACCGTCAGGCCCTTGGATGCCACGTCCTTCACGAAGTACGGATACTTGTCGTAGCCTTCGGCCGCGTTCGGAATATCCAGCGTGATGGTGTAGGCGACGGTCTGCCCAATGCTCACGCCTTCAGTGGTGGTAATCGTATCGGCCGTCTTGCCCGGCTGGTCGGGCTCGTTCTCGTTCTTGGCCACAAACATGCCGACAGCGTTGATCTTGCCCTGGCCGGTTGCCGGATCGCCCTTCACTTTGAATGTGGCGGCCACGCCGTTCAGCGTGGTGGCGACGATGGCATTGGTTCCCCGACCGCCGTCCTTGTCCACATCGGTGATGAGATACCAGCCTTCTTCAAGCGAACCGATGGCAGCCGTACCGCCGTTGCCTGCAACGGTTTTGTCGGCAACGACGCCATCGCCAACCGCCAACGAGGCCGCGAATGTGCGGAACCATGCGGCGTCGTTATCGCCGGTCTTGGTTGCGGCGAACGCGGCCGGATTGCTGTCATATTCGGAGGGCATGCTGACAACGGGGTCCATGTTGTTGTTGGCGGCGGCCACCGCGTCGGTCACAGCAGTCACCCAATCGGCGTCGGTGTCGACCTGCACGGCGTCGCCGTCCACCGTCAGCGAGGCGAACTTGTACGCGGAGTAGGTGTGCCCCTTCTGCGAATGCCGCACTTCGATCGATGCGCTGCCGGCCGCATACGCTCCGGCGGTGCCGAGCGCCATACCGCCCAGCAACGTTGCCGCCGCGGCGATTACTGCACAAAGCCTTCTCGTCTTCATGATGAGAGACCTCTCTTCCTTGGTTTGGTCGGCCTTGTTGCCGCAGCCGATTGGTTGGTTTTATGGGAAGTTTCGTATATTGTGTTGTTCTTTGGTTGTGATTGAAAATTGCGATTGCCGGATTGCGATCAGAGAATTGCGATTGCCGTCCGGCAGTTCCGTCACGGCCGTCCGCGCCCGATCAAAGCCAGTCCGACAATGCCCGCAAGCAGCAGCAGTGCCGTGACGCCGGCCACGACCAGCCAGGTCCGTCCTTCCGATGCGCCGGATAGCGGCAGCACGGCCACCATCTCTTTCACGTTGGTGAACGAGGCTTCGTAGGTCGCGGTCTGTCCCTTGTCGAACGCGCTCCACATGTCGGCTCTGGTGATGCTGATCGGCACTGAGGTGACGTTGCCTTTCGCGTGATAGCCGGCGATGTTGCCTTCCGTGACGGTGTAGTCGTCTGCCATCACGCCACGGAATGTGTACTGCCATTCGCCGGTAGGCAGCTCGTCATCTTCGGAAAGGTCTTTGCCCAGCTTCGATGCGCCGCCCTGCATGAAATCGATGCGCAATGTGGCTCCGCTCGCCGGCATTCCGCCTTCCCAATGTTTCGTCACGACCACGTTGGCGGACGGCACCTGCAATACGGGATGCTGGTAGGCCGCGCAGGCGGACTGCTTGTCGAAGGCGTAACAGACCTGCGCCGACGCGTTCGATCGGAAGCCCGGCTTTCCTGCGGAAGTCGTGCCGGTGCCCGCGTCGCCGGTCGCGTCGTAGTTGATGCCGCCGTCGACCATATTGACCCGCGCGTAGGCGCTGTCGGTTGGCACTATGCCGTACGAGAGCGTGTAGGTCGCGTTGTGCAGCAGCTCGTAATCGCCGGCGAATTCGACGCGGATCTTGCCGTTGCCGGCGTCGCTGTACCACAATGTGTAATCACGTTCCAGCACTGGAGGCGTAGCCCCCGAAGACAGATTCGTCACGTTGAGCGTCACGCCGCCGGTCACTCGGTAGTAGGTTGCTCCGCCGAAGTTCCGCATGCTGGCCATGTTCCAGACAACGCCATCAACCTGCGCGTATTCGGACAGCTCGTCGACGATCGAGACGCCGCTGTAGGCGCTTCCCGTGGTGATTTCCTTCTGGATGTCGTCGAAGATCTTCGTCAGGTCGTCAGCGCTGTTGGTGGCCTTGTAGTAGCCGAGGTTGCCGCCCGTACCCCAATTGGCTTTGTCGTACGCGGTGGCGTTCGGATAGTTGCTGGACACGGCGTGCATGAACTGGTTGGCTTGGTCGTTCTCCCTGTTGCCGAACGATTGCTGCTCCGGATTGGCGCCTTCGAAGATGCCGATGCTGTAGATGAGCGTGCCGGCCGATTTCATGGCGAGCGCGGTTGTCACGGCGTCATTGGCGACTCTCGTGCTAAAAGTGTTTTGCGTGGTCGGCACACCGTCCGCGAAGAAAATGACGATTTTCTTCGCGCCTGGCCTTGCCCGCAGCAATGCCGTCTGCGCGGCGGCCATGCCTTTGTCCGCAGGGGTCGCGCCATTGGCGGACAGCCTGCTCACCGATGATTTCAGAGCGGCGGTATCGCTGGTCAGGGAACTCACCACGCCGGATGTCTGCCCGAATTGAGCGATGGCGATTCGCACTTTGCTGTTTTCGTCCTGGATGGTGTCGTTGGTGGTCTCGGTGGCGTCGATGAAGCTGGTCGCCGCTTCTTTCAGCGCCGTCAACCGCTTCGGATTCGATTTGTTGCATCTTCTTTGGCTTCCGTCCATGCAGTAGTTCATCGATCCGGACGTGTCCAGTACGAGCACCACTTCGATTTTCTCCGTGGTCTCATGGCTTTCGCGGGTATCCTTGCCCACCACGTTGAGGTTCAGCGTGTATTTGCCGCCGTTGTTGTATGTGATGCTTTTCGTGTGGTCCGGCTGCGGCACGGCGACGTTACGCGCGGCACGCATCACGGTTTTGCGATTGAAGGTGAAGCGATCGCGCATGATGTGTTCGGCATCGTCGGCATCTTCAGCAGTGTTGCCATCGTTGTCAGCATCGTCCGCATCGCCGGTTTTGCCGTCATCGGCTGTCGCACCCGCATCGCCATTCGCCACAGCATCCGTGCGATTTTCGCCGGCATGGTCGTTTCGATCGCCGTCTTGAGTCGGTGCAGCACCATTTGCAGGTACGTCAGCGTTCTCAGCCGTCGGCTGCCTAACCGCCTGCCGTTCCTGCTCCTTCTGCTCATTCGGCTGTTCCGTCTTATCGCACGGCTGCCGCTGTTCCGGCATCGTCTCCGACGGTTGTTCCGGTTGCGATTGCGACTGCAGTTGCGATTGCGCTTGTTCGTTCGATGGCTGATGCGATTCACCGTCGTCCGTAAGGCATTGTGCGTCGTCATCGTCCGTTGCGGACTGTCCGGCAACATCTTGCCCGGCAATGTCGGCAACGTCCGATCCGACTGCGTTTTCAGCATCGGATTGTTGTGTCGATTCCGGCTGGCTCGCTGCGGATTCGGCGGCCACGTTGCCGCCATCCGTCACCGTTTCGTCGGCGAACGCGGTCGCGCCGGCTCCCGTGGTGCCGGCCAGCATCGCAATCGTGACAAGCAATGCGGTGAATTTTCCCATCCGCGCGCCGCACCGGCTTATGAAGCCGGCAAGCGGGTCCTTCATCCACTTCATGACATGTCCATCTCTCATGGCGCTGCGGCGAATTGCCTATGCGCCTCCATGCCTTGAACCTTATGGATGAACGTTTTGAAACCCGTCCCCTCCATTGATGGGTTCGGGGAACGTGCGGACCCGCGAAAATCGCGGCCTTCCCCCTTATCCTTTACGCGGCCAGGCGGAAGCGTGCCGCATGATTCGGTGTCGGGGCCGCATCGACCGCACGACCATGCAGCACAACAGCATGCCGCCCATCGTGCAAACGATGGTCATGGCGAGCGCGCCCAGTTCGGTCGCGCGTTCGTCGCGCACGTCGGCCGGATCTGGCGCGGGCAGCGGTATTGCGACGCGATGCCCGGAGACTAGCAGCCGATGCGTGTTGATGCCGTATGGCGTGCAGGTCATCAACGTCAGCCGGTCTTCGCCGGGCACGATTTTCAACCGTGAGACGTCGTCCGGTTCGATCACGCTGATTCGGTCCACTTCGTATCCCAGCGTCTCGTCCATCACTTTGATGTACATGAAATCGCCGTCGTGCAGTTCGTCGAGCCGTGTGAACATCAACGATTTGACCAGGCCGCGATGCCCGGTGACCACCGTATGCGAGCCAGTGCCGCCCACCGGCAGGCTGGTGCCGTACAGATGCCCTGCGCCGACGGCGAGCACCGGTTCGGACGTACCATGCCGAATCGGCAGTTCCACGCCGATTTTGGGCACCAATACCGTGCCCATGATGCCTGCGCCGGAATCCAGCAGGCCCTGATAGTTCGCGTCCGTGTCCGCCGCGGAAAGCCCGGCACCGCCGGAAGGCGCCGAATCGTCGGCGACATCAGCATCTCCGGCAGTGCCAGCCGGTCTGGTAGTGAACGGATCGGCCGCCTCGCCCAATACCGGCTGTCCTTCCACGGCAAGCCGCCGATTGTATGCGCGCGCCCGTTCCAACTCCTCCATCGCCATCGGATACGGCCATCCGGCAACCGTGCGAGCCGCCGAATCGGATGTCTCGGCCAAGCGCCGCGCGGAATGCGCCTGCATGGCGAACGGCAACGACGCGACCACCACCGCGCCCACGATCAGCAGCACGGACACGCACCGCACCAATATGAAACGAATCCGCCGCAGCCTGCGCGCGCGAACCACATCGGCAATGTCAATCGCCTCGTAAAACGACGGCGTTCCAGCGAACGTTCCAGCAGACGTTCCAGCGAACGCAACAGTTCCGGCATGACCACTGTCGGCAGCTGCACCGGCATCAGATCCGACTCCGGCGCCATTGCCGATGCCATCGTTATCATCACCGGCATCATAGGAATCAGCCGAGGCGCCCGCCACGGCACCGAACAGCCGCATGGGCGAACGCAGCACCGCATGCGCATGCACGTAGGAATCCGTCCTGCGGGCGAGCAGACGGACGGGTTTACTCATCAATCGAGAGGCAGACCAAAACATGGGTTTCTCCTTCGAACACACCCATGTTCATACCCGCCATACGAAAGCCCTTGCCCCCTATAGGAGGGCTTACCCCTAGAAAGACAACGGTTTCAGGCACGAAACCGGCAATTATGGCACCAAACCGCGCAGCACCCCACCTACCGGCGGAACGCAGCTCAGACAAGCCGTTTTTCAGAGGAATGCAAGTCAGACGAATGTAAGCCAGACGAATGCAATCCAGGCGGACGAGCCCCGCAAATCCTTAAAAAACAGAAAAAGTCAAAGAAAGCGCTCAGATGAACGCACGCTCACCGAAAATCGCAGTGCCGACGCGCACGATGGTGGAACCTTCGGCGATGGCCAGTTCCATGTCGCCGGTCATGCCCATCGACAGTTCCCGGCAACGGTCCGTGCCCGGTTCGCCGGATGCGAGGATGAGGTCGCGGGTCTTGCGCAGGTGCGAGAAACCGCGGCGAATCACCGTTTCGTCGTGCACATGCGCGCCGATCGTCATCAGTCCCCGCAATTCGATGCCGTCCAACGTGCCGATTTTCTGCGCGATGCGGATGGCGTGCGCCGGATCGCAACCGGATTTCGATTCCTCGCCGGATTCGTTGACTTCCAGCAGCACGCCGACAGTAATACCGCGAGCCACGGCTCTACGTGAAATTTTTTCTGCCAAATCGATTGAATCGACCGATTCGATAGTGTCGACCACCGGCAGCACTTTGCCGATTTTATTGCTTTGCAGCTGGCCGATCAGGTGGAATGGAATATGCTCCGCCGCAGCATCCGGCGCGGCGCCTGCGACGCCCAGCGAAAACCCGCGTTCCGCGCATCGCCGTGCCAGCCCTTCGGCCTTCGCCGTCACTTCCTGCGGACGGTTCTCGCCGATCATGCGCACGCCGGCATCAATCGCAACCATGATTTCGCCGATGTCGCGCGTCTTCGTGGCGGCCAGCAGGCGCACGGAGCCGGCTTCGCGTCCGGCTTGTTCCTCAGCTGCCGCGATGCGGTCGAGCACACGATGCACGCCGTCCGTGATCTCACGTGCGCGCGCATCGTCGATCACCTCGTTGGCGAGGTTCTTGTGATCCATGTATGCAGTCATCGTCCACCTCTCGCAAGTTCATTCGACCGCCGGTCCGCGGCCGGCACCACCGTTTCCGGCATGTCGGCTGATATTTCGATACCAGTGTTACCAGAAAACCGCCGACAACGTATAAAGAAGCCCGCGCGATGACCTGAAGTGAAGCGATAAAGCGGTCATAAATTCGCGCGGGCTATAAAACCAGACGGCAGTAGAAGGGGGACTTCAAAGACTCCGTCTACGCATTTAATGTATCAGATAAATGCGCGCGAACCGCCGGAAAAAACCAATAAATCTGAAAACTTTTTTTCAGATTTTATCCCCCTTGCGCAGCCCCTCCACCAAACGCTCCAATTTATCGACGCGATCGCTCAACACCATCACCTGGCATACCAGCGATTGAATCTTGCCCAACGGCACTTCCGACATCGCATTGTGGCTGTCCACAGCCGTATCATGCGGTTCCGGCTCTTCGGCCGCCTTGCGCATGATGTCCTCGTCGCGCTTCCAGCGTGCGATATTGCGTTCGATGCGCTTGTGCCCGATGACCGATGGGCTCAATCCCGCGGAAATGAAGATCGCAGTCGGCTTCTCCCCCTGCAGATACCGCCTCATGCAGTCGATTTGGAATTCCCTCGCATACGTGATTCTGCTGTCCGTCACCGCGTCGATCGACGGCAATGTACGCAGGTATTCGATTTCCGCTCTACTGAACTGTCGCTTCGTCATATTCGCCCCTTGTAAATCCCCTTTTGACCGGCCATACCGATAACGCATAGACCGAATTGCCGAAATCACCACCCAGAATACCGGATGACGCACACCACC
>OLNV01002512.1_pt1 | contig 10207 bp, 6 predicted proteins | sample 1672891 | NCBI WGS metagenome assembly OLNV01 (sample SAMEA3136734, study PRJEB25190) | human gut metagenome | biome: human gut; feature: human-associated habitat; material: faeces | place: Austria | collected 2013 | reverse complement strand
GCCTGAGCGATCCGGCCACCTTTGAGGCCTGGTATGCCGCCGAGCACACGAGCCCCGAGCTGCTCAAGACCCGTGCCTTTGGTCTGCCCGAGCTGTTCTGCCAGGACTTGGAGACCGCCGCATCCGACCATGCCGACGGCAAACCCGTGCTGGTCGCCTGCGCCGGTTGCTATCCCACCGCAACGAGCCTTGCTGCCGCTCCTGCCGTGCGTGCGGGCTGGGTGGCCGAGAACGGTCCTGTGATTGTCGATGCCATTAGCGGCGTGACGGGCGCCGGTAAGTCCTGCAACGCCCGCACCCATTTTTGCAGCGCGGACGAGAACCTGGAAGCCTATGGCGTGGGTAAACATCGCCACACGCCTGAGATTGAGCAAATCCTTGGCTTAACCGATCGCGTCGTCTTTACCCCGCATCTGGCACCGCTCAAGCGCGGCCTGCTCTCCACGGTGACGATGCCGCTCGCGCCGCAGGCCATCGACTCCTTGGCTCTTGAGGATGTTGTCGACTATTACAAGCAGTTCTACGCTGGGCGCACCTTTGTGCGTGTGCTCGACGCCGGCCAGCAGCCCAAGACGGCTTCGGTCGTCGGCACCAACGCCGCCCAGATTGGCCTCGCGCTCAACAAGCGCGCGGGCGTGCTGGTGGCGACGGGCGCCATCGACAATCTGTGCAAGGGCGCTGCGGGCCAAGCGGTCCAGTGCGCCAATATCGTCTTTGGCTTTGACGAGCGACGAGGCTTGCCCACAGTGGCGTGCCCGGTGTAGCACATTCGATTGTTAACGATTTGGTAGTCGGGCATCGAGTGGGGCGCCACTCTTAAGCTGGTCTCATGATCACGACTGGCATGGCGCACCAACCGATGTCCGTGTTTTTGTTTGACATAAGGAGTCATAAAGACGATGAATACCGAGCTGTTTGATATCAAGATTCGCGCCGTCGAGGGTGGCGTTACGGCTGCGGCTGGTTTTAAGGCTGCAGGCATCCACGCTGGGTTCCGCAAGAACCCCGAGCGTCTGGATTACGCGCTTGTCGTGCCCGATAAACCCTGTCCCGGTGCCGGCGTGTTTACCACCAATCGCTTTTGCGCGGCGCCCGTGCAGGTGAGCCGTGCCAACCTGGGCGGTGCCGACAAGGGCTACGGTATCATCGCCGGCGTTTCGGTCAACTCTGGCAATGCCAACGCCGCCACGGGTGAGACCGGCCTTGCATGCGCGCGCGAGACGTGCAGCATCGCATCGCAGGTCATCGGCTGTGAGCCCCAGCAGATTCTGGTTGCCTCCACGGGCGTGATTGGCCAGATTCTGCCGATCGACACGTTTGAGACCGCCATTCCTGCGGCCTACGAGGCGCTCTCCGCCCACGGTGGCGCCGATGCCGCTCGCGCCATCATGACGACCGACACGCACTCCAAGGAGTACGCCGTGTCCTACGTCAGTGAGGCTGCGGGTCATGCGGGCAATGTCTATACGGTAGGCGGAATGTGCAAGGGCTCGGGCATGATCATGCCCAACATGGCCACCATGATCGCAGTTATCACCACCGATGCCCCCGTCGAGCCTGCGGCACTTCATGCCCTGCTGCTCTCGACCGTCAAGCAGACCTTTAACAAGGTAACGGTCGATTCCGACACCTCGACCAACGACACCTGCATCATGCTTGCCTCCGGTGCCGCTGCCGCAGATGCCGAGCCTATCGTCGAGGGCTCCGATGCCTTTGACGAGTTGACTTTTGCCGTGCACGAGGTGTGCGAGAGCCTGGCGCGCAATATCGCCGCCGATGGTGAGGGCGCATCCAAGCTTGTTACGGTCAACGTTACCGGCGCCGCCAACGACGAGGAAGCTGATATCGCCGCCCGCGCCGTTGCCAACTCGCCGCTCGTTAAGACTTGCATCGCCGGCCACGACTGCAACTGGGGCCGCGTTGCTATGGCGCTTGGCAAGTGCGGCGTGAAGTTTAATCAGGAAGATGTTTCCATCGACATGATGGGCATGCCTGTCTGTCGCGACGGTCTGACTGTTCCCTTTGACGAGGACGAGGCTCTGCGACGTTTCGAGGCGCCCGAGATCGTGATCTCGGCCGACCTGGGCGCAGGCGACGCGGCAACGACCGTGTGGACCTGCGACCTCACGCATGAGTACATCTCCATCAACGGCGATTACCGTTCCTAGATTCCAGGCACGCTGTGCATCTTGCCGCGATTGCGGACAGCGGAGCACGGCGCGATAACGATATGAAAGACGAGGCAGATTATGAAATTCGCACGCGATTGTCGTTCGAGCGAATCCAACGAAGCAACCGCGCAGCTGCTGTTCGAAGCGCTGCCGTGGATTAAGAACCTGACCGGCAAGACGGTTGTTATCAAATATGGCGGAGCCGCCATGGTTGATGAGCAGCTGCGCCGCGACGTGATGAGCGACATCGTTTTGCTCAAGATCATCGGTATGCGCCCCGTCATCGTGCACGGCGGCGGCAAGGCTATCAACGAGGCGCTGAGCCATTACGATATTCCCGTCGAGTTTAAGAACGGCCAGCGCGTGACCACGCCGGCGACTATGGATATCGTGCGCGAGGTGCTGGGCGGCAAGGTTAACCAGGAGCTGGTTGCTGCCATCAACCACCACGGCAACCTGGCCGTGGGCGTGTCGGGCAGCGATGCCGGCACGCTCATCGCCGAGCCGCTCGACCCCGAGCTCGGTCGCGTGGGCAAAGTGACGCACGTCAACACCGACTATATCGAGCGCTTACTCGATAGCGAGTACATCCCCGTCATCGCTACCGTCGCGGCGGGGGAGGACGGCGGTTTCTTCAACATCAACGCCGACACCGCCGCCGGTGCCGTTGCCGCGGCGCTCCACGCGCATAAGGCGATTTTTTTGACCGATGTCGATGGCCTGTACAAGGACTTTAGCGACAAGGACTCGCTTATCTCCAACCTAACGCTCGACGAGGTTAACGAAATGCTCTACGGCGGCGAGGTCGATAAGGGCATGATTCCCAAGCTGCGTGCGGCCGTCGATGCGCTTACCGGCGGCGTATTTCGTGCCCACATCATTAACGGTACTACGCCGCATTCGCTGCTCCTGGAGCTGCTGACCGATGCCGGCGTCGGCACCGTGATCCATTCCACCGAGACGGCTTACGAGTTCGATACGCATCCGCATCCGCTTTCGACGTTTGCTGCGCGTCTGACCGAGAACCTTGACGAGGTCGAGAAGCTTCAGACGGTCTAGCTGACCCGCAGCCGCCCCATTCCTGCACCCATAGCCCCGCGCCGTCTGGCGCCCAACGAAAGGCATCTCATGTCACTTGCAGCTCAGCAATCGCTTGAATCCCATTACGTTATGCATACCTTTGGCCGCTCTCCGGTCGAGTTTGTCGAGGGTCACGGCATGAAGCTCACCGGCGACGATGGCCGTGAGTACCTCGACTTTCTTGCCGGCATCGGCGTGTGCAGCCTAGGTCATGGCGACCCGGCTGTGCTCTCGGCGCTCGAGGCACAGACCAAAAAGCTCATGCATGTCTCCAATTACTTCTACATCGAGCAGCGCGGACAGGTCGCGTCGCTGCTGTCCAAGCTTGCTAACGACGACGTAGATGGTGCGCGCGTGCTTGCCGATGCCATTGCCGCCGGCGATGAGACCACGGCAGCTGCACTTGGTGCCCCGGCTGCGGATGAGCAAGTTTGGGAGACCTTCTTTGCCAACTCTGGCGCCGAGGCCAACGAGGGCTCGATGAAGCTTGCGCGCCTGTACGCCAAGCGTGCCGGTAATGGCGGCAACACCATCGTGTGCATGCGCGGCGGCTTCCACGGCCGTACGCTCGAGACCATTGCCGCCACCATGCAGGATTGGCTGCAGGACAGCTTCCGCCCGCTGCCGGGTGGCTTTGTGGCCTGCACGCCCAACGATATCGATGAACTGCGTGCGATCTTTAAGCAGCTGGGGAGCGAAATTTGTGCCGTGATGCTCGAGCCGATCCAGGGTGAGAGTGGCGTGCACCCCATGACCGAGGAGTTTATGGCGACAGCGCGCGACCTGGCACGCGAAGGGGGCGCCGTGCTTATCGCCGACGAGGTCCAGTGCGGCATCTTCCGCTCCGGCAAGCCGTTCGCATTCCAAACCTATGGCGTGGAGCCCGACATCATGAGTCTTGCCAAGGGCATCGCCGACGGCGTTCCCATGGGCGCTGTGGTGGCAAAGAAAGAGATCGCCGACGTGTTTAAGCCCGGCGATCACGGTTCGACTTTTGGTGGTAGCTGCTTGGCCATCGCGGCGTGCGCCGTGACGCTCTCCGCGCTCGTGCGCGGCGATTATGCCGGCCATGCTGCCAAGGTAGGCGCCTATATGGAGGCAAAACTCGCCAAGTTACCGCATGTTACCGATGTGCGCGGTCGCGGCTTGATGCTCGGCTGCGACCTGGATGAGGCAGCGGGCGACGCGCATGATATTGTTGCCCGCGCGCTGGCCGCCGGTGCCGTGATTAACGCTACGGGTGCCCATACGCTGCGTTTCCTGCCGCCGCTCGTCTGCGAGGAAGCCGACGTGGACAGTCTGATCGAGATCCTGTCGGGTGTCTTGGCCTAGCGAGAGCAATACATAGTCAGGTTGAACGGGTTTCAGATTGTCGGTGTGTCATTGATGCATCATTGGACGGTCTGGAACCCTTTTTGTCATAAATCTGCACAGGCCAGGAGAGCCTCTGGCCAAAAAAGAAAGGCCTCCATCACTGGGGGCCTAACAATTCAGTGGTGGGCGATGAGGGATGTCCGCGTGCGGCTGGCGCCGCCCGCTTCCGCTTCGTCGCTTCGCTCCTCGCGTGCTGCGCTGGAAAACGCTTCGCGTTTCCTCAGCTCCGCACCCTTGCGGGTTCGAATCCCTCTGCACTGGGCGCAAAAAAGAAAGGCCTCCATCGCTGGAGGCCAAACAATTCAGTGGTGGGCGATGAGGGATTCGAACCCCCAGCCTTGTGCGTGTAAAGCACCTGCGCTAACCTTTGCGCCAATCGCCCGTGCGGAGAGAGTATAGCAAAACAATCGCCTCATTCACCTCATATCCATTAAAGGTAACCGGCGCGTGTCACAGCGGAGCTGATTCAGTTGAGATTGCCTGAACATTCCGCCCCTCTTTACGCCCTCGGGTATACTCAAAAACTACTGATTCGATTTGATGCCCAGCAACAGCAGAGGGGATAGTATATGTGCGGTTTTGTCGGTTTTGTCGGTGGGACGGATAACCAATCCGAGGTGCTCACCAAGATGATGGACCGCATCGTCCATCGCGGTCCCGACATGGGCGGTCAGTTTATCGACGGCCGCGTTGCCCTCGGCTTCCGCCGCCTGTCGATCCTCGACCTGACCGAGGCAGGCGCTCAGCCTATGGCCAATGAGGACGGCAGCGTCGTCATTGTCTTCAACGGCGAGATCTACAACTATCAGACGCTGCGTGAGGAATTGATCGCGGCCGGACACACCTTCACCACCAAAAGCGACACCGAGGTGCTGCTGCACGGCTATGAGCAGTGGGGTGTGGATTTGCTGCAGCGCGTACGTGGCATGTTCACTTTCGTGATCTGGGACAAGAACAAGCAGGAGCTGTTCGGCGCGCGCGACCATTTCGGCATCAAGCCCTTCTACTATGCGAAGATGAACGGCACGTTCATGTACGCGTCGGAGATCAAGAGCCTGTTGCGCCACCCCGATTTCGTCAAGGAGCTCAACGCCGAGGCGTTGAAGCCGTATATGACCTTCCAGTATCCGGCGATCGGTGAGACCTTCTTCAAAGGCGTCTACAAGCTGCCGGAAGGGCACTATTTCACGTACCGGGATGGCAAGATGGACATCCACCGGTATTACGACGAGGATTTCCGCGAAGGCAAGCAGAAGCTGGGCGAGCTGGTGAACTCGATCGACCAGACGGTGTGCGATTCCGTCAAGGCGCACCAGATCGCCGATGTGGAGGTCGGCTCCTTCCTGTCGAGCGGTGTCGACTCCAGCTACGTCGCCGCCGTGGCGCGTCCGCAGCACACGTATTCGATCGGTTTCGGCAAAGGCACGTACAACGAATCGCAGCAGGCCGGCGAACTGGCGGAACTGCTCAAACTGAACAACACCGCCGAGTCGTTGACCGACGAGGAGGCGTTCGCCGCGTTCCCGCGCATCCAATGGCATCTCGACGAGCCGGACTCCAATCCGAGCTGCGTGCCGCTGTACTTCCTGTGCCAGCTGGCCCGCCAGCATGTCACCGTGGTGCTTTCCGGCGAGGGCGCGGACGAGATCTACGCCGGTTACGAGTGGTACGCCGACACCCCGCTGATGCAGAAGTACAAGCGCCTGCCCGCACCGCTGCGCCATCTGGCCAGCGATGTGAGCCAGCAACTGCCCTACTTTAAGGGGCACGACTTTATCATCAAGGGCAGCGGCCGCCCCGAGGACTGGTTCATCGGCCAGGCGCACGTCTTTGAGGAGAAGGATGCCTACGACATTCTGAAGCCTAAGTACCGCGTCGGCCCCACGGCCCGCGAGGTCGCCGCGCCGATCTATGACCGCGTCAAGGACTTGAGCGAGCTGGAAAAGAAGCAGTACCTTGACCTGAACCTGTGGCTGCCCGGGGACATTCTGCTGAAGGCCGACAAGATGAGCATGGCACACAGCCTTGAGCTGCGCGTGCCCTATCTGGACCGCGAGGTCCTGCGCGAGGCCCAGACCTACCCCGACAGCTACAAGCTGCGCGGCGACACGAAGGCCGTGCTGCGCACCGCCGCCAACAAGACCCTGCCCGACGCCTGGGCCAACCGCACGAAGAAAGGCTTCCCGGTGCCGATTGCCAAGTGGCTGGAAGACCCGGAATTTTCCGCCAAGGTGCGCAAGAGCTTCATGAGCGATGTGGCGGCGGAGTACTTCGACCAGGACAAGCTCGTCGCCATGCTGGCCGACCCCAAGCACGAGCGCCGCAAGATCTGGACTGCCTACACCTTCCTGACGTGGCATGAGCAGTTCTTTGAGAAGTTTGATGCGTGAATCTTATGAGCCTTCCCCCAAGGGGGAAGGTGGCCGAGGCCCCGACCGAGGCCGGATGAGGGGCGACGTTCCCCCGCGCCCCCTGTAACGGGCAACCACAACAGGTTCGCCCCTCATCAGTCCGCTTCGCGGACAGCTTCCCCCGAGGGGGAAGCCTATTTTAGAAAATTGGAGATGTACTTTCCCATGTCCGACATTATCCCTGTATTCCTTGGTGCAGACCTGAACTGCTACAACTTTGCCCGGGCGTTCCATGAGGCTTACGGCGTCGAGAGCTACGCCTATGGCCGCTACCCGATGGCTCCGACCAAGTATTCCAAAATCATCCACTTTACCACCGTGCCCGATATGGACAACGAGGACACGATGCTGCGCATTCTGCACGAGTTTGCGGCACAGCATAAGGGCAAGCGACTCTATCTGTTCGGCTGCACCGACGATTACGCCGCGATGATCATCCGCCGCAAGGCCGAACTGACCGAGTATATTGCCCCCGGCCCTGCTGCCGACCTGTACGGCTCGATCCAGAAAAAGGCCGAGTTCTACGAGGTCTGCGACAAGTTCGGCATCCCTTACCCGGACACCAAGATCCTGACTGCCCCGGTGGACGCCGCCGAGCTGACCGAGGATAAGCTGGGCTTTGCCTACCCCATCATCGTCAAGCCGTCGTCCAGCGTTGATTACTGGAAGCATCCGTTTGACACGATGAAGAAGGTCTACACCGCCGCCACCCCTGCCGAGGCCGCCGAGATCGTGAAAACCATTTACGCCAGCGGCTACCCGGACAAGATGATCCTGCAAAAGATGGTGCCGGGCGGCGACGACCACATGCGGGTGCTGACTGCTTTCTCCGACGAGAACGGCAAGGTCCGCGCCATGTGCCTTGGCCATACGATGGTCGAGGAGCACACCCCCCACGGCCTGGGCAACCATGCCGCCATCGTCAGTGAGGACACGACCTCCCTGCCGCTGGTGGAGAACATCCGCAAGATGCTGGAGGCCTGCCGCTACACCGGTTTTTCCAACTTTGACATCAAGTACAGCGGCACCCCCGGCGACTACCGCGTGTTTGAGATCAACCTGCGCCAGGGCCGCAGCAACTACTATGTGACCGCCACCGGCATGAACATTGCCAAGCTGGTTGTGGAAAAGTGGAACGACGGCGGCACGGACTGCGTGCTGAACAAGAACGAGGTGTTCTGGCACCACGTTCCCGCGCAGGTGGCCTTCACCTACACCGAGGACAAGGACCTCGTCGCCCGCGCCAAGGCGCTGAAAGCGCAGGGCAAGGAGGCGTGCAGTCTGCTGTACAAGCCCGACCTGCTGTGGAACCCCGTGCGCTATGCCTGCGTGCTGGAGCAGCTGAGAAGGCAGTTCAAGAAGTTTAAGACGTATTACCCGGTACACAAATAATAAATAAAAAATAAGAAATAATAAATGTGGTGAATCGCGTCGCTGGCGCTCCGCTCAAAAAACGTAGGGGCGGATTCCATATCCGCCCGTGCCCGCTTGCGGCAAGGCAAACTTCCGCGGGCGCATATAGAATGCGCCCCTACGGATTTCGTTTTCGACCAAAGGGAGAAAACTCCACATTCTTTATTATTTATTATTTATTCTTTCTTATTTAAAAAGGACGTTATCATGAAGCTAAACGACCTTGTCCAACATATCTCCCACACAGGTGCCTCCGAAACGGACATCACCGCCATCACCTACGACTCCCGCAAGGCTTGCGCCGGCTCGCTGTTCGTCTGCCTTGTCGGTGCGTGGCTGGATGGGCATACCTACGCCGAAAGCGCCTACCAAAACGGCTGTCGTGCGTTTTTGGTGGAGCATAGGGTCGACCTGCCCGCGGACGCTGTGCAGATCGTCACCGACGACACCCGCGCGGCGCTGGCCGTCATCGGTGCGGATTTCTACGGCAACCCCGCCGACGAGCTGCACCTCATCGGCATTACGGGCACAAAGGGCAAGACGACCACCGCCCTGCTGACCGCGGCCATCATGACCGAGGCCGGTCTGCCCTGCGCCTACATCGGCTCCAACGGCGTGGACATTGCAGGCGTGCACGAGGCTACCGCCAACACAACGCCCGAGAGTCTCGAGCTGCACCGGCTGTTCCGCAAGATGCTGGATGCGGGCGTGCGCCACTGCGTACTGGAGGTCAGCAGCCAGGCGCTGCGCCACCACCGCGTGGACGGCGTTCCGTTTGAGGTCGTGGCCTTCACGAACCTGTCGGAGGATCACATCGGCCCCGGCGAGCACCCCGATTTTGAGGACTACAAGTGCGCCAAGCGCCGCCTGTTTGCAGAATACAACGCCCGCACGATGGTTTACAACGTGGATGACCCCTACAGCGATTTCATGCGCGAGGGCTTTAAAGGCGAACAGATCAGCTTTGGCATCCAGAATGCCGCCGACTATCACGGGCAGGATCTGGCACAGTACCGCAGCCAGACCGCCCTCGGCGTTGACTTTGACTGCGTACACGCGGGCGAAACGACCCACATCGAGGTCATGTCCCCCGGCGCGTTCAGCGCGTCCGATGCGCTGTGCGCCGTCGCACTGTGCGGCGCGTTCGGCGTGACGCCTGCCCAAGCCGCCGCCACGCTGGCCCACACCCCCGTGCAGGGCCGCTTTGAAGTCGTCGAGGGTCTGCCCGGGCGCACCTTCATTGTGGACTACAGCCACAACGGGCTGGCCCTGACCAGTGCGCTGAAAACGCTGCGGGCGTACAATCCGCACCGTTTACTTTGTGTATTTGGGTCGGTGGGTGGCCGCACGCAGGTGCGCCGCAAGGAACTGGCCGACGCATCAAGCGCCTACGCTGACTATACGATCATCACGAGTGACAATCCCGACAACGAGCCGCCCGAGGACGTCATCCGCGACATTGCGGGCCACATGGCTCCCGGCGCACCCTACACCTGCATCACGGACCGCCGTGAGGCGATTTATGCCGCAGTGAAAATGGCCGAGCCCGGCGACATTGTGCTGTTCGCGGGCAAGGGGCACGAGGATTACCAGCTGATCAACGGCAAAAAGCTGCATTTCGTCGAGCGGGAGATCATTAAAGAGGCTTGCGCGGAGATAAGCAAATAAAACAGCGGCCCACACTTCGGGAGATACGAAGCGTGGGCCGCTGCTGCGTTGCAGGGGCCGGGCATGCCCGGCCCGCGGCATGTACGGCGG
>OLNV01002508.1_pt1 | contig 10223 bp, 8 predicted proteins | sample 1672891 | NCBI WGS metagenome assembly OLNV01 (sample SAMEA3136734, study PRJEB25190) | human gut metagenome | biome: human gut; feature: human-associated habitat; material: faeces | place: Austria | collected 2013 | reverse complement strand
TCTGCTTGTTCACCAGCACCTGCTGGCAGATCTTCTGGGCCTCCTCCGGCTTTTCAAGGAAGTAGACCTCCAGATAATGCTTGAGGAAATCAGTCATGGCCTGCGAGACGAACTTGTTCGTGATGGCCTTCTTGGTCTGGTTCTCGTAGCTGGTACGGGTGGAGAAGCTGGACGAGACGTAGACCAGGCAGTCCTGCACATCCTGGAAGCTGATGGCGCTCTCGCCCTTCTTATAGAGGTTCTTGTCCTTCAGGTATTTGTTGATCTGGTAGACAAAAGCCGTACGGACGGCGTGCTCGGGGCTGCCGCCGTGTTCCAGCCAGGAGGAGTTGTGATAGTATTCCAGCAGCTGCACCTTATTGGAGAAGCAGAAGGCAGCGCTCATCCGCACCTTATAATCCGGCTGATCCTCACGGTCACGCCCGGAGGCCTCGCTTTCGCAGCTGAACACCGGGGTCAGGGTATCCTCTCCTGCCACCTCCTGCACATAGTCGGCGATGCCGTTCTGGTAGCACCAGCTCTCCTTCCAGGGCTTGCCGGTGGCGGGGTCCTTCTCCTTTTCGTCCGTAAAGTTCAGGGTCAGGCCCGCGTTGACCACGGCCTGACGGCGCAGCACATCCTTATAGTAGCTGCCGGGCACGTCAATGTCCGTAAACACCTCATCGTCGGGCTTCCAGTGGATGATGCTGCCGGTACGGCGGCCCTTGTAGGGTTCCTTCTGCAGGCCGCCCACATTCTCACCCTTTTTGAAGTCGAGGTGGTAATGGCAGCCGTCGCGGTAGATATCGGCGGTCATCCAGGCAGAAGCGTACTGGGTGGCGCACAGGCCCAGACCATTCAGGCCCAGGCTGAACTCGTAGTTGTCCTCGCCCTCACCGTATTTGCCGCCCGCGTACATCTCACAGAACAGCAGCTCCCAGTTGTAGCGGCCCTCGCCGTTGTTCCAGTCCACGGGCATACCGCGGCCAAAGTCCTCCACGATCACGCTGCCGTCCTTGCAGCGGGTCACATTGATGGTATCGCCGTGGCCATCACGGGCTTCATCAATGGAGTTGGAGACGATCTCAAAAATAGAGTGGGCGCAGCCTTCCACGCCGTCTGAGCCAAAGATGACGGCCGGGCGCTTACGCACACGGTCGGCACCCTTCAGCGAAGTAATGCTTTCGTTGCCATATTCCTGTTTTCTTGCCATGCTGTCCTCCGGGCCTGTTCTCTTGTAATGAGCAGGTCGTCAAATCAAAACGCCTTTGCTCTTTCCCTTATAATAAGTATAAGCGATGTGTAAAGAGCAAAAGCGTCGGTGTTCTTTTCTTTTATTAAACCATAGGTTGTATTACTTGTCAATTTCTTCGGGCAGATTTCTTGTCCTCCCGATCCGGCAGAAAAACGCCCAGAAAGTCATTCTTATTTTGCACGTTGAAACGCATAAAATGAAAAAAGTTTCAGTTTTTTTCAAAAATTTTGAATTTACCCCTTTACAAAATCAAAATTTCAGGTATAATAATCATCGTCCGGTGCGCCTCTGTAGCTCAGTCGGTAGAGCAGGGGACTGAAAATCCCCGTGTCATTGGTTCGATTCCGATCGGAGGCACCATAAATGCGGATGTAGCTCATCCGGTAGAGCGCCACCTTGCCAAGGTGGAGGTAGCGAGTTCGAGCCTCGTCATCCGCTCCAAAAAGGACGCTTAAAAATATTAAGCGTCCTTTTTTCCTAAATCCAATGACACAGAAATAAGGCGACATAGCCAAGTGGTAAGGCATGGGTCTGCAAAACCCTGATTCCCCAGTTCAAATCTGGGTGTCGCCTCCAAATAAACGGTAAGTATCATTTGATGCTTGCCGTTTTTATTTTTTGCTTTTTCACGCTTTGGTCTGTCCTGAATTCTTGACAAGTTTCCGTCGCTGAATTATAATATTTTTAAAGCTTAGTTGTACCTAGCAGGTGCAGCTTTATTGCGATAGTTTAATATCGGGGGTGTCGGCGCAAAAGCCGGCTGAGATTAAGGATAAATGCTCCTTTGACCCTTTAACCTGATACGGATAATGCCGTCGTAGGTAGTATAATCTCAGCCTTACGGTATTTTCATATCGTAAGGCTTAATTTTTTAGAGAGGGATTGATATTGTGGAAAAAAGAAATTCTACAAAAAGACTCACAGAAAGCGCATTGCTTCTTGCAATAGCTGTGGTATTGGAACTCGTTTCAAAGCTTTTGGGACTTGAGCTTCCGTTCGGAGGAACAATAACGCTTGCAAGTATGTTCCCGGTAGTTCTCATTTCTTACAGATACGGTGTGAAATGGGGGTTGCTCAGCGGCTTTACCTATTCGCTTTTGCAGATGATAATGGGTGCTAAGGTGGTTTCGGCTATGTTCCTGCCGGGCGAAGACCAAATGGCTGTTTGGCAGGCAATATGCGTTTGCCTTCTTGACTATGTGCTCGCTTATACCATACTCGGCGTCGGCGGTATGTTTAAGGGCAAATTCAAAAAACCGGCATTGGAGCTTGCACTCGGCGTATTTGTCGCCCTGCTCTTAAGGTATATTGTTCATATTATATCGGGTGCGATATTCTACGGAGCATGGGCCGAATGGTTCTTCTCTCAGGAGGGCTTCTATAAGATAGGAGAGAGCATACTCGGCAAATATTCCGGTACGGCTCTGTCGATAGTTTATTCGGTATTCTATAACGGCCTTTATATGGTTCCGGAAATAATCATAACAACCGTTGTGGCAGCTATTCTCGGTAACGTACCGCAGATAACCGGAGTTAAAAATCCGAAAAAAGATAAATAACAAACGCTTGACAAATTTTTTAACTGTAATTATAATATAAAGCACAATCGAAAAGATCGCCTTTAAAAACTGTGAAGGAAACAAGACGGTTACCGTGAGTTTCAGAGAGCTGCCGTGTGGTGAAAGGCAGTACCAAGTATCCGTGTATAACTCGTTCCGGAGTTTCATAGCTGAAGTCATAGGCTGTGACGGCAGACACCGTTATATGTCAGGTCTTGTTGGAGACCGCAGAGGGCAGCCTCGGCTGCCGAATTAGGGTGGTACAGCGTGGTTTTTACTTCGCCCCTATCTTCTTCAGAGATAAGGGCGATTTTTTGTTTTGTAAAGACTGCGCTTTATTTTTTGTATTTTTCGCTGTGCTGTCAGTCTTTGCAAAGCAAGCTATATGATTGGAGTACTTCATAGGAGAAATAATTATGAAAACAAACAAGTACATTCCTTTTGAACCTATCGACATTCCGGACAGAACTTGGCCGTCCAAGACCATAAAAGAGGCGCCTGTTTGGTGCTCTGTGGATCTCCGCGACGGAAATCAGGCTCTTATAGACCCCATGAACCTTGAGCAGAAGCTTGAGATGTTCAAAACGCTTGTAGACATCGGCATAAAGGAAATCGAGGTCGGCTTTCCTTCTGCATCGGAGACGGAATATGAAATTCTCCGCACGCTTATAGACGGAAATTATATTCCGGACGATGTGACAATTCAGGTGCTTGTGCAGAGCCGCGAGCATCTTATCAAAAAGACCTTTGAGGCTGTAAAGGGCGCAAAGAACGTTATAATACACTTTTACAATTCCACATCGACTCTTCAGCGCAAGGTCGTATTTAAAAAGGATATGCCGGGCATTATCGATATTGCGGTAAACGGCGCAAGACTTATTAAAAAGCTGTCGGATGAGCTTATGGAAACGTCCGACATAAACATACGCTATGAATATTCGCCGGAGAGCTTTACCGGTACCGAAATGGATAACGCGGTTGAAATATGCCAAAGAGTTTTGGAGGAGCTCGGCGCAACGCCCGAAAACAAGGTCATACTCAACCTTCCTTCAACCGTTGAGGGCAGCACGCCGAACGGTTATGCCGATCAGATAGAATATTTCTGCCGTCACCTTAAAGACCGTGACAGCGCCGTAATCAGCCTTCATCCTCACAATGACCGCGGTACTGCGGTCGCAGCTGCCGAGCTCGGTCTTCTTGCAGGTGCCGAGCGTATAGAGGGAACTCTTTTCGGCAACGGTGAGAGAACCGGCAATGTGGATATAGTTACGCTTGCTCTCAATATGTATACGCAAAATGTCGATTGCAAGCTTGACTTTCACGACATCAACCATATTAAAGAGGTATATGAGGACGCTACAAATATGAAGGTCGGCCCTCGCCAGCCGTATGCCGGTGAGCTTGTTTTTACCGCCTTTTCAGGCTCTCATCAGGACGCCATAAACAAGGGTAAGGCGTTTATGCGTGAGAATAATCCCGACAAGTGGGAGGTTCCTTATCTCCCGATAGACCCGGCAGATGTCGGCAGGGAATACGAGCCGATAATCCGTATAAACAGTCAGTCCGGCAAGGGCGGTGCCGCGTATATTATGCAGGAATACGGATTTGCGATGCCTAAGGCCATGCACCCCGAATTCGGAGCGGTCGTTCAAAAGGCCTGTGATGAAAAGGGTAAGGAACTCAGAGCCGATGAGGTATTTGAGCTGTTCTGTGAAGAATATCGCAATGTCTGCGGACCTTATAAGCTTCTCAACCATAAATTCAGCGAAGAAAAGCTTGAGAGCGAGTCTCGCACCAGGGTGCATTTTACGGGTACCATAAAATATAACGGAAACGAGCCGGTATCTATCGAGGGCGTAGGTTCAGGCCCCATAGAGGCGTTCTTTAACGCTCTGTCGCACGTGGGAATCACAGGATACAAATTCAAGAACTATGCGGAGCACGCGATTTCAATCGGCGCGGACGCCAAGGCCTGCTCCTATATCGAGCTTGAAGCTCCCGACGGCAAGACCATTTTCGGCATAGGCATTTCACACAACATAAACTATGCTTCAATAAAGGGTATTTTGTGTGCCATAAACCGTTGTCAGCCGAATGTTGTGCGCGAGCCGCAGCAGCCGATATTTGAGAAAAAGCAATAAGCTTTTGCGGCAAAGGCATTTTACCTGAACACAATTCGGCGTTTTATATGTTCGCTTTATTCGGCAAAACGTGCCGTGAGCGGCAGGAAAGGATATGGAAGTAATATGAGAGAACATAATATTGTAGTATTAAAGGGCGACGGTATCGGCCCCGAAATAGTCGACGAGGCTGTAAAAGTGCTTGATGCAGCAGGCAAAAAGTACGGCTTTAAGATGAATTATGATTATGAGCTTATGGGCGGCTGTGCCATAGACGAGACGGGTGAGCCGCTTCCGCAGAAAACCGTAGATGCCTGCAAAAAGGCGGATTGTGTGTTTTTGGGAGCGGTAGGCGGTCCTAAGTGGGACGGTGTTCCCGGCAATAAACGCCCCGAGGCGGGGCTTCTCGGAATACGCGGTGCGCTCGGACTTTATGCAAATCTCCGTCCTGCAAGAATATTTGCCCCCTTAAAAGATGCGTCGCCGATTAAAGACAGCATAACCGAGGGTAACCTTGACATAATGATAGTTCGCGAGCTTACCGGCGGAATTTACTTCGGAGAGCGCGGCACGGGTGTCGAAAACGGCGAGGAATACGCTTATGACACCGAAAAGTACACCGTTTCCGAAATTAAGAGAATTGCGAAAACCGCTTTTGAAATGGCAATGAAGAGAAGCAAAAAGCTCACAAGCGTTGACAAGGCAAATGTGCTCGATTCATCAAGACTGTGGAGAAAGACGGTTATCGAGATGTCAAAGGACTATCCCGAGGTAGAGCTTAACCATATGTATGTTGATAATTGCGCCATGCAGCTTGTACGCAATCCAAAGCAGTTTGATGTTATAGTTACGTCAAACATATTCGGCGACATTCTCTCGGACGAAGCGTCTATGATATCGGGCTCGATAGGAATGCTCGCTTCCGCTTCGCTCTCGGACGGAAAGTTCGGACTCTATGAGCCGATACACGGCTCTGCGCCGGATATTGCCGGCTTCGGCGTCGCAAATCCGCTTGCCACCATACTCTCCGCAGCCATGATGCTCAAATACTCTCTTGATGAGAGCGATGCTGCGGCGGATATAGAAAACGCGGTAAACGCGGCACTCGAAAATGTTCGCACTCCCGATATATACAAAGACGGATTTAGAAAGGTATCGACTTCGGGTATGGGCGACGAGGTTATTAAGCGCCTTTAATAAAAAGCAGAATATTGCTTCGGCGGCTCCGTTTTTACGGAGTCGCTTTTTAATTTGTGAACAAAAACTGAATTTATCGTATTTTGTTTGAAATATCATAAAGTAAGTGTTAATATATAGAGGTATTGTACTTGTTTGGTACAACGCCGTAATAATTTGCAAGGAGGATTTTCCCTTGGACGAAAATAAAGACAAGACTTTATCCGGCGGAAACGACGAGAGCTACGGCTCAACATTTGACCGTAATACCGAGGATGTCAAAAAGGAAATGGAAGAGCTTGCGGCTACATTTCAGCGCGAGCTTGACAAAACCAAGGCGGAGGCAGAGAAAAAAGGCGAGCTTATACAGGAGCTTGAGGATATCCCCGAGGCTTCGACCAGAAATGATGACGAGGAGCCTTCGGAAGCCGAGCTTTGCGAATGCTGCGGTGAGAAAAGGCGCGGCACAAAAGCCGACCCCGATTCGCCGTATTGTGAAGAATGCGATCTCGGTCTTCGTCACTATCCGTTCAGCTTCTTAAATATATTCTTTGTCATTGTTGTTATTGCGCTTGTTTTTTACAGCGGCTATGTATTTGCGGGGCGTATGGGCGTTTTAAACGATGTCTATAAGGCAGATAAATATGTTTCGCAGAAGAAAATGGATTCAGCCGTTACCGCATATGAGGATACGGTTTCTGCAATGGAGAAGGCAGGTATAAAGGGCGAGCTTGTGTATAAGCGCCAAATAATGGCAAATTACAGCATAGGCTACCTTCAGGATATTGACTCTATGAGCGGCAATATAAATTCTTGGGAGCTGTCTCTTCCGCACTTCAGAAGCGTTAAAAAAGCAATGGGCGAGTCGGCGGATTTTATAGCCACCGTGCGCAAGGCTTATACAATACTTACAAAGTATGATGTCAACGATCCTTCGGATTTCCCGTATGACGACGCTATGGCGGCTTTGGTGTCGCTTGAGAGCGAGCCTTATACCGAGGATACAACGGCAAATACTTCGTCCGCGACGACGTCATCCGTTAAGGCCACACAGTATAATAAGGCCATGGTATATTACTATGAATATTATATATCGGTAATCTGCAATAAGGATAACGACGAACAGCTCAAATACCTTGAAAAGATCAAAGAAGAATATCCTCAGTATATTTGGCTTTACGGTTCGGCCCTCGGCGATCTTTACGCAAAAACAGGCAAGGACGTCACCGAAATCTGCGATAAAATCCGCAGCAATAATTCCGAGGACCCGTCACCGGATCTTATTGAAATAGAAAGCCTGCGCATAAAGGGCGATTATGATGCGGCAATAGCGAAATGTGAAGAATACGCTTCACCGGATGACTGCACGGTCAAATATGAGATTTACCGTCAGGAGGCGCTTTGCTATATCCTCAAGGACGATTACGACGCGGCTTTAGAAACGGCGAAAAAGGCTTATGACGATAACGGCAATTCTCTTGAGGTTATAGATACCTTGGCACTTTGCGCTGTTTTGAAAAACGATGATGCCACATACAGCAGCATGGAATCGCTTTTGGACGGCAGCGGCTACAGCCTGTCCGATAAGGTTACCGGCTTTAAGGCAGGTACCGTTACGCTTGATGATATTCTTTTGAAAGGAGCTTATGACGTAGAATGAGAGCAGTATATCTTACAGTAAAATATATAACCATCGTCGGTACGTTCCTTCAGGGCTTTTTTGAGCATCTCTCATGTCGTATGTATGATGTTCTGATAGAGGACGGCAGATATTTGAGATCAAATGAGATGTGCGGGCATATAGAGCACGAGCTTATTAAAAAGAGAGGCACCGCATTCGGTGTGTGCTTCTTCCCGTTCCTTTTCAATTTGCTGATAGGTCTTATCCTGACCGCGGCAGGCTCGGTAAATATTTTCTATCTCGGTGAATTTTTTATGAGCGCCGATTCAAAAGTACCGAATTTCCCGAACTTCTTATTTCTGTGGGTCGGTATTTCGTGCCTTACCAATCTGTTCCCGCAGATAGAAGACGCTCTTACCCTCAAAGAGCAGATTTACGGCAAGGGCAAGTCAAATCTCTTTGTGAAAATAATCGCCGCGCCGATATTCGCCGTGCTGTATGTCGGCTCATATCTGCAGAGCGTCGGGCTTACGCTTGTCACGTCTGTGGTATTTTCGCTGTTTATGCCGTCGATTCTCGGCACGTTTATACCTCAGCTCTACAATGCCATAGCAGGCTGATCGGCATTACAGTATATATTATGCTAAACGGGAAGTGTTTTTACGCTTCCCGTTTTTGTTGTATAAAATATTGTAAAGTGGTAAAATCAAAGCGGTGATAAAAATGAAAAAAATTATAACGGTAATTGTTTTGTGCCTTGCGCTTGCGTCATGCGCAAAAGAGAACAGCGGCGGCACAGAGCCTTCGACGCAAGACGTAAGTACGAGTGCAGCACAGGAAACAGAAATTGAGAAGCAGTCAACGGCAGAGGTTAATGCTACGCCGACGGCCGCCGACCCTCAAAAAACGAAGGTAACGCAAAAGTCCGTAAAGCCTACGCAAGAGGAAAGAAAAACTCGGACAGAGGCTTCACCTAAGACGACAGCCGTTTCTGAGCCGACTGTCGTAAAGGGGTTTGAACGCGAGATGCTCGAGTTGTGCAATCAGCAACGTCGCGCGAACGGAAAACCCGATATTGCTCTTAACAATACTCTGTGTGAAAATGCTGCGGTAAGAGCCGAGGAAATTTCAAGGAAAAACTGCTTTTCACATACAAGACCAGACGGCACAATGTGCTCTACCGCGGTTACGGTCAATTATATGACATGCGGTGAAAACATTGCTTACGGTACGCGGTCTGCTTCGGCGACGGTGACTGCGTGGATGAATTCTCCCGGGCATAAAGCGAATATTCTCTCGGAGGATTTTACGGAGGCCGGCTTCGGCTGCTATGAGGTGAGCGGAGTAAGGTATTGGGTTCAAATATTTATAGGATAGGCTATGAGCTGCTTTTTGTACGTGCAAAAAGCAGCTCGCGTGCTTATTTGCAAAATACATGTGCGCCTATGGTCTGTATAACGGGTCTTGTGCGTATCCACTTGTTTGAAGTCTTTGCCGGATTATAGTAGTATATGGCACCGCCCGACGGATCCCAGCCGTTTATTGCGTCCTGAGCCGCCTTTCTAGACTGTGCCGTAGGCTCTGTGCTCCAGTTGCTGTCGTTTACACAGGAAAATGCTCCCGGCTGATAGACCACTCCGGCTATTGAGTCCGGAAAAGACGCGTGCTGAACGCGATTCAGAACAACCGCACCCACTGCAACCTGACCTATATACGGTTCGCCTCTCGCTTCGGCTGCAATCACCTTTGCAAGCAGATATATGTCGCTCGAGCTGTATTGTCCCGAGGACGCAGAACCGATTCCGAGCGCCGACAGTGTTTTCGGACCCGCAATGCCGTCGGCAGCAAGACCTGCGGATTTTTGAAACTTCTTTACCGCGTCTTTGGTAAGTGTGCCGTAAATACCGTCAACGGATCCGCTGTATATTCCCTTAGATTTCAACTTGGTTTGTATCTGTCTGACCTCTTCGCCGCGAGAGCCCATTTTTGATAACACTTCGGTGCTGTGGCTTGCACTCTGTTTGTATACCGCTATCGAGCCTACGGCAAAAAGCAGCACGGCGGCAAGACACACGGCTAACATCTTTTTGAATTTTGCACCGGGAGAATTCATCTTCATAATAATTTACCGACCTTTTATCTGTTTAAGTGCTCGCTTACGGAATTATTGTTTTCATGTGTGACACTTTTATACACATAAATTGTGTGTCACAAAAAGACATATACTAAATATTGACAGATAAAATCCGTTTTGAAAAAAATTTGATTTTTTTAAAAATAAGTGTTGACTTTTGGGTTGCGCTGTGATATTATATCAAAGCTGTCGCGAGAGACACGGAAACAAAATTGAACAGAACGCTTGATAATTCAACGTTTTTGATTAAACAGTTTGAAAAAAGCACTTGACAATTTCGTTAGCTTATGTTATTATATAAGCCCTCCGATAGTCACGGAGAACAGCACAATGGACCTTGAAAATTAAACAACGACAAGAAACAAGGAACCCTGAGATT
>OLNV01002505.1_pt1 | contig 10238 bp, 12 predicted proteins | sample 1672891 | NCBI WGS metagenome assembly OLNV01 (sample SAMEA3136734, study PRJEB25190) | human gut metagenome | biome: human gut; feature: human-associated habitat; material: faeces | place: Austria | collected 2013 | reverse complement strand
TTGATGATGAGGTAGCTGATATGGACAAGGCTAGCATTATTCAAGAATATCTGGACAAGTTGGAGTATGCCATTGGTCGTGTGGACGCAGATGTTCTGGCCCACTTTGACTATGGTTTCCGCCTTTTTGATGTGACTGTTGATGAGCTAAAAGCCTATGAGAATCAGCTTAAACGTATTTTCCAGAAAATGATGGCTAATGATTTGGCTTTTGAGCTGAATGCAAAGAGCATGTATCTCTATCATCACGAAGACCTATATCGTTATGCGCTAGGCCTTGTTAAGGATTTGGGATGTCGCAAGTATTCTATTGGGTCTGATGGACATAAATTAGAGCATTTCCGTCTGAACTTTGATAAGATTCAGGAGATCTTGAGAGAATTCGGCATTACGGAAGATATGATTATATAGTGAAGACAGCTTCAACTGAAGCTGTCTTTTTCTTAAGGAAAACTTAAAGAAAAGGCGTGGTTGTGGGAATTATAGAAGATTTTAAGATTTGCTTGTTATGCTAATTTTAAGCAAAAGAAACTTATGGTTTCTATCTTATCTTTCACAATTGGAGGTCTTCTATGAAATTTCTCAAAAGGCATGCCTATGCCTTACTCTTTACCCTTTTTCTGATGGGGGCAAATGTCTACTCTCTCTTAAAGGTCTTTGTCATTCCCTCAGCGGTCTCAACGGTTTCAGCCAATACGACTAGCTCAACCACAGCGTCGTCGACGACATCTACCAGCACTGGTAAGGTAACTAAGACGGATACGACTTATAAAGATGACAATATGGATATCAAAATCACGACAGGTAAAACCAGTGATACCACATACTATGTGGCAGATATCAAGCTTTCAAGTGCAGATTACCTTAAAACGGCTTTGGCACAAAATACCTATGGGACCAACATCACCGAGACTACTTCAAGTATTGCCCAGCAAAACAATGCAATCTTTGCCATCAATGGTGACTACTACGGAGCTAATCAGTCGGGCTATGTGATTAAAAATGGCCAAGTCTATCGTGATACTGATCGAAACAGTGACTACGAGGATCTTGCTGTTTATTCAGATGGTAGCTTCAAGACCTTTAAGGAGAGCGATACAACAGCTCAAAAATTGGTCGATTCAGGTGTGGTCAATACCTTTGCCTTTGGTCCAACCTTGGTTGAAAATGGCAAGATAGCTGTCTCAAAAAATGAAGAGGTTGGTCAAGCCATGGCTGACAATCCACGTACAGCCATCGGGGCCATCGAAGAGAGTGATGGCAGTGTGCACTATATTGTCATTGTCTCTGATGGTCGTACCAGTGAATCGTCAGGGTTGACTCTCTATGAAATGGCAGAGTTGATGAAATCCTATGGTGTGACGACAGCCTACAACCTTGACGGTGGTGGCTCATCTACTATGTACTTCAATGGTCAAGTCATTAACAAGCCAACCACAAACGGAAACAAAATTTCAGAAAGGGCGGTGAGTGATATTGTTTACATCGGTTACTAAAAAATCAGCTAGACAGCACTTTTTCACCTACATTGGTTTAACCATTTTTAGTCTAGTATTTACATTTGTTTATGAACGCTTTTCTTATGGTGAATCCTCCATGTTTATGCGCATGATGTTCTTTGCACCATTGGCCGGAGCACTTATCTATCTACTTACTGGACTGGGAATGTCCTGGGTGAAAACACGTCTTTCAAAACTTCTCTTTAATTCGTCTATCGCAGTTGTAGCAAGTGCCTGTTTAGTTAAAGGCATTGTTAAAGTCTCAGGACGTACAACTAGTGTAGATATGCCCTATTGGTATGTTGCTGCGGGGCTACTTTGTTTGAGTATTATGACAGGATTTATCAGACCTAGAAAATTGGCTTAAAAATGAAAGCTTGGGGTAATGCTCCAGGCTTTTTGTCTTGCCTTGAAAAATTATTTAGGATAAATATACAACTTATAAATGGAGACATTATTTTGAATTAGGAAATGGACTAAAGAGATCTTCATAAAAATAACAGAGATTGATTTTTGTGATAGGAATATAGATAAAGGGAGACTTTTTCTAGTGATGGAAGTACCTGAAACTAATGCACTTAAGGCATTCGGAAGTTTTGAGAGTAGAGCAGCTTGGGAAACTGTTTTATTTTGAGGCTAAAAATTAGATCACCTACAAGAGATTGGTGTGGCAGGAACCATTGTTGGCAAAGCCTACTATAACGGCAATATCACATTGGACCAACTCAAGTCTTTCGGAGGTTAATATGCTTAAAAAACGTATTATTCCTTGTTTGGATGTCAAGGATGGCCGTGTCGTCAAGGGGGTTAATTTTGTGAATTTGACAGACGTTGGAGACCCTGTTGATTCTGCGCGTGCCTATTATGAGGCTGGTTGTGATGAACTTGTTTTCTTGGACATCACAGCGACTTCAGATAATCGCGAAACAACGGTTGACATGGTGCGTCGTGTTGCCGATCAGGTCTTTATTCCTTTCACGGTTGGGGGTGGTATCCGTTCAGTTGAAGACATGAACAAGATGCTTAAAGCTGGTGCTGACAAGGTTGCGATCAATTCCTCAGCCCTTGCCAACCCGCAACTAATCGCTGATTGTGCTCAAAAATTTGGAAATCAGTGTGTCGTGGCTGCGATTGATGCTAAAAAGATGGCTGATGGGAGCTGGCATGTTTTTGTGGCAGGTGGCCGTAAGGATACAGGTAGGGATCTCATCCAATGGGTGCAAGAAGTTGTCGCCTTGGGAGCTGGAGAAATTCTCTTGACCAGTATGGACAAGGACGGAACCAAATCTGGTTTTGATTTGGAAATGCTAAATCGTGTGGCGGAAGTCGTTGATGTTCCGATCATCGCTTCTGGTGGTGCGGGAAATATTGAGGACATTGTAGAGGTCTTTGAAAAGACAACAGCGACGGGTGCTCTGGCAGCCTCTATCTTCCACTTTGGTGAGGTAAATATAGGCGAAACCAAACAAGTCTTGGCAAATGCAGGAATTGAGGTGAGACGATGACAGAGGTTAAACTTGATTTTGACAAACAAGGAGGACTGGTGCCAGTCATTGTGACAGACTACAAGACGGGACAGGTGCTCATGTTGGCCTATATGAATGAGGAGTCCTATCAGTTGATCATAGAGACCAAATAAATGCATTACTGGAGCCGTTCTAGAAACGAGCTTTGGCATAAGGGAGCCACATCTGGTCATTTCCAACATGTCAAAAGCATCAAGACAGATTGTGATCAGGACACCTTGCTTATCGCTGTGGAACAAGAAGGAGCAGCCTGTCATACAGGAGCCTACAGCTGTTTCTTTACGGATATATATATATGACAGACAAGACAGATAGGAGTAGATATGTTAGAAACACTTTATAAGGAAGCCTTAGATCGTAAAAAAAATCCCAAAGAAGGCTCTTATACCAATTACCTTTTTGACAAGGGCCTAGACAAGATTCTTAAAAAGGTTGGCGAAGAAGCAACAGAAGTTGTGATCGGAGCTAAAAATGCTGATAAAGAAGAAATTGCCAACGAGACAGCAGACGTCCTCTATCACCTAGCAGTCATGCTCGTTGAAACAGAGGTTAGCCCTGAAGACGTTGAAGCCGTTCTTAAAGCACGTCAGGGCAAGCAAAGCAATGTCCATGACCGAAAAGAAGTAACGGATTATTAAGGATATCTCAACCAATTGATACTAAGAATAAAAGCTTGAAGTGAATGTATTGAAAAATATTCAAAAAAAGTTTAAGTAATTAATTTTTCTTTGAGAAATCATTTGTAAAACCAAAAGACATCTCCAAAAACTAGTCGGAGATGTCTTTTTGTCTTACAAATTCTTTTTCTTTTTAGCTTTTTTGGTTAGGGCAAGGTCACAATTTTCAATACTTGAGATAAGATGATTAGTTAATTGGAAGTCGTCCATTTGGGGATTCAAGTCCACTTCGTAGACCAGTTGCATGGTCTCCCCTCCACCTGTGGTGTTAAGGGAGATTAGGTCACATTCGCTAGTGAAATTGAGCAAGGCTTTAGTGATTTTTTGGTCAATCAAGTCCTGATGGGAGACATTAATGGTCAGGAGCCTACGACGTTGGTTGTCGGTACGACTTTGACGATTTTCCAAAAGGAGCCAAACAGCTAAAAGAAAGATGGTAAAGAGTAAAGCCAGTAGCAGATATCCTGTCCCAGATGCTAGACCAATAATCATGGACATAAAGACGGCGATTAGTTCTCTGGAACCACTGGTAGCTGAACGAAAACGAATGAGACTAAAGGTCCCCGCCACGGCAATAGAGGTCCCCAAACTACCATTAACCAGAAAGATGACTAGGGTCATCAAACATGGAAGTAGGGTCAAACTGATGACAAATTCCCTGGTGTAGAGAGTTCGGTATTTATAAGTCCAGGTAAGAGCTAAGCCCAAAACAAGGCTGACCAGTAAGGCCAGCATGAGTTGAAGGGGACTTGCAGTTGCGGTCGCATCGTTAAAAATAGAGTTGAAGAGATTAGACATAGGTGACACCTCCTTTTTCTCGAACTGGATGTGGCCCGTAGTCCAGACCTTGAGACTTATGATAGGCACAGCTGTATTTGGAGAATTTCTGCTCTTCCAACCCATGTTTGTCTAAGATGCTTTGCAGCCAGTTTGGCTTTTGGCCAGGTGCCTTGATTTCCATGATTATCGTATCTTCATCAAGAAGACTAAAACCATGATTTCCTTTGAAAAGACTGACGTCTTCATCACGGTAAGTCAGATTTTGGTCTAGGGTAACACGAACTTTATTGTAAGCATATCCTTCGATACTTTCTTTTTCTTTCATCGAAAAACGGTCGTAGTAGATATACATACGAGGTTTGAGACCTTCATCGTAGCGTTGACGTAAGTGTTGAATATCCTGTAAGAGCTGACGATCAGTGATTTGACCATGGTTCTTACCATCTGTCATCAAGTTAGTGATGGCAAGCGGTGTTGAAACGAGACGAAACTTATGACCGATTCCTTCATCATCTTTGGCTTTGATCTCTAGAAATACCTTACTATCAATTTTGGGATTGGCTAGGTAGGTACGCATACGGATTTTCTCTTGACGGTGATTACCATCTAAGGCATCTTGGATGACGTCAAAATTATCCGTATCAAAGTAAATATTTGAAATGGTAGATGTCGGATAGTCATCCTCTACCAAATACTCCTTAAGATCAGTGAGCAGGTCTTCAAGATTTTCCTTTGAGACCACATATTTTGTTTCAATACGTTTAAAACGTGTTTCCAATTGTTTAACCATGAAAAACTCCTTTTATAGATAAGATACAAAGCTGTACAGCAACTCACAGGAAAATAGAGTGTTGTCGTAGCACACCTACCCTTAAACAGTCGCCTTATTCTTTTTTGTTTTATAGTAAAAAATTGAGTGTAAATGTACTATCTCTATAAAGCACTTACTTGCTCGCCTATTAGTCTATGGAACTTTTCTGAAAGAAGTCCTAAGCCAAACTTTCACCAAACTTAACTTAAGATAAGTTTCAGTTAACCTTTAGAAATGTTTTAGGTAAGTCCCGTAAACTGTAATCATCCAAACGAACACGAGAGGAAAAAATATGAAATCAAAAAAACTAAAAAAATGGACGACTTTATTAACTTGTGCGACTGCTCTAACAATCATGACAGCGTGTAGCCAATCAAACAGTCAAGCAACGGGGACTACGTCAAGCACGACATCAAAAACAAGTGCTGTAACAGCAACGACTAGTAAGAAAACGAATAAGAATAACAGCAACTATTTTACTTCTAAAGATTCTGATACCTCTTATAACGAGAGCTCAGCTTCTAAGATTAAGTTGTCAGGCTCATCTGCGGATGTTTCAGGTGATGGCGTAACGGTATCAGGTTCAACTGTAACCATCTCTAAATCGGGTACCTACGTCATTTCAGGAAAATCCGATGGTGTGCAAATCAAGGTGGACGCCGGTGATTCAGATGATGTCCATATTGTTTTGGATGGTGTTACCATGACAAATACAAATGCAGCAATCAACGCCACAAAAGCCGGGCATGTCTACCTGACGCTTAAAGATGGAACCACTAGCACCCTCTCTGATTCAAGTTCTAATAATGATGAAGATGCGGATGCTGTGATTTTCTCTAAAGGAGATTTGACCATTAACGGTTCAGGTACCCTAAATATTGATGCCAAGAAAAATAACGGTATTAAAGCAAACGACAGTCTTCATATGACTGGCGGTACCTATAAGATTTCCTCAGTCGGTGATGCCTTCAATGTCAACGATGAACTTAATATCACAGGAACAACCATGACCATTGAAGCGGAAGAAGATGGCGTTAAGGTCGACAACGATGACGACACCTCAGTAGGGACCATGTATCTATCTGACAATACCATGACCATTAAGGCTGGTGACGACGGTATTCATGCGTCCGGTGACCTGATTATTGATAGTGGTACTTACAAGGTTGAAAAATCAACCGAAGGTATCGAAGGTAAATCTGTGACCATCAATGGTGGAAATATCGATGTCTATGCAACGGATGATGGTGTCAATGCGGCCAATGCTAATGCCAGTCAAAGTGAGATTTTCTTCAAGATGACCGATGGAACCCTAAATGTTGAGGTTGGCGAGGGCGATACAGACCCAATTGACTCTAACGGCGATATTATTGTATCGGGTGGAACGATCAATTTGACTGGTCAGTCTGGCTTTGACTTCGACGGTTCAGCGACCTATACTGGTGGTGACATTACTATCAATGGTGAGAAACAAACTAAGATTGAAAACTCAATGCCTGGCGGCGGTGGCCCTCAAGGTGACGGTGGTCCCCAAGGTGGTGGGCAACCAGGTGGCTTTGGCGGAGGTCACTAAAGAGTCATAGGATGAAACAGAAAGGAAGTGCCTATGTATATTATTATTCCAGCTTATGAACCAGACAAACGCCTGATTCAGGTGGTTCAAGATATTACTTTAAAACTCCCTAAATCACGGATTATTATTGTCAATGATGGGAGCGGTCCACCCTATGACGACTTTTACGACGAAACAGCCCTTTTTGGAGCTACGGTCCTTAAACACCCGATTAATAAAGGAAAAGGAGCTGCTCTAAAGACTGCTTTCGCTTATATCCAAGAAGAAGTGGTCAGCCAACATCTGTCTGCTCAACCTATAGTAACAGTTGACAGCGATGGTCAGCATCTGATTAAGGATATTGTCCGTGTGGCCAAGGCGACTGAGGAAAATCCAAGTCATCTTATCTTGGGTGCGCGTGCCTTTGTAGGTAAAGTACCAGCACGAAGCCGCTTTGGAAATAAAGTGACTGCGGGGCTCTTCCGTCTAGTAACTGGTCAGAAGGTAACGGATACCCAGACTGGTCTTCGAGGAATGTCAACAGACCTTATCCCATGGTTGATTAATCTAGATGGCAATCGTTTCGAGTACGAGTTTAATATGCTACTTGAAGCCAAGAAGTCAGGCTACCAAATCTCTGAAGTCCCAATCGAGACCGTTTATCTGGAGGAGAATAAAAGCTCGCACTTTCGGCCCATTCGTGATTCCATCCGTATTTACAGCCCTTTTTTAAAGTTCTCTGGCACGGCCATCCTGGCCTCAGTCATTGATGCAACAGTCTTATTTGTGCTCTTTACCTTGACGAAAAACCTCCTCCTTTCAGTCGTGCTAGCGCGTGTCATTTCGGCTTCAAGTCAGTGTTTGCTAAATGCAAATGTTGTCTTCAATCCGACAAGTTCTCTCTTTAGATCAAGTGTTCGCTACTTTATGTTGGTCTTGGTTCTCTTAGCTTGTAACTATTTCTTGCTTAGCAGCTTAGTGGCTATTGGTTTAGGGCTGGTTGTGGCTAAATTACTTACAGAAACCTTACTATTTTTAATCAGCTATAGGGTTCAACATGACCTTGTCTTTGCTTGATATCTGGATTGAAAATTGCAATCCAGTTAAATAGACTGTGTTTAATTCTCTCATAGCTTTAAAAAATTTCTAGAAAATAGAAAAACTACCGTTTTCAAGATTCGGTAGTTTTTAATGTTTATCGAAATATAAATCAATTTAAATTACGATTAAAAGAATAAAATGATATGAAAAATGAGATATTTGAGTGAAAAAAACATGATATAATGAGAATGTTTGAATTATGTAGATTTTCATTTAAACTAGGAAAATGAAATGAGGACCTAAAATGGGGAAAAAGGTACATTACACGCTTCACAAAGTTAAGAAGCAATGGGTGACGATTGCTGCTATGTGTAGGTGGTGCTACAGTAGCTAATCAAAAGGTTTCAGACGATCAAACAACTGAATCAGTTTCTACTTATGATTGAACAAGAGATTTCTGCTAAACAATCAACAGAATGGCTTCCTCAGGCAATTACTTCATTTGTTAAGGAACAATAGCAGTGGAGTGTTGCAACAGAAAACTATACTCTGGCTGACCATCTTCAGGGTGGGGACCTCCTCTTTGTCTATAGTGATGTAACCTCATGGGCTAGCTCAAATTATCGTATTCTTAGTCGCACACCAAGTAATGAAGATGGTTCTCTTAGTGGTTATGAGATCCTTCTTGCAAACGATGTGGATACTTCAAATCCAGTTGTACAAGCTGAGCAGTTGAACAAAATCCACTACTTCATGAACTGGGGTTCAATAGTTATAGGTGAGAAGGATGCTAATTTTGATGGTATCCCTGTTGATGCGGTTGATAATGGACAACAAACTCCGTACAGCTGTTTTGACTCACTTGACGACACGTGTATACTATGGTGAACTCTACACAGATGATGCTCGATACATGGCTAAGCAATCACCATATTACGATGCCATCACAACTCTTTTGACTAACCGCATGAAGTATGTTTCAGGTGACCAATCAATGAAGGTTGATTCATTTGGTGGCAAGGAAATCTTGTATTCAGTGCGTTACGGTAAAGACATTATGTCTGCTGATCAGATTAGGGGTGTTGAAACTATCAAACATTCAGGTTTGTTGACTCTTATTACCAACGACTCAAACTTCTAAGATTTTATTGAAAATGATAGCCAATATACTAATAAGTTGATTGCTGAAAATGCAGAGCTCTTTAAGTCATGGAGAATTACACCATTCGAGATATAACCTCAATATTTATCTGCAGACGCTCATACCTTCCTTGACCTAGTTATCCAAAATAGTTATTCCTTTGCAAACTGCTATGACCTTAACGGTGAGCAACAACAATAAATACGGTTCAAAAAAAGACCTTCGTGATATCCTCAAGGCTCTTCACAAACAAATGTATTCAAGTCATTGCTGACTGAGTTCCAGATCAATTGTACACTCTTCCAGGGAAAGAAGTAGTTACAGCTACTCGTACAGATATGCACGGTAAGGTGTTGGATGATACTAGCCTGGTTAATAAACTTTATGTGACAAAAACTAGGTCATCAGGTGATGATTTCCAAGCACAGTACGGCGGTGCCTTCCTAGACAAACTTCAAAAGCTTTATCCAGAAATCTTTAAAGAAGTTATGGAAGATTCGGGTAAGACGATTGATCCCTCTGTTAAGATTAAACAGAGGAAAGCTAAATACTTTAACGGTACAACCATTCAAAAACGTGGCTTTGACTACGTTCTCAGTGATGGTAAATTGTACTTCAACGTTAATAATAAGGTACCTCCTTACCAGTAGTTTCGACTGGTGATACCGGAGCTAAGACTGGATTTGCTTATGATAGTACAGGTTTGACTTATTACACAACATCAGGAACTCAAGCTAAAAGTCAATTTGTGACTTATACTGGTAAACAGTATCACTTTAACGATAAGGGTTACCCTGTGACAGGTGAGCAAACTATCGATGGTTCTTACTATTACTTCTTACCAAATGGTGTGATGTTTGCTGATGGTATCATTAAGAATGTTACAGGTCAATCATTGGTTTATGGTAAGTCAGGTAAATTGACAACTCAAACTGGTTGGAAAGAAGTCACTGTTAAATATGACAAATGATGGTAAGCAAGTTAAAGGTAGCTTTGCAACAAACGATAATGTCACCTGCTCATATTACCATGGGGCTGCCGAAGATAAGTTAGTATCAACTTCCTTCAGGTCAATGGGTATACTTCAATGATCAAGTAATTTGTGGTTGCTTTTTTCGTTAAAAAATTAACAACTTTTTATACATTCAGGCCATTTATCTGGCCGAAAAAGTGGTATAATAACTCTTGCTAAATCTTTATTTTGGAGTACAC
>OLNV01002504.1_pt1 | contig 10239 bp, 7 predicted proteins | sample 1672891 | NCBI WGS metagenome assembly OLNV01 (sample SAMEA3136734, study PRJEB25190) | human gut metagenome | biome: human gut; feature: human-associated habitat; material: faeces | place: Austria | collected 2013 | reverse complement strand
GTTGAACGGTTCGTACGAATGGCAGACGGGCAACAAAAACTCCGGCGGCCGTTCCTCACGGCTCAACTCCTATGAACTGGGACTGAATGCGAACCTCAGCATTCCGCGGCTGTTGCTGCCGTCGTTCATCACGCGCAGGCTGAAATACCCCGGGAGCACGACGTTCCAACTCGGGGTCGACCTGATGAACCGCCCCAGCTTCTTCCGGCTGATCGCGTTCAGCGGCTCGGCAGGATACAATTTCCAGACCTCGCCTTACAGCCGCCATTCGCTGACCGTATTCAAACTCACCTACAACAAGCTGCTGCACACGACCGAAGCCTTCGACAAGACGATGGACGAGAACCCGGCCATCGCCATGAGTTTCCGCAACCAGTTCGTACCGTCGATCAACTATACCTATACGTTCGACAAGACCTACGGCAGCACCGGCAACCGCCGCTTCTACTGGCAGAACAGCGTCACCTCGGCCGGGAACCTCCTCTCGGGCATCCTGAGCCTGTTCGGCGAAAAACAGCCCCAGCATCTGTTCGGAAACCGCTTTTCGCAGTTTGTCAAGGAGGTGAGCGAAGTGAAGTTCTACCACCGCATCGGGCGCCGGAACAACTGGCTGGCGACGCGGCTGCTCGTCGGCGTGGGATATGCCTACGGGAATTCCGAGGTGATGCCGTACAGCGAACAGTTCTACATCGGGGGCGCCAACAGCATCCGCGCCTTCACGATCCGGTCGCTCGGGCCGGGCAGCTACCGTCCCCCGGCCAACGACCGCAACGGCTATCTCGACCAGACGGGCGATTTCAAGCTGGAGGCCAACGTCGAATACCGCTTCGGCATCATGGGACGCCTGAACGGCGCCGTTTTCCTCGACGCAGGGAATATCTGGCTGCTGAAAAAAGACCCCAAACGCCCCGGTGCGGAACTGAAATGGAAAGGGCTGCTCAATGAAATCGCGCTGGGCACCGGATTCGGGTTGCGTTACGACATCAGCTACCTGGTCATCCGTGCCGACCTCGGAATCGGCATCCACACCCCCTACCCCAATCCCGACAAGACGGGGTATTACAACATCTCCAGTTTCAAGGACGGGCTCGGGTTCCACCTGGCGATCGGCTATCCGTTCTAAAGTGCGGGCAGGTCATCCTTACGAATACGAACAGGCCGGCTGGTATTACCAGCCGGCCTGTTCCATATCTGTCTTTCCTTCTAAGGCGAACGGATTTCCCGCCGCATGGACACCGAATCAGAAGACGAACTTTTCGAGTTTCATCTCGCCGAGCTGGTGCAGGCGCGGTACGAGGGTCGTGAAATGCGACGCCTGCTCGTGCGCGGTCAGCGCCTTGGCGTCGCTCCACGTCTCGCAGATCATCAGCACGTCATTGCGCGTAGTGCTTTCGAACAGGTCATAGGCCACGCAGCCTTCGTCCTTGAGCGAAGCCGCCACCAGTTCCCTGGCCGTATTTACCACTTCCTCGCGGTTGGAATCCGTCGTACGGATAAAAACATTCAATCGTATCATTTCGTTCTATTTAATTAAGTTTAAAAGGCTTTCACGGCCTCGACGGCCGCATCGTAATCGGGTTCCTCGGTAATTTCGGGCACGAGCTGGGTGTAGACCACCTTCCCCGCCTTGTCGATCACCACCACGGCACGGGCGAGCAACCCAGCCAGCGGGCCGTCGGCCATCAGCACGCCATAGGCGCCGGCAAAACCCGCAGCTCGGAAATCCGACGCGGGAACAACGTTAGCGATGCCCTCGGTCGTACAGAACCGGGACTGCGCGAAAGGCAGGTCTTTCGACACGGCCACGACGACCGTATCGGACAGCGAAGATGCCAGCTTATTGAATTTTCGCACCGAAGTCGCACAGACGCCCGTATCGAGGCTGGGAAATATGTTCAGCACGACGCGCTTGCCTTTCAGGTCACTGAGTTTCAGCGGGGAGAGATCCCCCTTTACCAATTCGAAATCGGGAGCCTGGGCGCCGGCCCGGATGAATTCGCCGTCGATATGCACGGGCGTGCCCTTGAATTTTGTCGTTGTCATCGTCTTTTTATTTTTCTGTCGTTTCATAAAACGTAAAACCGGCAGGTTTATTGTCCGGCAGGCGACATGCCGCCAACGGAAACCGTGCACGGATGCCGCACCACAAATTTAGTTCCTTTTCGGGAAGATTCCAACGGCTATTTCATATTCTTTTCAGGTTTACCGCCCAACTTTGCAGCAACTTAAACGGGGAAGAGCATATTTTTTGTATTTTTGCCCGAACCCGGCCGAAGCGAAACAAACAGACAGACAAGACCGACATGAAAAAGACACTCCTTCTGCTCATGCTGACGTGCAGCTGCGCAATCGCTACAGCACAGGAACGCTCGCCACTGAGGCAAACCGAATTCATCTCCGCCGATTCGCTCGAAGACGAACACGAACTGTTGGAGCGCGTACGCAACATGCCCAACCTCGAAGTCGGCAAGGGCATCACGTTCCGCCCCAAAAGCAACTGGTTCTCACTGACGATGCGCTTCCGGATGCAGAACATGGTGGGACTCTCGTTCGACAAGGATTTCACGCTCACGAAAACCGATGCGCAGGTCAAGCGCCTGCGCCTGCGCTTCGACGGGTACATCTATTCCCCGAAACTGGTCTATTCGGTTCAGCTGGGATTCACCTCCTACGACACGGAACCGCTGCCCAACGGCAATATGAACATTGTGCGCGACGCAATCGTCTACTACGTCCCCAGCCCCAAGTGGAACATCGGGTTCGGGCAGACCAAGATCAAGGCCAACCGGGCGCGCATTAACTCTTCGAGCGCCCTGCAATTTGTCGACCGCAGCATCGTCAACAGCGAGTTCAACCTCGACCGCGATTTCGGGTTCTTCGGCGAATACAACATGCGCGGGGGCGAGGGCTTCAACCTCTCGGCCAAAGGTTCGGTGACGCTGGGCGAAGGCCGCAACTGGGGCAGTTCGTCCAACGGCGGGCTCGCCTACACGGGACGTCTGGAGCTCTACCCGCTGGGGCGGTTCAAGTCGAAAGGCGACGTGATGGAGGGAGATTTCGAAGGCGAGGAGCAGGTCAAGATACTCGTGGCCGGAGCCTACTCCTACAACCACAAGGCATCGCGCCTGAAAGGCCAGCGCGGCGCCGTCATGCCGGACGACGCGACCCGCAACATCGGCTCCTATTTCGCGGATTTCATCCTCAAATACCGGGGCTTCGCATTCTATACCGATTTCATGGGACGCAGCTGCGACCGACCGCTGTTCGACCCCCAGAGCAATGCCTTCGTATACAGCGGGCAGGGGCTCAACATACAGACCAGCTACCTGTTCGACAAGAAATGGGAGGTCGCCCTGCGTAATTCGACGCTCTTCCCCGAGCACGAGGTACAACCCTTTGCGGGGTACAAACGCTGGAACCAGACGACCGTAGGCGTCACCCGTTACATCATCGGCCACAGCCTGAAAGTACAGGCCGACATGTCGTACAACCACCGCAGCGAATCGTTTGACCCCGATTACAACCGCTGGGAGATCCGCTTCCAGCTGGAGCTGGGGCTCTGACCCGGCAACAGGAAAATACGAAAACTCCCGGCTGTTGCCGGGAGTTTCTGTTTCGGGACAGGAACCCCGTTACAGGATTTTCAGCGCGATCCGCGCGCACGCCTCGGCATCGGCCAGGGCATGGTGGTGGTTGGCAAGGTCGAAACCGCACGCCGCCGACACGGTATGGAGCTGGTGGTTGGGCAGGCTGCTGCCGAACGTCCTGCGCGAGGCACGGCACGTACAATAGAACCGGTAGCCGGGATAAGGCATCCCGTACAACTCAAACACGGCGCGCAGGCACCCCTCGTCGAAGGGCGAGTTGTGCGCCACGAGCGGCAGCCCCTCGATACGGGGCGCAATCTGCTTCCACACGTCGGCGAAATCGGGCGCCTGGGCCGTATCCTCGTAGCTGAGGCCGTGGATGGCCGTGGTGAAACGGCTGTAAAAATTAGGACGCGGGCGGATCAGGCTGTAAAGCGTGTCGACCACCTCGCCGCCACGCACCACGACGACGCCCACCGAACAGATGCTCGTACGCCGGCCGTTGGCCGTCTCGAAATCTATGGCTGCAAAATCTTTCATCGGTCAGGAGTGAATATCCGGGGCAAAGATACGGATTTTAACGCTTCCCGGTATCGCCGGCAACGAAAAAACGGCCGCCTTTCGAGGGCGGCCGTCGTTTCTGCCGGAGCGGGTTATTCGGTATACTCGTCGTCCGACGTGTCGGGCGTAACCCATGAATCGGCCGGGGTCAGCTCCTCGACCTCCGCCTCCGTCAGGAAGGCGTCTTTGTCGAACATGATGTCGTCGAAATAGTTGACCGTGCACTGGTAAGCGCCGTAGTTGTATGTCCAGTCCTTGGAGTAGATGCCGAAGATGGCCATGATATCGCCTTTCGCGCCGTCGCGGACGACGGGATACTGGGCGAAACGCGAATAACCGCTCGTGCGCACCGTATAGACACCCTTCTTGTTGGTCGTCGAAGGCAGGGTGCTGTCATAGGTGAAAAGCACCGAACCGTAGAGGTTCGTACCAGCGTTGCTGAACGCCCACCGATACCAGACCTTGTTCATCACCGGACGGATGTCGGTATACATCCACGCGGGATAGATGTTCGACCCTACCGTCCCGTAACGGCACGTAACGCCGCGCAGGATCACCAGACGCCCGAAATACTGCTGCCCGTTCTGGCCGAAGAAATCGTCGCAGTTGGCCTCGGTGATCTCGAGGATCTCCTTGCCCAGCTCCAGCTGCGTTCCTCGGCGAGGAGACGCAGCTGCGTCTCCCCGCCGAGGAATACGCGCTTGCGGATCTCCGTCGGGTCTTCGATGTTCGAGTTGGCATAGAATTTATGTTCGCCCACCTTGTTGTAGGAATCGGTAGGCCCCTCGCCCAGCGACAGCATCATGCGGTAGTTGCCGATATAGAGACCCGAGACCTTGACATAGACCCAGTTCGAGGGGATCGTACCCGTGGCCTTGTCGAAACGCCCCATCGGATAGGTAAAATAGAGCCCCGTAGTGAGCTTCACCTCGATGGCACCCGAATCGTCCACCAGGTAGAGCGACTTGTAGACGTTGCCCTCCTCGTCGCTCGACTGCACCTTGCCCTTGATGTAGTAATCCAGCCCGTCGGGCGACTGGCCGATCTGTACGTACTTCGTATCGCCCCAGCTCGAGTTGCTGCCCGTACCGCCGAGCGACTTGTGCTCATCGAGGAACATCTGTTTCACATCGGCGATGGAGATATGCTTCATCCCCGCGAAATCCTCGTCGGTATAGACTTTGGCAGGCTTCGGCGCATCGAAATCATTATAGCACCCCGTAACCGCAAACATCACGGCCAGCACGGCGCATAACTGAAATATCTTTTTCATAATCGTCATATCGTATTAGAAGCGGAAATATACATTCAGGTAATAGGTCGTCCCCAGCAGGTAAAAGTACTTCGAATCGAACGGCACGTAGTACTGGATCGGCTGGGCGGCCGCACCCTCCTTGTTCACATAGGTACGGCGCGAAAGGCGCATCTGTTCGTAACCGCCCGTACGGATCGTCTGGTCGTTGAGGATATTCTTCACCTCGAGGCTGAAGCCCAGCTGGTAGATGCGGTGGATGTACCAGTTCTTGCCGACGCTCAGGTTGAGCGTATAGGCCGAGTCGAATTTCTCCTGATCGCGCAGGTTCATCAGCGCCGTGTATTTCACGGCGCCGGGAAGCTGTGCCGCCTCGTCGGGGCGCAGTACCGTGGCATAAGCGGCACGGGTACGGCGCGCGGGGTTCATCGAGAGGTAGATACGGTCGTAGTAGTTGAAATCGACCGAGGCGAACCAGTTGCGCGGGCCGCGGTAGCTCAGGCCGAGGTTGAGCGCCGTCTGGGGCGTGCTTTCGACGTAGAGGTCGTCCCAGAGCACCTTGTCGCCGCGGAGCACCTCCTCGCTGTTGTCGCGCGTCTGCGTGAAGTTGGCGTCCGACGTATAGCGGTAGTCGCCCAGGCTCAGGGCACCGTTGAACGAGATGCCGCCCCAGATGGGAACCACGACGCCCACTTCGAGGCCGTAGTAACGCTTGTCGATGCCGCTCATGGCGAAGTTGGTGAACGACGACTGCGTATCGTCATAGTACGAGATGACCTTCGACTGGTCGGCGACCGAGGTATAGTAACCCGAAACGCGCGCCGTGATCCACGGCAGATTGAGGTTGTACGACAGGTCGACGCCGAGTACCTTCTCGGAATCGAGGCCCGGCGTAGTCGTATTGCGGGTACGCGCCGAAACGAAAGCGTCGCGGAACTGCGGGGGATTGACCATGTAGGCCACATTGGCGTCGATGGCATGCGCACCCGAGAAACGGTACGAGAACTCGCCCTTGAGCTTGTAGGTCAGGTAGTCGAGCGTCTTCGATTTACCGAGCGAGTTGTTCGCGAAGAGTCCCTTGCGCAGCCGGCCGTCGCGCCACATGGCCGTATAGCCGACCTCGCCGCCGAGGCTCATCGTGAAACCGCCGAACGAGGCGTAATACTGCGCCCAGACCTGTGCCTGGCGCAGGTTGGCGTAGTAATCGTAGCTGAACTTGTCGCCTTCCCCGACGCGGCGGGCCTCGCCGTGCTTGAGGTAATAATCCAGGTCGTTCTGCGAAAGCAGCGGGTTGTAGTTGCCGTTGTCGCGCAGGGCGAACTTATCCACGTCGAGCCAGTAGTCGGCGCCGAGCAGGTCTTTCACCTGGTCGTAGTACTCCGTGCGGTTGATACGCGCCGTCAGGCCTCCGCGCAGCACGGACTGGTTGCGGAACGTATGGGCGATGTTGGCCGCGAAGTTGAAATCGCGCTGGTCGGTATGGCGTTCTTCGATCATGTAGATGCCCGAAGCCCCGGACTTGTTGCGGTTGTAGTTCATGCGGAACATGTTGTCGTAATCCATCTGGCTCTTGCTGGGGTCGGTGATCCACTCGCGCATCGAACGCAGCGCAAGGTCGTTGTACGTTCCCAGATCCGAACTCTCGATGCCCTCGGACAACTGGAGGATACGGTTCGTGTAGAAGCTGGGCAGGTAACGGTAGTAGTCGGGGCGCGGGTCGGGGCCGTCCGTCCACGTCAGGGCCGAATAGCCGTTCTTGCCGAAGCGGAACGAAGCCGCGGCAGCAAGTTTGGTATTCGACGAAATGTCGAACCCGTAGTTGAGCATCACGATCGGCTCGTGGTAATCGCGCACGCGCGAGTTGCGCAGCTTGCCGTCCTGCTTGCCCACATTGGGGTTGTAATAGTTGTTACTCAACAGGTCGTAGGCTTCCTGCGTCGACGCCTGCTGCGCTCCGCGCTCGGTCGGTGCGCCCAGGATGGTCAGCGCCAGGTTGTGGCGGTCGTCGCCGAAACGCTTTTCGACCGATGCGAAGTAACCGTAGGCATTGTAGTACACCCCGTCGACATAGGAGTTGCCGCCCTGGCGGGTCGAGAACGAGAAGGCGTACGACCATCCGTTGTCGAGCAGGCCCGAAGCGTAGGAAACCATCGCGCGGAAGCGGTACATCGAGTTGCCGTTCACGACGCTGGCACGGAAGCCCTTGCGCATCTGCGAAGCGCGCGCATTGACATTGGTCGTACCGCCGATGCCGTCGATGCCGTAGCCCGACGAGCGCAGCCCGGCGGTATTCTCCTGGTTACGCGTGGCGTCGTTCAGGCCGCTCCACAACGACCAGGGGCCATAGCCCGTCATGGCGTCATTGAACCGGATGCCGTTCAGGTAGATGCTCGAATACTGCGAATCGTAACCGCGCACGTTGAAACGCATCTCGCTGAATTTATACGAGGCGATGTTGTTGAAGACATCCTTCGACGACGAAAGCGACGAAGGCAGCGACTGCCCGTCGGCCGCCGTATCGGAGTCGAACTCCGCGAACACGGCGTCGTCGATGACATACTGCACATCGGGGGACATCACCACCGAATTGAGGTTCTTGACCATCTTGTCGACACGGATCGCCAGGTCGAGGTTCTCGAACTCGGGGGCTTCGAATTTCAACTGGTATTCCCCTTTGGGCAACTGGTCGATATTGAAATTACCGTGGTTGTCGGTCATGACGGTGACGCCGAGCGGTTCGACGACCACCTTGACATTGCTCAGTGCGACACGGCCGTCACGCGAGACGACCTTGCCTTTGACGCCCCCGTCCTGGGCATACGCCCCGGCACAGGCCAGCGTGAGCAGGATAACAAGTAAAGCTCTGATCTTCATAATTACTTTGTTGGGTTATTTACCGATGTAAATGAATACGGGAAGGTGATCGCTGTATCCCCCCTGGAAATTGTTGCCCACGAACGTACGCAGCGGGTAGCCCTTGTACTGGCCTTCCTGCTGGAACAGATAGGGGACACGGAAAATATTGCCGTAATATTTCCCCTTGGGGGCACGCTCCAGCTTGAGCGAACCCGTCGAGCCGGTAGCGAGGTTCTCCGACACGACGATATTGTCGAACAGGTTCCACTGGTCGCGGTAGGCAAGCGAACCGATGCCCGCCTTCAGCATGTCGATAAAGGGATTGTAGTATCCGCCCGGTTGGAGCTTGCGGATGTTGCCTTCGGCGCCGAGCACCTCGGTGATGCTCTTGTCGGTGGCGTCGTCGTTGAAGTCACCCATCATCACGACCTTGGTCGCGGGGTTGATCGCCAGCACCGAATCGGCGGCATGGCGCATGATCTCGGCGGCGCGCTCGCGCTTGGGTGCCGAAGCCTCCTTGCCGCCCAGGCGCGAAGGCCAGTGGGCCACCATGAAATAGAACGGTTCCCCGTCGATCGTCCCCCACATCGTCACCACGTCGCGCGTGCGGAAATTCGGCAGGCTCTCCATCGTAAACGGGATCGGGGCGCTGCCCTCGAGCTTGAACACGTCGGGACGGTAGTAGAACGCCACGTCCACGCCGCGGGCATCGGGCGAATCGTAGTGCACGATGCGGTAATTGGCCGGGGCGAGTTTGGGCGTAGCGATCACGTCCTCCATGACATTGCGGTTCTCGATCTCCGAAACGCCGATCACCACCGGGTAGTCCTTGTTGATGGCGGCGATGTCGAACAACACGCGCGAAAGGTTATTGATCTTTTTGGTGTACTTGGGCGTATTCCACTTCTTGGGCCCCTCGGGCGTAAACTCCTCGTCGTAAATCTCCGGGTTGCGGATCGTATCGAAGAGGTTTTCGAAGTTGTAGAAAACGACCTTGTAGGGTTTCTGGGCGAAGCAGGCGACGATCAGCGCTGCGAAAAGCCCGGTAAAAAGCAGTTTCTTCATATTGTTCAGATTAATTTATACCCCAGTCCGAGGGATTGTTCTGTGCCTTCACGTCGGCGGCAATGCCATCGTCGAGCATCGTAAAGAATTTATAACCCGTTTTCTCTTCGATGTCGGCAACGCTCGTGATATATTGTTTTATATTCCCGGTCGTGGTTGAGGAATTTTCAGCCCAATAACCGATTGCCGCCAATTGCGATGCATCGGTAATCTGGTCGATCCGCTTCCCCGTCCTGCCGCTTTTGGTACGTAGCAGCACCTTCCAGCAATACTGTGGAATCGCGACCCGATTCCCCCCTTTATCCGTCGTATATCCCTGTACCCCATAAGTTCCCGTAACATTGTACAAGGTATCGGGATATGAAATATATTTCAGGGTAAGATCTTCCAAATCCCCCCACGACCCGCTATTAAAATCAGGATCCTGAGGCATAATATTAGTCGAATAGAACGTCTGCTCATTCAATAGCGAAGAATAGCTGACATAACGATGGTAGGACATACACTGATGCCCGCGGATAGGCCGCCCATTATATGAACCGCGGCTCAAATCGACCTGAAATTCCTCCGGCACTTCAGGATCGTATTTCCATGCATTAGAACGCTCATATTTTCCAACCCGGTAACAGGAATGGATCGGATAGGCGACCCAGTTGGCGATACGTTTCTTCGTGTCGTAGCAAATCGTAAAGTTACGTGCCGTCACGGTCGAAGAGAGCGGCGCGTAATGTGTTACGTAACGGTAATCGGGGGCTTCGACATAGGCGGGCAATTCCGCCCACGCGTGATCCATCGATGCCGGAACCGAGTAGTCCGCCTGGTCGATCGTCAACGTGAATTCGTGTCCGCCGTCGAAAACGACATCGACCGCAGCCCGGCGCGAAGCGCCCGTTTCGTTTTTGTCCAGGGAGAGGTAAA
>OLNV01002490.1_pt1 | contig 10298 bp, 10 predicted proteins | sample 1672891 | NCBI WGS metagenome assembly OLNV01 (sample SAMEA3136734, study PRJEB25190) | human gut metagenome | biome: human gut; feature: human-associated habitat; material: faeces | place: Austria | collected 2013 | reverse complement strand
GTGCTGCCAACTCTATCCTCATCAAGGTGAACCAGATTGGTTCTCTTACCGAGACACTGGATGCTATCGAGATGGCTCACCGTCATGGTTACACCACCGTTACTTCCCATCGTTCTGGTGAAACCGAGGATACAACAATTGCAGATATTGCCGTAGCAACAAACTCTGGTCAGATTAAGACGGGTTCTATGAGCCGTACCGACCGTATGGCTAAGTACAACCAGCTTATCCGCATTGAAGAGCAGTTGGGCAATAATGCAGCTTACGGTTATAAGAAGTTGAAATAGTTTCGATTATATGGAGTTGAAATAAGCTCGATTATACGAAATTGAAGTGTATCAATTTCACCATGACAGGACACAATAAAATAGAATAGATCAGATACGAAAATAGATGGGCATGGATGGTCGAGAGGTTGTCCATGCTTTTTTATCTTCTATCATGTATCTGTATCTTCGCATATTCGATGGGATAACTTCGATATATTTTATGGATTAAAATTTAAAGGAAAATGCAATGACAAACGTATTGATTAGTGCCGCCGGACTCTGCGGTGCAACCATTATAGGTGCTATTCTGGGATTCTTTGTCAAGGAGTTGCCTCACAAATGGAACGATGCCATATTGGGATATTGTGCTGGAATCATGCTGGCGGCTTCCACGTTGGGACTGATAGTGCCAGCCTTTGAACAGACCGGTCTTTGGTGGCTGGTAGTAATCGGCGTGATGGCAGGCGTCCTGTTCCTGAACGTGCTAGACCTGGTGACTCCCCATCTTCATCATATCACGGGACTTGATCCCGAGGAGCATCGCAACAATGCCAGACTTAGCCACGTGATGCTTTTCGTAATGGCGATAGCCCTGCACAAACTGCCCGAGGGAATGGCGGCAGGTGTGAGCGTCTGTTCGGCAGAAGGTGCAACAGAGTGGGGCGTTTCCTTCGGCATCGCCCTGCAGAACATCCCCGAGGGAATGGTGATTATCGCTCCTTTGATGATGGCTGGTGTTTCTGCAGCCCGCACCTTCTTCATTTCCATCTTCATCGCCCTGCTCGAAGTGGTAGGCATTCTGTTGGGTTTCGGTTTGGGGTCTGCCTCTTCTACCTTCCTCCCCGTGATGTTGGGTTTTGCTGGTGGTGCCATGCTTTATGTAACGAGCGATGAGATGATTCCAGAAACCCATGCCCACGGCTTTCAGAAGCAAGCCACCTACGCCCTTCTCCTGGGCTTCATCACCTTTGTCTTAATGGAGAAATGTGTGTAGGTTGATTCAGAAGTCTTGGTAGAAAAGTGTGTGTGGTCAGATTCTGATGAGCAGCATATAGCAGCGGGTGCCTGCTACTATCGACCACATCATTTTCCCGTGCATTCACCATCAGCACCATCAGAAAGGCTTGCAGGGGATGGAAACTGTCCTGCAGCATATTGCCCAGCAGGAACTCTGTGCTGCCAGCATAAACCGTGATGGCGAGCAGCATCGGGTACAAAAAGTTGAAGCCCAACTCATGCATGTTTTCTTTACAGTGAGAGTTGATGTGTATAAGACCGTTGCTTGCAACGAGAGTATCTGTGCAAATCTGTGAGAGACTCTTTCTGAATCACAATGCAAAGATACAACATTTCTCATTCCCAACTCACCGATGCTCAATGTTGCTCCACGATACTCATCGATTATCACTGATAAATATCAGGGTTCTCCCAAATGGAAGAAAATACTATCCATCTCATAATTTTTCCCACAAGGATGCCATTCATAAGTATGATACTTAGCTATCGTAACCATGATACTTAGCCATCGTAACCATGATACTTAGCCATCGTAACCATGATACTTAGCTATCGTAACCAAGATACTTAATCCTCCACGGTATCGTTAGGATCGATGACGGCATCGCTGTTGATTTCGACACCCTCCTTCTCGATCACAGCCCAGCCGTTGCCGTGCTCCTTGTGAATCTTCTTGAATCCCAGACGAGACATCACGGCACCGATGTTGTGAGAGTTCAGGTTCTGGCGCAGGGCAGGGTTGACACCAATCTTCTCCAGAATCTCCGAGGTGTAGCGGAACTTGATGTACTCCAGTGGCGTTTCGGGCAATGGCACCTTGTAATACTTCAGTATCTGCTCCTCGGCATAGTTGGCAACCATGAAGAGGCGGTTGTGGCTGCGCATCAGCTCGATGTCGTCGCGAGTCAGCCAGAAGGTCCAGTCTAGAGGCGAGTTCTTCTTGCGCTTCATCACCTCCTGCCCCAGAGCCAATGCCTCGGCATAGACGTGATCGTAGTCTATCGGGTGTTCTATTGGACTCTCGATGCTATCTACTATCCAGGGTGAGTAACGGCGGTTCTCCTCGTCGGTGATAAACTGCAGGCTGTTGGTGGTTCCGCAGAGCGAGGCACGGTGGGGCAGTTCGGTGCGATACTTGTCGTAGGGACGGCGGATGGAGAAAGTGAGCTTCGTGAGATTGCTCTTGAAGGCACTCAGATTCTTGCCGAAAACCGTCTCAAACTCGTCGAGGCATATCGTCGCCTTGCTGCTGAAAGCCTCCATAAAGTCCTTGTCGGTATAGTTGCCCGTGGAATCGTTGAAGAAATACTGGCGCAGCGACGGCGGAAGAAGATAAGCGAAGATCGTGGTCTTGAAGATGCCACCCTTGCCCACGAGGATGAGGATGAACTGGTTCACCACCTTCAGTATCACCCATGCCACCACCATCGCCACCAGCCACTTCTTGAAGAAATAGCGGAAGAGCTTCTGGTTGTGCTCATAGCCCGGCTTCTCCACCACATGGATGCGGTCGGCGAGCTGGTCGATATAGTCGGGGTCCTTGTCGCAGTCCCATTTCGGCAGACTCTGGAGATATTCCTCCAAGGGATCGTAGGGGGGACAGAAATCACTGTTGATGATGCTGTGCAGCACCTTCTCGGAAAGATGCAGCCCGGCCTCGTCCATCTCCGCCCAGAGCGAGTTCTCGATGTTGTCGTCGATGCGGGTGAAGTGAGGATACTTGCCGCTGTAAACCATGCGGCTTCTCAACTCGAAGAAGCCCGTCACGATGTTGTGCTGAAACTCGTAGTGGGTAGCCAGCCATTGTTTGATGGTCTTCACCCTCGGCTTGCCGCTGTATGCCTCGCCGGGACGGTAGAAGTGCCAGGTACCCAAAAGGTCGGTATGATTGTAGCACGATTTCATCACGCTGGCAGTGTCGGTATAGTTGGTGCCAAACTCCCTGTCGGCATACTTCATCGCCTCGTCCTTGTCGATGCCATATCTCACGCAGACCTTGCCGAAGTTGCAGACATACTCGTTGTGCCTGCCAGGTTCAAAGTCGTAGCCCCATTGCTTCAGTAGCTCCTTGATGTGCGGTGCAGCCTCTTCGATGGTGATGGCAGCCATCTGCTTCCCGCCCTGCTGCTCTCTCTTCGCCTTTCGGTTGGCAGCACGTTTGAGCGATTTCGCCTCCATCGCCTTCTGGGTATAAAATTTCTTCAGGTCGCCATTATCCAGCGAGAAAGGCACAGACTGCCAGTTGAAGAAAGCCTCAAGGTCGTAGGCAAGTCCGGCGCATCGGGTGATGTCAGCGCAAGCCTTGTCGCACTCCAGTCCCAGCAGATGCTCGTAGTAGCTCTGCGCCTTCTCCAGCATCAGGTGGAAGAGGTCGAGGATAGCGATGTCCTCGTTGTCAGAAGGCGAATACTTGCAGAATATATGGAACCCCCTGCCGCTGATGCTGCGATGCACCACCATGGTATGCTCATCTTTCACGATGAGTTGCTTGATGTGCTCCATCTGGTCGCCTGGCACGGTGTCGAACTCCACCATCAGCTTGTGGGTAGGTTTCACGAAATTAGTCAACTTTCTGCCATATCCGTCCATCTGGGCAGAGATGGTGATGGCAGGGCATTTCGGCTTCAGCTCGTCGGCGAAGCTCTTGCTGACCTGCAGACGCTGTCGATAGAGCAGCGTGAGGTTTTTGACGATAGGATCTTCGGTGATGAATTTTTTCACCGATTCCCATGAAGCGACGGGATGGTTTTCCGATGACTGGATGCGCTGGACATAAGAAGGCAAAGCCTCTTGATCCTCTGGTTTTAGAATTGATGTTGCCATACTGTGATGAATTTTAAGATTGTATTTGTTTACTCTATGTCTCATGAGGCTGAACATCAGGCTGAATACTGAACTCTGAACACTGAAAATGGAGTAAAAACAGCGTTTAAGGGATGTTTTAAATCCGCTATAACCCATTGATACATATTTCTTTATATTCTTTAGCATGCGCTGCTTATAAAAAGAGTGAAACGCTAAAGTTCAGCTTCAGCCCTCGTTCTTGAAAGCTGCTGCAAAGTTATGAAAAAAGGTTGAAACCGCCGAGAATTCTGTACCTACATATATAGGTACAAAAAACGGTGAATTTACGATAGCTTAACAAAAGATATTAGAATTTTTAAATATATTAAGAAATGACAAGATTTACAAAAACACCAAAGGCACTGAACGCTTTGACGGATACCATCCTCGGCGACAGTACCAATGTGGTACGCACCCTCAAGGTAGCTGGCCACATGAATGAGACTTCAGTTAAGCATGTCTAAGAGGGTTATGCCCGTAATACCCAGTCCTACTGTCTGCTTCGTTCTTCGCTGAAGAAGTGTCACAGCACCAGAGACCAGGTGATGCTGATAATGGAGTATTTTGACAACATGGAAGAGGAGTATCACAAGTCCTATCCCGACGATCCCTGCCCGATGAAAGGCGGCTACAAGGCGAGCTTAGAAAGGTTGGTGATAGAATCTTTGGGAGCAGAGTGAGATTTACCACCTGAGACCGAATAGGTCTAAGAAATCTGTGTTAATCTGGGGGAGATTAGAGCAAGAAGCAAAAACTCCCCCAAAAATTTGGTAGTTTCAAAGAAAACCTTTATATTTGCAGGCAATATTAGAATATTACGATTATGGCAACATTGGTACTCGATAATACATTATATCAAGGCTATGCAACAATAGCAGAGCAGAATAACATCAGTGTGACTGATGCTATGGCAGAAGCTTTGCGATTATTGAAGCAACAGCTGAAAAAGAAGCCAAGTTTTTCGTTAAGACAACGACTTGAGAAGCGAATTCTTGAACTTCGAGGTTTACCTGCAAATTGGGATTATGAAGGTTCCTCTTCAATATCATCAGAAGCGTGTGATTATTCTCAGAAGGTTGTTTCATCCTGTAGCGAATCATTGCTTCAGGGATTAGCAATATTCCCAAATACCAATGGCTATATATTAATGCAATGGAAGACCGCCAAAGGAGATGCCTGTTTATCTATTCTTAGTGATAGGATAGTGTATGATGTCAATTATGGAGAGACAGAGAAAGAGGGCATCCTCCCACTTTCGGAACTTCCTAAATTTTTGGAAGTCTTAAAGAACATAGCCTAATGGAATGTGATATAACATTTGAGAAACCAGTATTGAAAGATAGGGAGGAGATAGCTCGATTGTTGTCCTCTCCAGCCTTTTATGACGAAAATACTCATCAGTTGAATTTTGCGGCATTCAATCTTCGACGTTTTACGAATGGTGAAGTCGAGTCATATGTTTCATTGTCTAGGATGTCATTTATAGACCAAAGGCATTTGGATAAAAAAGGTAAGTATGTTTTCAAAAAGACAGAAAGTCGGTATGTGGGTTATGCTCTTTTTACTCCAAAGTATTTAGCAAACTTACATGATAGATTAAGAATATATCCTGTTAAAGCAGGTCTTAGTGATCATTGTGGAATGTTTTTCTTAGGTAAAGATAAGAAAATAGTTTGTGATGACTTGACGATTCGTCCTTATACATTAAAGACATTGCGTTCTCTTTGTGATTTATTACAAGACAGGGTAGTTTTAAAATAGGAGTAGTACCCCCATCTTTAGCAAGATAATAGCAAGTTATACCCAGGCGGTCCCATCCCGCACACCATGGCGTAGGGCTTTGATGCCCCGCCAACCCTATAGCGCAGCGGTTCTGAGCACCGGAGGGCGGTTACATCCTTCCTCCTGAGGAGGAAGGCTTGGTTAGAGGTGGAGCTCCCTTTGGCTAAAGGGAGACGGAGGGATTCGAAAAACTCCTCATTCGAACGGCGACTAGTGCAGAGCGATACTGCAATGAGGAACCAAATATAAAATCATGAAATCTTATTTCTCAATAAAGCCAGGACAACCTTCTTTTTAGGTAGCTCCCGAACTCTCGTCTATCATAAAGACGATGTCGAGATCATTTACAAGACCAAGACACCATCCGGCAAGACCTACTACGCCCATGTCTATTTGATGTTGGGCGGAGAAAACTCCGTTACTCTTTATGCCGATTGGGGTGATTACTTTTTGCATCTTTCAAGCATCAAAGACCAGGAACATTTCTTCGGTATAATGAAGCGTCCGTGCCCAACCTTTGTCCAGATATGGCAAAGCGAGCATCCCGACAACATATTCGTTATGTCAGCCAATGCTGGCCAAACCATGGGCTTAGGAATGGATATCGAGAATGTAGATTATCGCAAACTACCTCCAACTTACCTTCCTTTCCATCCTTTGGTAGAGTTAGGTCTAGACAAGTTCCTAGATGCTGTCAATAAACTATATGTAGAACTCAATTCCCATTGTCCTCTGAAACTCTGGAAAGACCGTCTGGTAGCAGTATGGGGACAGGAAACATTATAATGTTATGATAGTAATTCCAAATAAGAACTTCACGGCTGATCTTTGGTGGAAAGGACATTTGAAGGCTTCCAAGTCTAGTTCTCGATTCGATATTTATGCAAATCAAAACGTTTAAGTATAACTACTCGTAATATAGTGAGTACGTTGTTTGGGATACATGTAAAGGAATGTATTTGATGTGAGATTAAAGCAATGAAGTGTAATACGTTATGGAAGATTCTACGATTACTATAGGTATTGACTTACATTATTTCATGGATGATGACCAGCGTCATGAAATGGACGCTTCCATTCATAATAAATGTGAGGCAAGTATGATACAAGTTTTAAATCATCTTGGAGATCTTTTCGGGGAAGATATCCAAATAGATGTATCTGCATTAGAGGAAGGTGGTCTCATTGATAAATTTAAAATTGTATTTAAAAGTGAGACATTCAAAAACCTGTTCATGTTGCTTGCTGGTGCTTTGATAAATCATTTTATCTGTGTCTCTCCATCGTTGGATGAATCTGAAAAACAATTGAATCGAGCTGAATTGTTGAAGAAGATTAAAGAAGGAGATTTTACAGACGAGGATATTATCTTCTTGGTTAAAGGAGATCCTGAAATTTTAACTAATAGGAATAAGTATTATTCAGAGTTAGTAAAAGAACCTCATGTTACAAGTGTTTCTTGTTCTTCATATAATCGCAGAACTCCAAATGTTAAACTATCTGAAGCTAGTATTAGTAAGTCGGATTTCCCAAGACAAATAGTAAAGGGATCAACTAATAGTGTAACGAGTAATTATTCAAATACTTCTGTATTGGTTGTTTCCCCTGTGCTATTGAAGGGTAGTCAGGCTAAATGGAAAGGAATATTCAATGGTGAAGAAATTAATTTTAAAATTGTAGATAAGGAGTTCTTAAAACAAGTATATGCGAAAGAAATTGGATTTACGACAGGAACAGTTTTAAACTGTGACTTGAAGGTTACTTCCAAGACAGATTATGATGCTTATGGTAAACCAACAAAGACTACTTATGAGCGTGAAATCTCAAATATACTATCCTGGGATGATGGAAACCAAATTTTACATAAGACAAAGAGATATAAACGTTTAAAAGCAGAAATGTCAATGCCTTCTTTGTTTAAAGATAGTGATTTTGAATAAAAAATGTGTTTCTTATGAAAAGTATAGGCTTCTTTTGGACGAATAGTAAGGAGGAAAATGAATGCTGCCGAAAATGTCCTCATCTTAAAGATGATACGACACAATCTAATTCTGCTTCCAATGAGCAAATTGGTGATGAATTTGAGTTCCAAATAAATCTCTGGAATTCAGATGTGAAGTCAACAGTAACGAACGAAAAATATAGATTTCGAGCTGTAGATTTTGGTATTGTATGTCCCTTGTCTATTCGAAAATTCGTTCTTTTGCTTCCTTTTAAAGCAGATATATCTGAGTTTCATGACTTGGTCAGATGTTTGTCGTTAGATACAGATTTGTTATGTACAGTATTCAATGAGGATTTGAAAAGTACATCAGAACCATCAAAAAGCTATCATACCATAGAAGGTGGAAAGATTAAACTATTGATGTATGAACTGTCTAAGGAAAATATAGAGGATTTTACTTATGATGAACAAACCGGAGTTACGCAAATAACAGTAACGATTAATTCTGATTTTAATACAGAATCATTTAGTGGATACCGATTGTTTGTCAGGTTTCGTATCCTGTTAAAATCCTTTTTGGCTTTCGCTAAAAAGAAAAAAGTTTCTAATGATTGGCTACAGTCTGCATTCTCAAGTTCGTATTTGTTTGATATTCGCTTGAATGATGTTAGAGAGTTATCCAAAAAGAAGAAAGAGCTAGTTGAGTTTAAAGGTTTTAGATTACCTGAGTTTTCTAAGGTTCATTTTTTCTATATGGCAGATTCCGAAGAAACTGTTGAAAATGGTAGTTCGATAAAACTAGATAAGCGATTGTTGGAAAACGAACGATGGCATTCTTACTTAGGTGATAAAATCGAATTTGTATCAGAGAACGTAGCTCACCATTGGAAGCGTAAAGAAGAATATAAGTTTGGGCTTGATAAAGTGAATACTAAAAATCCACAAAATCCAAACTTTCAATTTAAGCCTTCTATTCAGCCTGTGAAGAACTTTACGTTATTTTTTAAGACAGAATTTTCCGATTGTCAAAAAAACGTTTGTTTATATATATACTGATAGTGGTATTATTGGGAACAGTAGCATCTGCTATTATCGCATTTCTGGATTCTTTGATTCCAAATGATTTTGAGTATAGTTGGGGTATTTGGCTCTTGGTGAATTTAGGGTTGATTTTTCTGCTTTGCTGTTTTTTGTGGAGTAGTGTAAAACAAACAAGATAAATGGAATATCATATAATAAAAAAGGGAATAGACTCAGTTTTGGCTCATAACCTTTTATTTAAGTTGAAGTTGTTTTTAGCAGATTTAGCCTTTGAATATCCATTTTTTACAGAATGGTTAGAAAAGGTTTTTAAGGAACTGACTTTGACTGATAGCCGCTTTATTATATTGTGTTGTGATTCTGGTATTTTTGATATAAAAGGAGTTTCTATATTAAAGAAAACTCGTGATGAAAAAAAAATATGTACTCTACGTGTTGTCAAGTCATATAGAAATCAAGGAATAGGATCTTGTTTACTACAAAAATCCGTAGAGATACTGGAGGAGAATAAACCATTAATAACGGTTTCTGGCATACATATGAAGGAATTTTCTTCTTTCTTAAAAAAGCGTGGATTTATTCTAAAAGATAAAGTCAAGTCTTTGTATAGAAGAGGCTCCTATGAATATTTTTTTAATGTTCCTTATAAGCATAAATATGTATTATTATCAATAAAACCGGAATATGCTTCTGCAATAGCAAAAGGTATTAAGAAGGTAGAGTTTCGAAAACGTATATTTTCGGAAACAGTAGAACGTGCATTCGTATATTCATCTTCACCAGTGAAGAAAATAATAGGTAGTTTTTTAGTAAGTCATATTGAAAAAGGGACACCGGATTATATCTGGGAGGAATATTCAAAATACGGATCTATTTCTAGAGATAAGTTTTTTGATTATTTTCAAAACCATACAGTTGCTTTTGGAATTGAAATTTTAAGATTTGATCATTATAAAGAACCACTTGATCCGTATAGTATAGATTCAAAATTTAGAGCGCCTCAATCTTTTTGTTATATAGATAATGTTGAAATTATTAAAAGATTATTTACAGGCTATTATGATAACAAATGAGTGAATATATAGAGGTTTCCTATTTGTATATAACCGACACGATCACAATCTGACCTTTGGTTTATATAGCACAGATAAGCAATGCCACTTCTAGCGGTTCCATCCCGCAAAATCTGGCGTAGACCTTTGATGGTCCTCCAACCTTATAGCGTAGCGGTTCCGAGCACCGAGTAGGGCGGTTACATCCTTCCTTTCTGAGAAGGGAAGGCTTGGTTGGAATGTGGAGCTCCCTTTGGCTAAAGGGAGACGGAGGAAATCGAAAAATAGCACTCTAGGGCGGTTACATCCCTAATCCCTATGGTAGGGATTTAGGGCTTGGGTATAGGG
>OLNV01002484.1_pt1 | contig 10315 bp, 7 predicted proteins | sample 1672891 | NCBI WGS metagenome assembly OLNV01 (sample SAMEA3136734, study PRJEB25190) | human gut metagenome | biome: human gut; feature: human-associated habitat; material: faeces | place: Austria | collected 2013 | reverse complement strand
CTCATGGCGATGGGCGAGGAGCAGTTGCTGAAGCTGATGCACAGCCATGATTATGAACTGATGAATGCTTTTCACGAAAAACTGAAGGACTTGCTGCGACAATATTATTATGTAGGTGGCATGCCCGAAGTGGTAAAGGCTTTTGCTGAAAATAAGTTACTCAATCAGGTGCGCAGCTTGCAGAACGAGATTCTTTCCAACTATGCCAGTGATTTCTCCAAGCATGCTCCATCACAGGAAGTGCCCCGAATTGATATGGTTTGGCAATCCATTCTGGGGCAGTTGTCGAAGGAGAACAAAAAGTTTGTCTATGGTGTATTGAAGAAGGGCGGTAGGGCCAAGGAATTTGAACTTGCCATCCAGTGGCTGGTGGATGCTGGACTGGTGTATAAGATAACAAAGGTATCGAAGCCAGAGTTGCCTCTGAAGTTTTATGAAGATTTATCGGCGTTTAAGCTCTATTTATGCGATTGCGGGTTGATGGGCGCCATGGCTGATACGTCTGCCAAGGAGGTTCTTTTGGGTGATGCGGTATTTACAGAATATAAAGGAGCTTTTACGGAACAGTATGTGTTGCAGCAGTTGCTTGCATCCGGATTGCAGCATATCTATTATTACAGTTCCGATACTTCTCGTATGGAAATGGATTTTCTGATTCAGCGTGATGGTGTCTTATTGCCTATTGAGGTAAAAGGGGGTACAAGCGTCAAGGCAACCTCCCTTCATCATTATCTGATGGAGCATCCGGATATTTCAGCCATCCGTTATTCTATGTTGCCTTATCGTCAGCAGGCTAATATCACCAACATGCCGTTATACGGGGTGTTTTTAAAATGAATTGCAATATGGACAGTTTGAACTCCGCTTCCCTTATACAATAGGCAGACTGATTCCGTTGATCTTCTGATAGATGTCGAGCGCATAGATGTCGGTCATGCCGCTGATATAATCAATTACCGCCATGATGCGCTCCTCCAGATTCTCGTTCTCTATATCATACTGGCTGCTTACCCGGCGCAAGAGCTGCTTGGAGTAGAAACGCGATGGGTTGACGGCTGCCTCTATGAAAACCTCCATCAGAGTTGCCATGATTTTATAACCCGACAGTTCTATGTCGAGCACCGGCTTGCTTTGGTAAATCTTAGAGTAGGAGATTTTCTCACATTCCTTGTATGCCTTTTTCTGGCGCTCGGAAATGTGGTCGATGAGACTGCCCTCGAAAGTTCCGGCAAGGATTTCTTCCTCGTGCGCCAGGAAGGCTGCCACACATTCGTTCTCCAGTTTGCCGATGACGCTAGCTCTCATGTAAACCACTTTCTCGTTTTCGTCAGTCATTTCTTCGTCGATGATGCGCTGGCGTATCTTCTGCTGGATATCTTCATCGAAGAAACTCAGCAGCAAGTGCTCGGTCTCGGCAAAGGAAAGAATCTTGAGCTTATGGGAGTCTTCGATGTCCATGATTTCGTAGCAGATATCGTCAGCTGCTTCTACCATATATACAAGTGGATGGCGGGCGTATTTGAGAGGCTCACCCGGTGCAGATTTGCAAAAAATGCCCAATTCATCGGCAATTTTTCTGTAAGATTCCGCTTCGGAAGCAAAGAAACCGAATTTGCCGTGGTTGCCGGCAAGACTGCTTGCAAACGGGTATTTTACGATGGAAGCAAGCATGGAATAGGTCATCACGAAGCCTCCCTGACGGCGCCCCTTGAACCGGTGGGTCAGGATTCTGAAGGCATTTGCGTTGCCTTCGAAATGCGTAATATCATCCCAAAACTCCGATGAAACCATTGATTTTATTTTCTGACCCGGTCCTTCAGAGAAGAAAGTCTGGATGGCTTTCTCGCCGGAATGACCGAAAGGCGGATTGCCCAAATCATGTGCCAGACAGGCTGCACTTACTATGGTACCTATCTCCTCAACGAGCGTATCCTTCAGTTCAGGCCGCTTCTGGCTGACACGTCGGGAAATGTCGTTACCTATCGACATGCCCACACTCGCCACCTCCAGACTGTGGGTGAGGCGGTTGTGAACGAAGATGCTGCCCGGCAAAGGGAAAACCTGCGTCTTGTTCTGCAGGCGGCGGAATGCCGATGAAAAGATAAGACGGTCGTAATCGCGCTTGAATTCAGAGCGATCATCATGGCGCTCGGCATGCTTATGCTCCTGTCCGAAACGCTTGTTGGATATCAGTTGTTTCCATTCCATATTATTGTATTACTTGATTTTGTAGCGCAAAAATACACTAAAGTAAGCACAAATCAAAATAAAATATGATAAATTACATGTTTTTATCCTCAAAAATTCATTTATTCCATCAAAATTGCTTATTTTTGCAGATTATTAAACTCAGACACAGATAAAAAAGAAAAAGTCATGATAAAAGTACAGATTATCAACAAGGGGCATCAGCCTCTACCTGCGTTTGCCACACCTCAGAGTGCCGGCATGGATTTGCGTGCAAACATCGATGAGGCAATCGTGCTTCATCCTATGGAGCGGCGACTGGTGCCAACCGGTCTTTATATGGCTTTGCCTGCAGGTTATGAAGCGCAGATCCGTCCTCGCAGCGGTCTGGCTTTGAAGCATGGCATTACTGTACTGAATACGCCGGGAACCATCGATGCCGATTATCGCGGTGAAATCATGGTTCTGCTCATCAATTTCTCTACAGAGGATTTCGTTATCAACGATGGCGAACGTATAGCCCAGATGGTGCTGGCCAAGCACGAACAATGCGATTTCATCGAGGTTAATGAGCTCGATGAAACCGAACGTGGGGCCGGCGGATACGGTCATACGGGTGTAAAATAACAGATTATTAAAGATAGAATAGAAAGGATTAGAATCGTGAAGATGAATCTTAGAAATATCAGTTGGGCAATGGGACTGGTCTTGCTGGGTTCGGTAGCCATGCCGTCGCTTGCCCGTAAGAAGAAGGTGCAGCCGGTTCAGAAGCCGGCGGTTCAGGAGGATCATCTCTCTCCAAACGACCGCCAGCGCTACAACTATTTCTTCCTGGAGGGAGCGCGCCAGCAGGCTGCCGGCAATTATTCGGCAGCTTTCGACCTCTTTGAGCATGCCCGGAAGATTGACCCGAAGGCGGCTGAAACCTATTTCTATGAGTCGCTTTTCTATTCTCAGCTCAAGCAGGATTCCCTGGCACTTGCCTATATGCAGAAGGCTATAGAACTGAATCCGGAAAACCAGACCTATGCAGAGCAGTTGGGCAGATATTATATAGGTAGCCAGAAATACGATCTTGCCATCAATGCCTATGAGGATTTGTATGCCAAAAACCACGATAATACCGATGCCCTCCGCATCCTGGTTCTGCTTTATTCCCAGAATAAGGATTATAAATCACTACTCAAAACCATTTCGCGTCTTGAGGTGGAAGAAGGTGAAAGCGAACAGCTCACCCTCTCTAAAATGAGAGTTTATGAACTGATGAACGACAAGAAGGCTGCCTATCAGGAACTGAAGTCGCTGGTAGACCAGCATCCGCTGGATATGCAGTACAAGACAATGCTGGGCAACTGGCTCGTACAGCACGACCGCCAGAAGGAAGCTTACAAGTGCTTTACCGATGTGCTGAAGGAAGAGCCTGACAATTCCTATGCCCAGATGTCGCTTTACGACTATTATAATGCCACCCATCAGGAGCAGCTTGCCGAGCAGATGCTCGATAAGATATTGATGAGTCCGAAATCGGATCTGGAGACCAAGGTGATGATGTACCGCTCTTTCATTCAGAAGAACGAGAGCGAAGGGGGCGATTCTACCAAGGTGATTGCGCTGTTTGACAAGGCGCTCAACGTGGCTCATCCGTCAGCCGAAGTGGCAGAGATGAGAGCTGCTTATATGAGTTTGAAGAAGATGCCGGCCGACTCTGTTTGCCGTGCCTTCGAAAAGGTGCTTACCATAGCTCCGGATAACGTGAATGCCAGAATGCAACTCGTACAGATGCTCTGGAACGAGAAGAAATATGACCTGGTTTCCCAGCAATGTAAGGCGGCTCAGGAGTATAATCCCGAAGAAATGGTGTTCTATTACTTCGGTGGGATGGCGTATTATCAGAAAGATAAGGAAGACGAGGCGCTCCGTGAGTTCCGTCTCGGATTGGCGCAGGTGAATGCACAGTCGCCGGCTAACCTGGTTTCCGACCTCTATGCCGTAACCGGCGATATCCTTCATAAGAAAGGTGAAGAGCAGGAAGCCTTTGCGGCTTACGACTCCTGCCTGCAATGGAAAGATGACAACGTGATGGCGCTGAACAACTATGCCTACTATCTGAGCGAGAAGGGCGTTGACCTGCATAAGGCTGAGTCGATGAGCTACAAGACCATCAAAGCAGAGCCGAACAACGGTACTTATCTGGATACCTATGCTTGGATTCTCTTTATGGAAGAACGCTATGCTGATGCCAAGACCTATATAGATCAGGCACTCAAAAACCGCGATTCCACCGCAGATAACAGTACGGTTCTGGAACATGCCGGCGATATCTATTATATGAATGGTATGGCCGATGAATCCGTAGATTTCTGGAAGAAAGCCTATACCGGCGAGAACCAGACTGAGGTATTGGCATGGAAGATTAAGAACAGACAATATATTACCGGAGAAGAACTGAAGAAGCGTAATGCGCCAAAGCAGAAACCTGCCGCTACGAAGAAGTCAGTTAGAAAAGGTAAGAAGAAATAAACGGAAAGTAGAAAAATCAAGAAAGATGAAATATATAATGAAGAAGAATAAGATGATGCTGCTTGCCGCAGCCTGCAGCATCCTGCTCCTCGGTTCTTGCGGAACCAGCAAGAATGTACAGGGCTCTGGCTTCACATCAGCCAGTCATCAGAAAGAGAATGCCACCAAGGGTTCAGACTCTCGTCAGAGTGAGACGCTCAAGAAGTTGGCTTTCGTACAGAAGGTTTCAGACAATCAGGTGTATACCAAGAATATTGTAGGCAACATGTCGTTTACTCTCCAGGCTGGTGATAAGGACATTACTGTGCCGGGCAAACTGAGCATGCGTAAGGATGAAATCATCCGCATCCAGCTCTTTATTCCTATCTTAGGTACAGAGGTGGGCCGTCTGGAGTTTACTCCCGACCATGTACTTATCATCGACCGTCTGCACAAGGAATATATCAAGGCAGATTATACCCAGGTAGACTTCCTCAAGAAGCAGGGCATCTCCTTCTATTCTCTGCAGGCTCTCTTCTGGAACCAGCTGCTCCTACCGGGCGAAAGGACTGTGAAGGAATCAGACCTGAAGAAGTTTGATGCCAGACTGGATGTGGCAGGAGATGCTGTGCCGGTTAGTTACAGGAACGGCAATATGACCTATGCCTGGACAGCCAACCGCACTACCGGCCGTATCACAGCAGCAGATGTTGTCTATAAGAGTACGCAGAACGGCACCTCCAATCTCCACGTCGACTACGGCAACTTCAAGAGTGTAGGCGTCAAGATGTTCCCTGCCTCCCTGAATCTGTCGATGACTACTACTGCTACCAGGAAAAAGCAGGAGGCTAAGATCAATCTGGAATTGAATCAGGTGAAGACCGACAGCAAATGGAGCACTCAGACCGAGATTTCGGGCAAATACAAGCAGATTTCTCCAACTGATGTGCTCAGCAAGATATTGAGTATGTAAATACTCATCAAGAGTTTGAAATTATAGAACATGGGTTTTTAATATAAGAAATGAAGCGAATCTTATTATTCATCATGGCAATCACCTTCTCGCTCGCACCTTTTGCGCAGAACCATACTGCCCAGAAGAAGCCGGTGAGGAAGACTGCCGTAACTGCGAAAAAGAAGGCTGCTACTCCTGCCAGAAAGAAGAACAGCAGAAGGCATGTGTCCAGAAAAACATCCAAATCAGCTGCGTCAACCAGAGCAGAACGCAAGGCGGCAACCTATAGTAATGCCTCTATCCGAGGTTTGCAGGGACAGCGCGCTTCTATCCGGAAGAAGATCAGAGAACAGGAGCAGGCTTTGCAGAGAAATAAGGCGGATGTGAAGAAACGTCTTGAAGACCTGATGGCGCTGAACGGAGAAATAGACCAGCGTCAGAAGAAGATTGACGGTATCCAGAAGGATATCCATCATATTGACGGCAATATCGGCATTCTGCAGGCACAGTTGAAAACGCTTCAGCAACAGTTGCAGGACCGTAAGAACAAGTATATCCGTTCCATGCGCTATATGAGCCGTCATCATACGGTTCAGGACAAGCTGATGTTCATCTTCAGTGCCAAGAATCTGACACAGATGTATCGCCGCCTTTCCTTCATCCGCCAGTATTCTTCCTATCAGAAGGTGCAGGGCGAGGCTGTAAAGGCTAAGCAGAAGCAGGTGAACGAGAAGCACCAGCAGTTGCAGCATGTAAAGGGACATAAGAACACCTTATTATATAAGGGTAAGCAGGAGAAGACGGCATTGGAAGGTAAGCAGACCCAGCAGCAGGAAATGGTGCAGGGACTGCAGAAACAGCAGAAGACCATTCAGGCTGTGATTGCCGACCAGCGTCAGAAAGATGCGGCAATCAATGCACAGATTGACCGTCTGATTGCTCGGGAAGTTGCCAAGGCGAGAGCCCGTGCTGCTGCCGAGGCTAAGCGAAAGGCTGCTGCCGCTGCTGCCGCCAAGAAGCGTGCCGAGGAACTGGCTCGCAAGAAAGCTGCTGCCGAGGCTGCTGCCAGGGAGAATGCCCGTCGTATAGCCGAAGCCAAGGCGCGTGAGGCTGCTGCCGAAGCTGCCCGCAGAAAGGCTGCTGAAGAAGCAAGACTGGCTGCCGAGGCTGCAAGAAAGGCTCAGGAGGAGGCTGCTGCCCAGGCTGAGGCTAAGGCGAAGGCAAAAGCGCAGGCTAGGGCGCGTGCTGCTGCCGAGGCTGCCAAGCGTGCCGCCGCAGAACAGGCTGCCCGTGAGGCTGCTGCCGAACAGGCTGCAAGAAAGGCGGAGGCTGAAAGACGGGCTGCCGAGTTGAAGGCGAAGATGGATGCGGAACGCAGTACCCGTGAGATTGCCGCTGCCAGGAAGGAGGCACAGGAGGCTTCTACCTTGAGTTCGGTAGACCGCATGCTGAGCGGTGGATTCGAGGCTAACCGTGGCCGATTGCCGATGCCTATCAGCGGCAGTTACCGTGTGGTGAGTCATTTCGGTCAGTATCATGTAGAAGGTTTGAAGGGTGTAACGCTCGACAATAAGGGTATCAATATCCAGGGCAAGCCGGGTTGTGTGGCTCGCAGCATCTACGATGGTGAGGTGAGTGCCGTCTTCGGTTATGGTGGCATGTGGAACGTGCTGGTCCGTCATGGTGCCTACATCTCTGTTTACTGTAATCTGAAATCGGTCAGCGTTCATAAGGGTCAGAAGGTAAGTACCCGACAGGCTTTGGGTAGTGTTGGCTCTGATAACATCCTCCAGTTCCAGCTTCGCAAGGAGACTGCCAAACTCAATCCGGAGGCTTGGCTGAGCAGATAATGTATGAATAGTTGCAGCCGGTAGTGTTTTTACTGCCTGGTTGCTGTAAATGATAGAAATGAAACCTCCAATCGATTGGTTCGATTGGAGGTTTTTAATTGTTTGTTAAAGAGGTGGCTACTGGCATTTTTTTGTGATGTAACAAAAATGTTATCTTATGTATCATTTAACTTTTTTTAATATTGTTAAGACCTAATTCAATTTTATATTGTACTTTTGCACCAGGAATTTTGAAATGAATATAATAACTAGAAAAGAAGATTTATAAAATATGAAGCGTTCATGAAAAGATGTAAAAGATGTATAGAACTATTCTTGTACTGTTGGCTCCTTATCATTTCGCTTACTTCTTGCATTTATGATGACTATTCCGGTTGTCCGCCAACGGATGGCCGTAGATTGGTGCGGATTAATGTGGATTGGCGTTTGTTTGATAAAGAGGTGCCTACAGGTATGACGGTCATGGTGTTTCCCTGGTCAGGTGGTGCTCCGCATACTGTCTTGACTAATGAGATAACTCATGCCGACTTTTCCTTGAAACCTGGAAAATATCGTGTACTGGTATTCAACCAGAGTACGACCGAGTTTGGTACACTCGACTTTCAGGGAATGGACTCTTACGAGACGGCGCGAGCTGTGGTACTGCATACAACATCGCGCTGGTACTCGCGTGGAGATGGTGAACAGATAGGGGTTGAGCCCGAGTGGCTTGCCTCTGATAAACTTGATGAATTCGAAGTTTCTGGAGACTATTCTGAGGCTACTTTAACGCCAAGGAATGTGCTTTCGCATATCCAGGTCAACGTGAAAGTTCCAGGTATAGGAAACCTGTATTCTGCGAGAGGATCCTTAACTGGTATTTCAGAAGGATTTCTGCTGGGACAGGGGAAGCCGCTTCAGAGTAAGGTGACTTATCTTCTGGAGTCCTGGACGAAAACGATAGATAAGAATGACGCGACACTAGGAACGTTGAAGACATCGTTTAAATGTTTTGGCCTACCAGAAACTGCCCATCTTGATGCAGAAAACAATAAGCTGTCTTTTTCAGCTTTGTTGATAGACAAAAAGACGCAGGTAGATTATCAGTTTGCGGTAGGAGATAAGTTTAAGAAAGATGAAAATTCATCGGAGTTAGGTTATTTTGCTTCTCTCCATGTTGATGTTGAGTTGCCGAAACCTTTACCTGATGTGAAGCCTTCGGAAGGAAGTTCTGGCGGTTTTGACGTCACGATCAAGGATTGGGGTAAACCTGAGGATATTGATATAGAACTGTAGTAAAAGTGATAAGAATCAGATAAAAATAGTAAAAGAGTAATAATAGATTAGTATAATTTAAAAATTAAAACAGATATGGATAAGAAATTTTTTATGGGTATTGCTGCAATGGCAGCGTTGACATTGGTAAGTTGTTCAAGCGATGACTTGAATAGTCTTTCAGACAATTCTTCTAAGAATGAGGCTATCAGTTTTGATGGCTATTGTGGAAGAAGTGCAGTTGCTGTAAATGGTTCACGTGGTAGCGTGGTGGATATTAAAGCCCTTCAGGAATCAACTGAAGGTTTTGGTGTGTTTGGTAATAACTATAGCTCTACTGCTGAAGGAACTCCAGCTTATGGTAATAGCTTGTTTAAGAACCAGCAGGTAACTTATGATAAAACAAAATCAAAGTGGACATATTCTCCTCTTAGGTTTTGGCCAACACAAGGTCATATTGATTTCTTTGCTTATGCTCCATATGATAGTAAATATGCTGATATAGTAATGAAAGATAATCAAAAACTTACTTTTAGAGTTGATCCCGTTATTAAAAATCAGAAAGATTTGTTGTATGCTAATGCTGTTGGTCAGACAAAGGAAAGTATTTCTAGTACAGGAAATAAAGTGAAATTCCAATTTGCTCATGCTTTGTCTAAACTTGGTTATAAAGTAAAGTTATCTGGAGATTATTCTTCTAATGCAACTTTTAACTTGACTAAGATTACATTGGCAGGATCTCCTGATGGAGCTACGAAGGCTTTCTACACATCGGGAAAAATAGATTTGTCTAAGACAAATACGGCATTAGATCTTTGGTCAGAATATGCTGCTGACAGACAAAATTTTGATTGGTTCTCTGGATCTTCTACTGTAACTGGTACAGATCTAAAACATCCTAATGATAACAGAGCAGAGAATGAAGATTATTTGTTTGTAATTCCACAGAAATTCAAAACAGGAACAGATAAACTTTATGTTATCGTAACGTACACTATAACATATAAGAATGATACACAGAATCCAATTACAAATACGGTTCATAAGCAACTTTCAAATGATTTCGAGCCGGGTAAGGCATATATGATTAACTTGACCCTTGGTCTTCCAATCGAATTCGATGCTACAGTTACAGATTGGGAACTGGATACTCCGATCGATTGTACTGAACCTTGGGATAGATAAAAATAATGAATTTAAAATTATCATAAGATGAAGTTTCTTCGTTTAGCTTTTTATGTTTTGGTAGCACAGCTGGTATTATCTGGTTGTGCCGGCGAAGCTGTGGAAGAAACTTCATCTTCTTCAGCTTCTGAAATCAACTTTGATGCTTATGTAGGTCGGAATGCTTCAACCCGTTCTGGTGTAACCAATATTACTTTTCTCCAAGACACGCTTTTTAACTCTGGATTTGGTGTTTTTGCAAGATACAACTATAATGGGAAAATCTTATCTCTGCTGGATACTGAACACGTAACCTGGAATAAAGATCAAAATCATTGGGTATATACAAATACCCGATTTTGGCCAAGTAACGGAACTGTGGATTTCTATGCCTTTGCGCCTTATA
>OLNV01002471.1_pt1 | contig 10351 bp, 7 predicted proteins | sample 1672891 | NCBI WGS metagenome assembly OLNV01 (sample SAMEA3136734, study PRJEB25190) | human gut metagenome | biome: human gut; feature: human-associated habitat; material: faeces | place: Austria | collected 2013 | reverse complement strand
ACAGTGCATGGTGGCCAGCTATCATCATCGGTTTGCTCGGTGCAGGTCATCAGGCTTGGTCTGCTAACCTTTATTCTACTATTGGTGATATGTTCCCTAAGTCAACTGTGGCTACCATCACTGGTATTGGTGCCATGGCAGGTGGTATCGGTTCTTTCCTCATCAACAAGGGTTCCGGTATGCTCTTCACCTACGCAGAGGGTCAGGGTTCTGCCTTCACCTTCATGGGCTTCGATGGCAAGCCAGGTGCTTACATGATTGTATTCTGCATCTGTAGTGTGGCTTACCTCGTAGGCTGGTGTATTATGAAGGCATTGGTACCTAAGTACAAGCCTATCGTCGTAGAGTAATGAATCATTCAGAAAATAAATAATTGAGCGCATCAGCTGGTTTAGCTGGTGCGCTTTTTTGTGCTCCATCCCCTTTTATGCCCCCTAAAATACGCTAGAATAAATAAATTGGTTTAAAATATTTGCACGTATAATTTTTTTTTGTAACTTTGCACAAAACTTAGTATATTACTTAAACTTAAAAAATAATGAAGAAAGCAGTTGTGGTTATAGCTTTACTCAGTCAGGCTCTGGGCTTGACTTATGCCGATGATCAGACTGGGACAAGGGGTATCGGACAGTATCCGGGACGCCCATCTCAGTTTACGGCTCCTCAAATGGTGAAGGATGATACCTATAGGAACATTGCCTTGAACCGTATGGTATATACTTCCTCGAATGCCGATTTCAATCTTTCAGGTCATCTGGTAACAGATGGTATCATCACCAGCAAGGCTCCTTCCTTCCTGAGTGTAAGAACGAATGAAGGCGAGTTGTCCAACCGTGACAAGGAGAAGATGATCGATGGCAACACGGTCACCAGTCAGTATATCAAGGGCGAGAAGGCTTTTGCCGAGTTCAATTGGGAAGCCATGAAGGTAAACCTTAGAAACCTGAAGTTTACGGGTGAATTGGCTTACTATCAGGACAAGGCTACTGAGGGGTATGTGATTCGTGTGTTGGGTTCACACAATGGTCAGAAATGGGAGGTGCTGGGAGAAGAGAAAGGCACCGGACTTCCTGGCGAGGCTACCAAGCAGCAGGTAAGTTCCGACCCTAACAAGTTCCAGGATGTGGTGCGCCTGCCGCTCCGCAAGCTGAATGTTTCCATTCCTTTGAAGAAACCGGGCAACTACGAGCACGTCCGCATCGAATTTACCATGCCGGGTGCTGCGTGGTGGCGCGTCAAACTCATCGATAATACTACTTCATGGCGTCCATCCATGCACTTCTCCAGTGTATGGAAGTCTGAATTGGCAAAGAATGATCAGTGGCTCTATGTAGATCTGGGTACTGTGGCTGATTTCGACCAGGTGAATCTCTTCTGGGTCAATAAGGCTCGTCAGGGAAAGATTCAGGTTTCTAATGATGCTAAAAATTGGAGTGATATTGCTACCCTGGGACAGCAGAAACAGAAGGGACTGGTAGAGAAGGTGGCTTGCAAGGGCCATGGCAGATATGTGAGATTGATGCTTACTCAGCCGGATGCTTCCGGAAGATTCGCCTTGTCAGAGATGCAGGTGATGGGTAAGGGTGGCTTGCATGCCGAGGCAGCCAACACATTGGCTTCTAAGAATGGCAAGCAGATGCTCAATCAGTGGCAGTTGCGCCGTGAGGGAAGTGATGCCTGGATTCAGGCTACCGTTCCTGGAACCGTGCTCACCAGCTATATGAATATCGGTGCGGTGCCTGATAACCGCTATGATGATAATATGCGACAGATTTCCGAGTCGTTCTTCAATTCTGATTTCTGGTATCGTACTACCATCAATCATCAGCCTTCTGCTAACAAGAACCAGCATACCTATCTCAACTTCGATGGTATCAACTGGAAAGCGGATATCCTCCTGAATGGTGAGAAGATTGGCAGAATCGACGGTGCCTTTATCCGCTCTCGCATCGATGTGACCAAGAAGTTGAAGCCGGGTGCCAACAAGTTGGAGGTGCATGTCATCAAGAATGCCCACTTCGGCGTGGTGAAGCAGAAGAATCTCCAGAATACCGACCTCAATGGTGGTGAGTTGGGTGCTGATAACCCAACCTTCCACGCATCTATCGGCTGGGACTGGATTACCAATACCCCAGGTCGTGAAATCGGAATCTGGAATGATGTCTATCTCACTCATGACAATGGCGTGAGCGTTTCCGATCCGTTGGTAACATCTACTTTGAATCTGCCGGATACATTGGCAACCATGACTCCATCTGTCTTCCTGAAGAATGCAGATGCCGTGGCTAAGACCGTGAAGCTTTCCGGTTTTATCGGTAAGATCCAGTTCGAGCAGGAAGTTAGCCTGCAGCCAAACGAGAAGCGTGAGGTGGCTTTCGTTCCAGCTGATTATCCTCAGCTCAAGAACCAGCGCATGAATCTCTGGTGGCCTAACGGCTATGGTTCACCTTATTTATATGATGCCGGTTTCAAGGTTTCTGATAAGGCTTCTGGCGAGGTGATCTCTGAGGTTAACTATAAGGCGGGCATTCGCCAGATGAGCTATGCCGACCTGGATACTCAGACCAAGATCTACATCAATGGCAAGCGACTGAACCCACTGGGTGGTAACTGGGGATTCTCTGAGACCAACCTCAACTACCGTGGACGTGAATACGATGCTGCTGTTCGCTATCATAAGGAGATGAACTACAACATGATTCGCGACTGGGTAGGTCAGATTGGAGATGAGGAACTGTATGAGGCATGCGATAAGTATGGTATCATGATCTGGCAGGACTTCTGGTTGGCTAACCCATGGGACGGACCGGATCCTGATGATGACAAGATGTTCCTCGAGAACTCTGCCGATTACATCTCCCGCATCCGCAGCCATGCTTGTATCGGTATCTATTGCGGTAGAAATGAGGGCTTCCCTCCTGCATCCATCGACAAGGTGCTGAGAGAGCAGGTCAAGGCGATTCATCCACAGTTGGGTTATATTCCTAGCTCTGCCGACCTTGGTGTCAGCGGTCATGGTCCTTACCAGATGAAGTCGCCGTCTTTCTACTTCGCTAACCAGAGCCATAAGCTGCATTCAGAGCGTGGTATGCCGAATGTGCCTACCTTCGAGTCTTTGAGCAGAATGATGGAACCGGAACATCTGTGGCCACAGAGCGATGCTTGGGGACAGCATGATTATACATTGAAGGGCGCCCAGGGTGGTGAGTCTTTCAACAACATCATGGAAAAACGTTATGGCAAGCCTCAGAGTGCTGAGCAGTTTACCAAGTGGGCACAGTGGCTGAACTATGATGGCTACCGTGCGATGTATGAGTCTTCTCAGCAGGATCGTCTCGGTTTGCTCATTTGGATGAGTCATGCCTGCTGGCCAAGCATGGTTTGGTGTACCTATGATTATTACTTCGAGCCAACTGCGGCATACTTTGGCGTGAAGAAGGCTTGCGAACCATTGCATATCCAGTATAACCCAGTGAAGAAGGTTGCCGAGGTGGTTAACTTCGCTGGTGGTGCCAAGGATGGCCTGGTTGCCAAGGCTCAGGTCTTTGATATGTACGGAAAGTTGATCAAGGAGGAGAGCAAGAAAGTGAATGTGGCAGAAGACCAGACCCTCGATGCCGTTAGCGTGAGCGAACCGGATGAGGAGGTTTACTACATCAAGTTGACTCTGGAGCAGAACAACCAGGTGGTTTCTGATAACTTCTATGTGATGGGTAAGGAAGAGGACAACCTCCAGGCTCTCTCTAAGTTGCCAAAGGCAGATGTTGCTGTCAGCGGCAAGCGTTTCGTTCAGCATGGCGAAGAGTGGGTTGGCGAGGTAGAGATCCGCAATACCGGCAATGTACCTGCCCTCTTGGTTCGCCTGAACCTGAAGGGTGGTGATGGGGAGCAGATTCTCCCTGTTATCTACAGCGATAACTACTTCAGTCTGATGCCTAACGAGTGCAAGAAGATTAAGGTATCTTATCGTGATGAGGATGGCAGAGGTCAGGCTCCATACGTAGAGATTACAGGTTTCAATAAGTAAAACTGAAAGTAAAATAAAAAAGCGCATCGGAATTCTGATGCGCTTTTTTATTTACTTGAGGAATCCCTGCTGCTTGAGAGCGTCGAGGAATCCGATGCTCATAGCCTCGCAATCCTTCTTGGTATATCGGATATCGGTGAAAACCTGGGCTAATGTTTCTACGTTGTTGATGCGTACAAACTCCTGGTTCTCTTCCAGCGATTCCTTTTCGGCATAGAAGTCATCAATCTTTTCTGGGGTATAATCCTCGAAATGTTCGTTGTGGATGATGCTGCGGAGAGGAAGACGGTCGCTCTGGGCAGGCTGCTCATCTGGCCATCCGATGGTAAGGGTAGCCACCGGCATCACCAGTTTCGGCAACTTCAGGGTGTCGATGATCATCTTCGGCATATACACCGTGGTGCCCAGGAAACAGGTTCCTAGACCCGCCTCTTCTGCCAGATTGGTGAATGTCTGGGTAAAGAGCAGGGCATCGGTAGCCGCATTCATAAACGAGAGGATGTTGTCGTATCCCGGAGTTCCCTTGCGGTTTTCTGCCCAGAGGGTGGTGCGGCGGTAGTCTGCGCAGATGGTGAGTACCACAGGGGCGCCTGTTACCATCGGCTGGTTGAAGTGGGCAGGTGCCAAAGCCTTCTTTCCCTCTTCGCTGCGGGTTACTACTACGCTGTAGAGCTGCAGATTTCCCATGGTAGGAGTACGCATCGCCTCTTCCAGCAACTGGTTTAAAAGTTCATCTGTTACCTCTCTGTCTGCATATTTGCGGATGGAGGTTCTTTTTTTGATTGATTCCATATCTTGTTTCTTTTTCTAATATCTTATGCAAAGATAATGAAAGTTTCCCAAAAAGAACACGGTTCTTTTACATTTTTCGCTTCATTATGGACTTTTCGTGCGTTTTTTGATGAAATATCTGCTCAAACGTTTCATATTTTAGAAATATTGTTTTAATTTTGCAGCTAATTATTAAACGTTTGATATGGAATATACTGAAAATATGACTTTCGAAGAGGCGAGCCACGCCTTGATGATAGATTTGAAGACCCGATTGGATGCCCTGCACGAGCATTTTGATGCTCAGAATGTTGATTGGGATAAGCTCCATCTGCCATTGGCGAAACTTGTTTCTGAAGAAACCCAGAAATCAATCGTCAGTCCGGAAGTGGTAGAGGTTCGACCTAAGGAATTGGAGTGCGATGTGGTGAGATACCAGAACAATAAGGAGAAATGGGTGGCTTTGGTCGGATTGCTCAATGGTCATCCCTACGAGATATTCACCGGCTTGCAGGATGAGGATGAAGGCATTATGCTCCCCAAGTCTGTTACCAAGGGCAAGATCATCAAGACGGTGCTCCCGGAGGGCCAGAAAAGATACGATTTCCAGTTTGTCAACAAGCGCGGCTACAAGATTACCGTCGAAGGATTGAGCGAGAAGTTCAATCCCGAATATTGGAACTACGCCAAGCTCATCTCCGGAGTCCTGCGCTATCGCATGCCGGTTGCTCACGTCATCAAACTGGTCAATCAGCTGCAGCTCACCTCTGAAACCCTCAACACCTGGCGGGTAGGCGTGGAAAGAGCCTTGAAAAAGTATCTCTCCGAAGAAAACGGAATAGAAAACAAGGAAAACGGAATAGATCATAAGGAGACAGAAGATGAAATTGATGAGCAGTAAGATATACCTCAGGAACGTGCGTTTCCACGCTTTCCATGGCGTATTGCCGCAGGAGGGAATCGTTGGCAACGATTATCTTGTCAACCTGGTGGTGGATTATGACTTCTCTTCTGCCATGAAGACCGATGATCTTCAGGGAACCCTCAATTATGCCGAGGTCTATCAGAAGGTAAGAGAAGAAATGGCGGTGCCCAGCAAGCTCCTGGAGCATGTGGCAGGTAGAATCGCCCATAGGCTCTTTTCCGATTTCCCGGAAATCCAGAAACTTCAACTCTCTATCACCAAGGTAAATCCACCGATGGGTGCCGATAGCGACGGTGCTGGGGTAGAGGTTGTATTAACAAATGATAAAACTTATAGTTAGAATTAGGTTTTCTGATAATAAAGTAGTAATTTTGCAAAATCATCAGAAAGTATGTGTAAGAAAGTAACACTGATATGGGCTTTGATGTGTATGTTGGCAATGACGGCGTTCGCTGCCAATAAGCGATTCACGTTGGTCATCGACCCCGGTCATGGTGGTCATGATGCCGGAGCACTCGGAGCCATATCCAAGGAAAAGAATATCAATCTTGCCGTTGCCTTGCGCTTCGGTAAGTATGTGGAGCAGAATCTCCCGGAGGTAAGAGTCATCTATACCCGCAAGACGGATGTCTTCATCCCGCTCAATGAGCGTGCGAATATTGCCAACCGTGCCAACGCCGATCTCTTTATCTCCGTGCATACCAATGCCTTGCCGGCAGGAAAGATTGCTCGTGGCTTCGAGACCTATACCCTCGGTATGCACCGTGCCAAGGATAATCTCGATGTGGCGATGCGAGAGAACTCCGTCATCTCGATGGAGAAAGACTATCAGCAGAGGTATCAGGGATTCGATCCCCGTTCTTCTGAGAGCTATATCATCTTCGAATTCATCCAGGGCAAGAACATGGAGCGTAGCGTAGATCTGGCTCGAATGATTCAGCGAGGGGTCTGCGATGGTGCCAACCGTCCTGATAAGGGCGTGCATCAGGCGGGATTCCTGGTCTTGAGAGAGACTTCCATGCCGGGATGCCTCATAGAGCTGGGTTTCATCACCACTCCTGATGAAGAGCGCCTGCTCAACAACGACAGCAGGGTGGATGATATCGCCCGTGGCATCTACGAGGCTTTCGCAAAATACAAGAATAAGTACGACAGATCGGTTTCCGTTCCTTATCGTGCCAAGGATTCAGAGAATGTGAATATTCCGAAGATTGTTCCCGATCAGGAACCGGCGCCTAAGAAGAAGGCAGAGGTAGCAGATGCACCGGTCTTCAAGCTTCAGATTTTCGTAGGTAGTAGAAACCTTCGCAAGGGCGATGCTCATTTCAAGGGCGAAACCGATTACGATAGTTTCCAGGAAGGTAATCTGGTGAAATACACCCTGGGTGCTTCCACCAATTACAACGAGATCTATCGCCTGCGCAAGGAAAAGCTGGAGAAGTTCCCGGAGGCTTTCATCATCGCCTTCAAGAACGGACAGAAATATGACGTGAACCAGGCTATCCGGGAGTTCAAGCAGAACCGCAACCGCTAGCTCCTGTACGTTTCGGGCTCTCGGTCGTGCTCTTTTCGGTCAGCCTGTGATTCGTTCTATATAAATAGGTATAATAAAAAGAATAAAATTTGAAACAATATGAAACTGACAAAGGAAATTAGGATAGCGTTGGTCGCTATTGTAGGTATCTTGGTGATGTATTTCGGAATCAACTTTCTGAAAGGCATCAACTTGTTCTCTACCAATAACACCTACTATATGACGTTTGATGACATCCAGGGTATGGGTGCTTCTACTCCTATCTATGCCGATGGCTACAAGGTGGGTACCGTGGATCAGCTGGATTTCGACTATTCCGGAAAGGGTCCCATCAAGGTCAAGGTGGATATCAACAAGGATCTGAGAATCCCTGCAGGTAGTACCGCAGAGATTGCAAAGGATATCATGGGCAACCTCCAGGTAAGTCTCCTGCTTGCCAACAATCCTCGTGAGCGTATCGAACCGGGCGGCATCATCCCTGGCACCGTGAATAACGGTATGATGGGCAAGGCTGCTGAAATGATTCCGGTAGTTGAGAAGATGCTGCCTAAGCTGGATTCCATCCTCGCCAGTGTGAATGCACTCCTGGCAGATCCTGCCCTGGCTGCTTCCCTCCACAATGTGGAGACCATCACCAGCAACCTCACCGTTTCCACACGTGAGCTGAATACCCTGATGGCTGGATTGAACAAGCAGGTTCCGGGTATGATGAAGAAGGCAAATGGTGTTCTCGACAATACTAACCGGCTCACCTCTAATCTGGCGAGCCTCGATGTACAGGGCACACTCGACCGTGTGAATGCAACCCTCGATGGTGCACAGAAGTTTACCGAGCAGTTGAACAGCGGAAAGGGTAGTCTGGGTCTCCTCATGAACGATACCCGTCTCTATGAGAATCTGAACTCCACCATGTCGCATGCCGACTCTCTGGTCATCGATCTCAAGGCGCATCCAAAGCGCTATGTTCACTTTTCAATTTTTGGCAAGAAAGACAAGTAGAGCCTCGAAGATGCCGTTTTAAAGGCATCTTTGAGGAAAAAGCCAAAATAAATTTTGTCTAAATAATAAAAGCAATGTTTCACGCCCCGGAATAGCTACAGAACTTGTTGTTTTTTAGCCATTTCGGGGTGTTTCAAAATTGTTTCATAGCCCCTAAAATGCAATTGTGGATAACTTTCTTAGTTGCTTGATTATGAGTGAGTTATTAGTGTAGTCTTAAAATATTATAAATAGCCCGATTTGCTACTTTGGGCTTTTTTTTGTAATTTTGCAGTCGATTTGCATCAGATGGTGCAATCTGATGTAGTGTTAAGGTAAAAAAACAATTAAATAAGTAGTAAATAGTGTCAATGTTAGCAAGTCCAAAAGCGCTTTGGGACAATAGTCTTTTACTTATAAAGGATAATGTGTCAGAGCAGCAATATAATACATGGTTTCGACCAATAGTCTTTGAGTCGTACAAGCCTTCGACCAAGACTTTGTTGGTTCAAGTTCCAAGTCCATTCGTATATGAGTACTTGGAACAGAACTATGTTGGCTTGTTGAGCAAGGTCCTGCATCGCAATTTCGGCGATGGCATCCGTCTCACTTATCGGGTGGTAACGGACAAGGAGCACAGGTTGACCCAGGATGTGGAAGCTGATCCGGCTGATATTGATGAGGCTGAGCGCAAGAGATTGGCACAGCAGCCACAGACACAGGCTAACCCGGCAGAACCACAGCAGCCTGAAGACATTGACACCCAACTTGATCCGAAACTCACCTTCAATAATTATATGGAGGGTGACAGCAATAAGCTGCCACGTTCGGTGGGATTGTCTATCGCTGAGCATCCGAACACCACGCAGTTCAACCCGATGTTCATCTATGGTCCTTCGGGTAGCGGAAAGACTCACCTGGTGAATGCCATCGGTCTGAAAACCAAGCAGATGTATCCTCAGAAGCGTGTGCTCTACGTCAGTGCCCGCCTCTTCCAGACACAATATACCGATGCGGTGCTGCATAATGCGAGCAATGATTTCATCAATTTCTACCAGTCTATCGATGTGCTCATCGTGGATGATGTGCAGGATTGGGCAGGCAAGGCGAAGACCTTGAATACCTTCTTCCACATCTTCAATCACCTCTTCCGCAACGGAAAGCGTATCATTCTGGCGAGCGATCGCCCTCCGGTAGAACTCAAGGATATGCCAGACCGACTCATCACCCGTTTCTCTTGTGGACTGGTGGCGGAGTTGGAGAAGCCGAACGTGGAACTCTGCGTGGATATCGTGAGCAACAAGGTGCGCAAGGATGGACTGAAGATTCCAAAGGATGTGGTTTCCTTCATCGCACAGACCTGCAACGGTAGTGTGCGTGATCTCCAGGGTGCCATCAACGGTTTGCTGGCTTACAGTATCGTATATAACAGCAGCATCGATATCCGACTGGCGGAGCGTGTCATCAAGCGTGCCGTCAAGGTAGAGGAGAGCAACAAGGTGCTCACCCTCGATGAAATTGTGGAGGCGGTCTGCAATCATTATAAGGTAACGGTGGCAGCAGTCAACAGCAAGAGCCGCAAGCGTGAGTACGTGGAGGCGCGTCAGGTGGCGATGTTCATGGCTCAGAAACTCATCAAGATGCCTGCTTCCAGAGTAGGCAAACTCATTGGTAATCGCGATCATAGCACGGTTATCCACAGTTGCGCCAAGGTAGAGGAGCGACTGAAGATTGATGCTGAGTTCTTCGATGAACTCTCTAGCATCGAGAATGGATTGAGAGTGAAGAAATAAGCACATCATGAATGGGCTTTCCTTTAGGAAGAGCCTGATTTGAATCAGATAAGCACGGAACCTTGGTATAGTGGTTCTCGTTTATATAAATGAAATAAAAGGAAGTCGGACAAGTTTGTATTTGTCTTGGCTTCCTTTTTCCGTTTATGTACTTTGAACATTGAACTTTGAGCTTTGAACTTTATGATTACCTTGAACTTGATGCTTTTTGAGTCTTTTTTCGAAAAATTTTTCGAAAATATGGGCTTGGTATCATTTTTTTTTCTTATACCTTAATTCCGCAACACTATAATTTAATATTTTTTATAAGTACCTGAGCAACA
>OLNV01002464.1_pt1 | contig 10366 bp, 10 predicted proteins | sample 1672891 | NCBI WGS metagenome assembly OLNV01 (sample SAMEA3136734, study PRJEB25190) | human gut metagenome | biome: human gut; feature: human-associated habitat; material: faeces | place: Austria | collected 2013 | reverse complement strand
TATGGAGGAGTTGACAACTATGATGTCTGTGAGTCCTGTACCTGTGCCTATAACCGGGATGGAATCTGCAGGTTCTCACTTGTCCATGACCGCCCGCCCAATATCACTGAGGCGGATGGCTGCGCCGAATTTGTGTCCCGGCCATATCAGCCTGAAAAAATGCGATAAGTCGCTGACTACCTGGAAGATGGGAGTTAAGGAAGTCTCCCCCCTAAGATACACACTAAAAAGCCACCCCTGGGGTGGCTTTTCTTTCGATTCTTTAGAAAGTTAATATACTCTTTTATAACCTGAAAATATGCTTTAACTGTATTCTCTGCCTTCCCCTACCCCACAGGCATTAACGGTAATATTTCAATTTTATTTCCCATTCCTTGGAGTCCATACATTAGGATGTTGAGAACCAACGCATCAATTATGTCGCATCTGCTATACCTATTTCACGGATAGCAGGCTGATTATTCAACACAAGTTGCCTTATGGCGCATGAAATCCCCAGGCCGGATAGATGGAGGGGACACACCATATACCCGGCCCGGGGCTACGGGGATGTTTACTCAGGTTTAAACCGTTCCATGATGCGGGCAATTAGTTTGTTTTGGATGCGCTGCTTTAGTTCTACATCCACACCACAGTAGGACTGGCCATATTCATCGTAAAAGATGCGGGTGGCTTTGTGTGATATGTAGCCGTCAAAGTGCCGCAGCACCTCATCCATTGCCTCCGGGTCACCTCTGGTCGCAGCGCAAATGGTTTCATAGGGCAGGAGTTTTTCTTCTGGGATACTGCTTTTTCTTTTCATCTTACTCCACCATCCGTTTCTTCAACTCATCGAATAGGATCTTTCGGTCCTTCTGTATCTTGGATCTGGAAAGCCCTAGGAGCGAAGCGATCTCCCGGTCTCTGAGCTGAAGGGAGTAGTACAGCAGCAGGATGCTGTATCCCTCATCGCCGAGTGCGAGGAGGATCTCCGCCAGGCGGTCGTTGCGGATCGGGATCTGATGACCGTAGACATGGAAGATATACTGCTCTGCCGGATCGCTATCAAAGGTGCAGAGACTGGTCAGCACAGCTTCTGGCAAATCTGAAAACGAGGACTCCCACCCCATCTTCTTCATCAGTTTTCGGAGGTAATCACACCGCTCCCCGTCGATGACCTTCATGCAGAAGATCTCAAATTGGTAACGGACTCTTCTCTGGGTGGTCTGTGTGGACTCCATCAAATCACCTCCTCCCCTACCCGCGGAGGCGGTTTCTTCGTCCCCTTTCGCTCCTTTCCCCGAAAGTGGGCGCCGATTTTGCCACACAATATAAAAACTGCCAAGCAAAAAATGCTTGACAGTTTGGTGCCGATTATTTGGAACCATGGGTTCATGTCCAACGCAGATAAAGTGCCCACCGGCCAGATCAATCTTTTTCAAATGTCCCGGCCGATATAATATGTCGGGGCAGACTGCTACTCCACCAGCATAGCCAACCTCATTCTCTCTCCACCTTTTCCCCTACTATGAACCATTAGAACTTATTTCTCACTACCAGTAGAGCATTTTATCCGATTCATGCACAACATAGAATGTGATTCGGAGGTGAACCACCGGTGGTAATAAATGATGAATTTAAAGGTTGCAGTACCCAAATGCGGGCGGAGCGTGAACGGCTTGGTTATTCCAGAGAGCAAATTGCCGAGCGCGCCCATATCTCTCCACGGTACTTGGCTGCAATCGAGCTCGGTGAGAAAATCCCTAAGGCCGATGTAATGGTGCGGATTATCCGCGCTATGGGGGCATCTGCCGATGCTATCTTCTATGGGCCGCAACAGGAAGTGGAAAATGAGAGCAAGCATCTGGCACAGATAATCCTGCAGTGTACACCAAAGGAGCGGATGCTCATTGCTGCTATTGTGGATACCATACTTGATGTACGTCAGCGAGAGTGCGGATTGGGCGAAACAGAAGAACTCTAAGGAAAAAGGGCATTGCTTCATTCTGATGAGCAATGCCCCTTTCTACGGATTGATCCGCTTATCCTATGCGCAGGCCCATCATCAGTATTTCTTAATAAGTGGATCCTTCTATTTGGCAAGGGACTCTTCCTTGTTATTTTATGCCTGCGATTTTATATCCGCTTCTTAATAAAAGTACCACCGCTTAATCTCAGACAGGATGGTAGAGTAATGGGTCTATTACTTTTTACTGTGTTTCTACGCGGTAGTTAGCGTCTGCTAACTTTTTTAGTATAACATAATTCTGGCAGTACGTCAATACTATGCCGATATCACCAATTCAGATTTGAGCAAAATATACAACAACATCGTGATGTGAAGTTCTCTTGACCATCAAGAAAAAATCAAGTATTATTAGATTAGCAGGCACTAACTATGGTGGGTTAGAAAGGGGTGGCTTATGCCACATAGTAATCTATATCTTGCTAAACTTTATAATGACTTAATAACCAATACCCCTCAGACAATCACTATGGACATTCCTTCAGAGGTTGGACAAGGCCGGGTTTCTCAAACAAAAATCAAACATGGTGTCATTCTTTCAGACTGGCAGATGAATTATCGCTCTGATATGAATGTGCAGGGACCTGTTAGCAAGGAATATATGCAGATCATATTCTGCCTGAACGATGGAATTTCCTGGGGTATTTTGAATGGGCATCGCTCTATGACCATTCAAAAAAACGAGTCCTGCATTTATGCCGGACATGATGGTACAGAATATATTTGTTACAAAAAGGACAGCAACTTCTCATTCAAAAGCATTAAAATTCCTATTCCCTACTTTTCACAACTCCTTGCCGATTACTTTGACGGGCAGGAAATTGCGGCTTACGAAAAGAAACTCCTAAATGGCATTGCCAAAGTTTCTGTCACCCCTGTTATGGAGCAGGTCCTATCGGAAATAAGCAAATTTTCTCAATATCGCGGAGGGTTGGGCTACCTCTATTTGGATGGCAAGCTGTTGGAGCTGCTGTCTATCTATCTGGGGGAAGTTCTGGAATTGGATATTCTGATGGGTAAAAATATTTCCATGTCCCGGACGGAGCGGACCGCCATCATGGAAGCGAAGCGGATCATCGACAGCCAGCTCGCCTTCGCCCCCTCTTGTGAAGAACTGTCTCAACAGGTACATCTGAGCCTTACCAAACTGACGCGTGGATTTTCCTCTCTTTACGGTATGCCGATCCATCAATATATCATTGAACAACGCCTGATACAGGCGGCTCAACTGCTGCTGGACGGAGATCGGAATGTGGGTGAGGTCGCCACGATTGTCGGTTATGGAAAGCCAAGCAATTTTGCGGCCGCCTTTAAGAAGAAATACGGTGTTGCCCCCAAAAATTACAGGGCATCCCGTTTCAGCAATTCAAAATAGTGACATTCAACTGCTTTTGGGTAAAAACGGGTAGGTTTTGGGTCGAATTAGAAAAGCATAACTGATACAATATGCGTTGAGGTTAGTAATTGCTAACCTCAACGCATATTGTTGTATAGAGGAGGCAAAGCATGAAACAAAAGTTGAATGCGAAAGATTTTATCCTGATCGGCGTCCTGACCGCCCTCATGTGGATCATCTGCATGATTATCAGCACCATTATGAGTGTTGCTGGTCCAGTGACCAATGTGTTCTACCCATCTGTTGTTGCAATTCCCAATGGTATCGTAATGATGCTCTTACTGGCCAAGGTGCCGAAAAAAGGTGTGTTCACCATCTGCTCCGCAATCCAGGCCATCCTATTCCTGCTGGTGGGCGCTTTCTGGTTTATCCCCATCGGCTTGGTGATCGGCGGCGTGATCTGCGATTTTCTGGTCATGGGCCGAAAGGAAATCACCATGAAGTCCATGACCGTGGCCTACGCCCTGTTCAGCGCCATTTTTGCCTTCAGCGCCATCTGCCCCATCAAGTTCCTCCAGAGCGCCTTTGTGGGCGCCATGGAGAAGAACAACATTGCCCAGGAGTACATAGACGGGATGCTGAACATCACCTCCGTCCCCATGCTGGTGGTCATCGTTGCGGCCGGCCTGGTGGGTGGACTGATCGGCGCCGTGATTGGGCAGAAGGCTTTGAAGAAGCACTTTATCAAAGCCGGACTCGTTTCAGTCAAATAACAAGGCACAGCCCCTCGGCAGTCAATCAGACAAACGCAGGCAAGCGGGCTGCCTGATCTCAGGGCGCGGGGCTGAAAATGGCCCCGCGCTTTGATTTGGATAGGGAGGCATTGGAATGGAAGAATCACAAATCAAACAAATCATTGAACAGCAGCCCCTTCATGGATCGGCACTGTTAGATCCCCGCTGCAAGATTTTACTTTTGGTCTGTATCGGGTTTGTCAGTTACTTTTTGGCCGGGGAGGTGGTCAGCCTCGCGCTCATGCTGGTGTATGGCCTGTTTATTGCCGTGGGGAACGGTGGAAAATGGGCCTTGAAGATGATTGTGGCCTACATCATTGTCGCCTATCTCAACGCCCTGCTCCGCTATGTGCAGGTGCCGGTACTGAGCGTGATTATGAGCGTGTTCGGCGTGACGCTTTTGAAGCTGATCCCCATTGTGATGATGGGCCTTTGGATTTTGCGGACTACCTACATGGACGACCTGATGGTGGCGCTCCAGCGGATGCGGCTTCCCCAGGCGGTGACGATCCCGCTGGTGGTCATGTTCCGCTATATCCCCACCCTGCGGATCGAATACCGGCAGATCCGCAGCACCATGGACATCCGGGGGATCAGCGACACCTTGTGGAAACGGGTATCTCATCCTCTTGCCACCATTGAGTATATTTTAATTCCCCTGCTGATGCGGTGCCTGAAGGTCACGGACGAGCTGGCGGCCTCCGGCACTACCCGGGGGCTGGAGCTGGAGTGCAAACGGTACGCCCTGCGCCCCATTCGTTTCTCTTGGCCGGAGATCCTGGTGTCCCTGCTGGGCATCCTTTTCATGGCGGCGCTGCTGGTCCTGGACCAGACCCGAATCGGGGAAATCATCTTGTGGAGGGTGTGACATGATCTCGTTTCAGAATTTCAGCTTTCGCTATGAGGAGAGCAAGGACTTTACCCTCCGTGGCATTGATATGACGGTGCAGACCGGCGAATTTGTCCTCCTGACCGGGCGAAGCGGCTGTGGCAAGACCACGCTGATCCGCTCCCTCAACGGCCTGATCCCGCACTTTTATCCCGGTGAGATACAGGGCGACCTTGTGATGGACGGGCGCTCTCTGCTGGAAATGAAACCCTCACAGTTGGCCGGACAGGTGGGAACAGTGTTTCAAGACCCGCGCTCCCAGTTCTTCATGACGGACACCACGCGGGAACTGGCCTTTGGCTGCGAAAATATGGGCCTCCCCCGTGAGGAAACCATTGACCGCATCGCAAAAGCCGCAAAGGATCTGGAACTGGCGGACTACCTAAATCGGAGCATCTTTGCCCTGTCCAGCGGAGAGAAGCAGCAGATCGCCGTGGGCTCGGTCTATGCGCTTTCACCAAAGGTCTATATCTTTGACGAGCCCTCCGCAAATTTGGACTACGCGGCCACCAAGCGGCTTGCGGAGATCATGGGAAAATTGAAGCGGGACGGATACACCATCTTTGTGGTGGAGCACCGCTTTTACTATCTGCGTGATTTAATCGACCGGGTATTTCTCATACAAAACGGGAAAATCGAACAGGAATTTACAAGGGAGCAGTTCTGTTCCTTACCGGAGGAAACGCGCATATCCTATGGGCTGCGGACTGCATATCCGGAGCGGGATGCAGAGCATTATCAGGAGAAAGAACGCCGCCCCATGGGGAAACACCTGCTGAGTGTGCAGGGTCTTTCCTTTGCTTATCCGAAAGAGCAGGAGGTCTTTCGGAATGTCAGCTTTGAAGCCCACGCTGGGGATGTGATCGGCATCCTGGGCCATAATGGAGCGGGTAAGACCACCCTCTTGTCCATCCTGACCGGCCTCTTGAAGCAGCGGAACGGCGAGATCACATTTGACGGCAGGAAGCTCACTCCACGCCAGCGCCGGGCGCTGTCCTATCTGGTCATGCAGGACACGGATTACCAGCTCTTTGCCAGCAGTGTGGAGGAAGAACTCTCCCTGGGGATTCGGGAGGACTGCAAAGAGAAGGTGGACGCCGCGCTGGAGGCGCTGGAGCTGTCCGAATACCGGGAGCAGCACCCGGCGGCCCTCTCCGGCGGGCAGAAGCAGCGGGTCACCATTGGCGCGGCCATCGTCAAGGACAGCCCGGTGATCTATTTTGACGAGCCCACCAGCGGCCTGGACTATGACTCCATGGTGCGGGTCAGCCGGCTGATTGAGCAGTTGTCCGCTTCCGGCGTGATCGTGTTTGTGGTCTCTCACGACTTTGAGTTTATCGTCCGGACCTGTACGGAGGTGGTCCAGCTGGACGACCAGGGGGCCGTTCAAAACCACCGGCTCACGCCGCAGATATTGAAAGCTCTGTCGGAACAGTATTTTCATTGATGGGAGGTTGTAAATCATGTTTCAAAAGGTATTTGAATACGCGGGGCCGCATAAAAAGGGCCTCTACGCGGCCACAGCGGTAGTGCTGGTCAGCGTTTTGATGGGGGTTTTGCCTTTTGTGCTGGCCTACCAGGTGATTGCTCCGCTGGTGATGGGAGCGGAAATTGAGGCTTCGTTTCTCATCCTGCGGGTGGTTTTGGTGCTGGTGTGCCTGGTCTTGCAGGCTCTTCTCTATGGCTGGGGGCTCAATCTTTCGCACAAGGCCGCCTATGACACGCTGCTCCGGCTGCGGACCGCTCTGCAAAAGCGGTTTGAGAAGCTGCCCCTGGGCGTGATCCAGGACAAGGGCACCGGCACAGTCAAAAAGCTGTTTGTCGATGATGTGGACAGTCTGGAGGTCCTGCTGGCCCACTCCATGCCGGAGGGGATCGCAAACCTGATGGTCCCCATCGCGGTCTATGTGGCCATGTTTTTCGTGGACTGGAAGCTGGCGCTGCTGTCCCTGGCCTCCATCCCCATCAGCCTGATCGCCATGATGACCATGTACTCGGTGGGCATGAAGAAAATGGGCCCCTACTATATGGCCGGCCAGAAGATGAACAACACTATCATTGAGTACATCAACGGCATGGAGGTTGTCAAGGTATTCAACAAGGACGCGGATTCCTATGAGCGGTTTCGCAAGGATGTTTCGGATTACCGGGATTATACTCTGGCCTGGTACAAGGCGGCATGGCCCTGGATGGCAATTTACAGCAGCCTCCTTCCGTGTACTGTGATTTTGACCCTTCCGCTGGGGGCGTGGTTTGTCCTCTCCGGCTGGTCGGCTCTGCCGGACCTGATTTTGGTGCTGTGCCTCTCCCTGAGCATCGGGATGCCGCTCCTCAAATCCCTGGGCTTCCTGCCCACCATGCCCCAGCTCAATTACAAGATTTCTGCGCTGGAACAGGTTTTGGACGCGCCGGAGCTTCAGCAGACGGCGGACAGCTTCCACGGCAAGGATGATACCATCGTTTATGACCATGTTTCCTTTGGCTACACCAAGACACAGCCCGGCCCGGACGGAAAGCCCATGGTGGTGGAGGATGAGGTACTCCACGACATCAGCTTTACGGCCAAGGCCGGACAGAAAACGGCCCTGGTGGGAGAGTCCGGCTCGGGCAAGAGCACTCTGGCAAAACTGCTGATCCACTACTATGACCCGCAGAAAGGCAGCATCTCTATCGGCGGGCAGAAGCTGTGCGACATGAGCCTGGAGGCCCTGAACAGCCGTATTTCCTATGTGGCGCAGGATCAATACCTGTTCAACACCTCTCTGCTGGAAAATATCCGCATTGGACGGTTGAACGCTACCGATGAGGAGGTCTTGGAGGCAGCGCGCAAGGCCCAGTGCATGGAGTTTCTGGAGAAGCTGCCCCAAGGAATTCACTCCATGGCGGGCGATGCGGGCAAGATGCTCTCCGGCGGTCAGCGCCAGCGCATATCTCTGGCCCGTGCCATCCTGAAGGACGCCCCTATTGTGGTGCTTGACGAGGCCACCGCCTACGCCGATCCCGAGAACGAGGAAAAGATGGAGGCGGCGATTGCGGAGCTGGTGAAGGGCAAGACTCTGGTGGTCATCGCCCATAAGCTGCCCGCGATTATGAACGCCGATCAAATTTGCGTCGTAGACCACGGCAAACTGGTTGCGTCAGGAAAGCATCAGGATCTGATCCAGTCCTGCCCGGAATATCAAAAGCTGTGGAAGGCGGCCCAGGACAGCGCCGAATGGAAAGTACATACCGCAAAGGAGGGAAACTAAATGTTTGCACTGTTTTCAAGGATTTTGAAACTTGCCGGTCCATATAAAGGGCGTATTCAGGGCGCTTTTGCCTGCGCGTTTGTGGAGTCGATCCTGTCTAAAATGCCGATCTTCCTGGCCTTTGTGGTGTTGAGCGGCTTTGCCGCCGGAACACTGACCGGGCAGACCTGCCTCTATGTGGGCCTTGGCCTCGCGGCGGCCGTGCTGGTGCAGATGCTGGTCCACTATCTCAGCGACAGCCTCCAGAGTGCGGCGGGCTACCTGATGTTTGCCGAGAAGCGCATGGAGCTGGGCGGACACCTGCGGAAACTGCCCATGGGCTACTTCACCTCCGGCAATATCGGCAAAATCAGTTCTGTCCTCAGCACCGATATGGTGTTTATTGAAGAAGTCGCCATGAGCACGCTGGGCAACATGATGAGCTACCTGCTGTCCTCCCTGGTCCTGCTGGCGTTCATGTTCTATCTGAATTGGCAGCTGGGCCTGATCGCGGCCCTTGTGACCATTCTGGCGTGGCTGGTTTCCAGAGGGATGAACAAGGTTTCCCTGCGGGAAGCCGCTGGCCGCCAGGAGCAGAGTGAACGGCTGACGGACGCGGTGCTGTCCTTTGTGGAGGGCATCGGGGTCATCAAGAGCTATAACCTGCTGGGCGAGAAGTCGGAAGAACTGACCGACAATTTCAAGCGGTCCAGAAATACATCCCTCGCCTTTGAGCGGAAGATGACCCCGTGGACCATGGGGCTGAATGTCCTTTATGGAATTGGGATTGCCGCGATTTTTGGCCTGTCGGTCTTTCTGGAGCGGAGCGGTGTCCTTTCTCTGGCCTATGTGCTGGGCGTTCTCCTGTTCGTCTTTGACCTGTTCGGGCCGCTCAAGGCGCTTTATGGCGAGGCGTCCCGCCTGACTGTGATGAACGCCGCCCTGGACCGCATTGAGGCTGTATTGGATGAGCCGGAGCTCCCGGACACAGGGAAACAGCATATTCCGGCTCAGGCACAGCCCGGCCAGCCAGAGGTGCGGTTTCATGATGTGGCCTTTGCCTACCAGGACAAGGAGGTGCTGCACCACATCAGTTTCTCTATGTCGCCCAATACCATGACCGCTCTTGTGGGTCCCTCCGGCGGCGGGAAGTCCACCATCGCCAATCTGCTGGCCCGGCTGTGGGATGTGAAAAGCGGCAGTGTTGCCATCCGGGGTGTGGATACCCGGCAAGTCCCCCTCGCGGAGCTGATGGATCACATCAGCATGGTCTTCCAGCGCGTGTATCTCTTCCAGGACACGATCTACAACAACATCAGTATGGGCAAGCCAGACGCCACCGAAGAAGAGGTCTATGAGGCGGCAAGAAAAGCCCGCTGCTACGATTTCATCATGGCTCTGCCCGATGGGTTTCAGACTGTGGTGGGAGAGGGCGGCGCAACCCTCTCCGGCGGTGAGAAACAGCGCATCTCTATCGCCCGCTGCATTCTGAAAGACGCTCCCATTGTCATTTTGGACGAGGCGACCGCCAGTGTGGACACCGACAACGAGAGCTACATTCAGGAGGCCATCTCTGAGCTGGTAAAGGGTAAGACCCTGCTGGTCATCGCCCACCGTTTGAACACCATCCAGAACGCCGACCAGATTTTGGTCATCAGTGACGGACATATCTCGCAGCATGGCACCCATGAGGAATTGATGGAACAACCCGGTATTTATCAGGATTTCGTCCGTATCCGTATGAACTCTGCCGGTTGGAGTCTGTCTTGATGGAGAGGAGCTCCCCATGAAACAATTACACGCATCTGGCGAAGACTATCTGGAAGCAATCCTTGTCCTAAAGAGGAAGAAAGGTATGGTACGCTCCGTAGATGTGGCCCGGCATCTTGATGTATCGAAACCCAGTGTGTGTCATGCGGTCTCTACTTTGAAAGAGGGTGGGTTTCTCATTATGGACGAAGACTCTTTCTTGCACCTGACAGATGTGGGCCGAGAGGTTGCTGAAAAAACCTATGAGAAGCACTGCTTTTTCACCCGCCTGCTGGTGGATGCAGGTGTAGAGCCAAAGACCGCCGAGCAAGACGCCTGCCGCATGGAACACGCAATCAGCGACGA
>OLNV01002463.1_pt1 | contig 10368 bp, 13 predicted proteins | sample 1672891 | NCBI WGS metagenome assembly OLNV01 (sample SAMEA3136734, study PRJEB25190) | human gut metagenome | biome: human gut; feature: human-associated habitat; material: faeces | place: Austria | collected 2013 | reverse complement strand
ACGATCCATTGGTGATTCTTTTTCCCGATACATCACTACGCCCAAGATTCCAGCCGTGTATTTTACTACGGCATTTAAGTCCGTGTAATTCTCGTATTCTGCAATGGTGGACTCCCGTTCTGTCACAACCATCTTTTGAGTCTTGAACTCGTCCTGGAACATGGTTCGAAGTTCCTCTTCCGTTGCCGATATAGTCTTGATCAGGAGACTTCCATCTGCACGGATCGATGCGGACTGTATTGTCAGTTCCGTCGCATCGTTAAATGTAATCTTCATTTTTTACTCCTTTCTGTGCGATGTCGCACAATATAAAAAGAGCCTTTCGGCTCTGGTTGACAGGTTTCTATATAATAAGCGCATGACATATGAGTGTGAATTGTATTTATCGCAAGGAAGGCTCTCCTTTCTTATTTTTTATGGGTGTCATGCGCTTATTTTCCTTAACTAAATAGCAAAATAGTATCACTCGCTGAGTAGAAACAATCCTTCCTTGGGAAGCGTGTTTACAGATTACAGTTCGGAAATTCCAATAACGGGATTATACAAACAAATCAACTATCAATTCCTTGGAAACCAGAAGAGGTTACCGTAGAATTGTTTGGACTCAATATACAAGGCGCTGGAGCTGTGCCAATCGATTACAAAGTAGCTTATCTTTCTGAACAAGGTGGACTATATGTATATTGCTCAACACCTGGCGCATCTGGTGTAAATTTACTTCCTTGGCAAGTTGTTGATGCAACTATTTTGATACAGCGCAAATAGTTATAATGGGTACGAAACCGTAAAACCAGCTTCTACGAACGAATCGCCAGCCACAAGACATATCTGTCCGTTTGGCTTGATCTCAATGGAAGCACCATGACGTTGCGAGCTTCCATTTGCTGTCCAAGCTTGAGACTTAATTGTATTTTTCGGACATATTGAACTAGGAAGCTTTGCAACTAAAAAGGACATACCCGGTACTCCACCACTTACAACGCAATGATAATCAATATGTATAATGCCAGATTTCTTTGTAATATGATATGCGGGATTCGTCCAAGATAAAGAATCGAATTTATAACTTGTTTTGCTATTTAATTCAGCAATTTCTTTCTTCATAGCATCAATACCTAGGGCGACTTCAAACACTTTTTTGACTTCTGTAATATTAAGTCCATCAATAATAACTTGGTACATTGGCATGTCTGCCACATAATCACCAGCCTGAATATCTCCCTCTGTATATTCGGGAACTACCGGGTTTGATTCCGCCGGTGTTCCCTGAATAACTTTCAAGTCAAGACCTTCTGTTCTATTGTCTTGGTTCTTTTCGTATCTAGCAACAATCAAGTCAATACGTTTCATTCCCTGACTACCATTGGTGATAGTAAGAGAGTCATATGTATTTTTCTTGATTGATGCTGTGCACCCTTGATGCATCAACACGCCGTCTCTGATTTTAATTTCATTGTTGGAAGATACCTCTGCTGCCAACTGCATTCCAGTCTGCAGTACATAAGATCCTTCTCCCACAACTCCAATATTTACATCTCTATCCTGTTCTGATGTTACATGGGGCTTTCCTGTATATCCTGTAATTATTTCCATTATGTCTCTCCTTCCAGTTTATACACTACTTTTTCTTTCCCGGAGGATATTGTCCATATCTTTCGACCAATCGGTTTCTTCATACCAATTCCAGTCAGATAATCTTTTCCTCCAACAATATCTCCTAAGTCAATATTTCCTTCCAACTTAGTCATGGTCATGTTGTAAGACATACTTGCCTTCTTGCTTTCCAATTCCTTAATTCCATTCTTAATCAGGTCATCTCTTTCTGATCCGCTGCTATCATATATAGCCACAATTTCCTCTGTTCCCTTAAAATATTGCTGAGTCTGCGAAATTGTACCGTTCTGATCAGTGTATAGATGTATAACCAACCTGTCCTTTAAATCCCCTTTTCCAAGGCAAATCAGATGGTTGATTCCGCGCCGGTTATCGTCAGTTGTGAAATTCATGTTATTATCATTGGTCAGCTCATATTCTGATGACAGATCGTTGATTGGAACAGCGCTCACTTTCACATATCCAGCCATACCAACATCACCTTCTTGGTATCTGATATCCAGTCGATATCCTACTGATTTCAACATCTTAACCAGTCCAGTATGCAAGGTACAATATCGGTCATATTGATAATTGTTCACTGCAACACCCGTATCTGCAGTAACGCCATAAAAGAGTCCAGGGAACTCAGCTTCAACCTTGGATTTTATAATTGAATTAAGTTCCCCAGATACTGTTGCGTAATCCTGGCCACTTAATGGCTGTATAATTTTTTTAGTCATCATTCCACGCCAGGTATCTCCTTTTGCGCGGATTACATTGGTACTTGTATCGGTGCTGATTTCTCGGACAATTCCGCCGTACTCAGTATCCGGCGAAAATACTCTAGTTCCATATCCAATAGACCCATCCCAATTCCAACGCTTAAGCTCAATCTCAAAATCATTAATACTGTCGGCTTCATCAGCTCCGACTTCGAAATCTATATTTGCACCCTGGACATAGCCTATCTGCCTTCCGTATTGATCTGTTTTGATGAGATCCATTCCGGTACACTCCTTTCTTTGTACACCACAATGTCGAAGCCAAACTCTCCACTCCAATTTATCAAGATGTCTCCTGGCGGAATTTCCGTGAATATAGAATTGCCGGTTGCTTTCTTATAAAAAATGTTCTGTTCCGTACCATTAGCAAGTCTTTTTATAATTGTTTTCTTACGTGAATCAATAACAATGTATTCGTGTGTTTCAAGCGTGTCATACACTTGATAGACCTGTCCGGCAATTATGATTCTTGGATTCGCACACGGGTCATAGATAGTCATCTGAAAATTACTACTTCTGTAATGATCTACATACCAATGCTCTGTTCCGGATAATGGTTTTGAATAGTCATATTGATAATCATATGGGTAATCTAAGAAGTTATAAATTCCCCCCTTGTCTGCGCTATCCGGATAGAAGCTCTTAGATTCTTCCTCTGCCCACATAGGATATGGACAGTAGATACCGAGTTCCATGTCTGTCCAGCAGTTCCGAGTAGATGACACTTTGCTGGACATATCCTTGATATAGCAATCAATATAATAGTTTCCAAACCATATACGCCCTGGAGTAAGATTTACAACGTCATACTCAAAGCAGTTTGTCAACTCATCCATCTTGGCTTTGCGTTCTTCCAGTGGTCCACGGAATGTTAATGTGATTTGATATGTTTTTGGTTCTTTTTCAAACCCGTATACGTCTGCTCCAATTTCCTGATCTGTAGTCATTGGTTTCCATTCATAATCATGGAAGTAACCGGACGTTGATCTCATCCGGTCACCCACAAGATTGTATTCTTTTCCATTAGAACACATATATTTGATTTCTATCATTCGAATACAACCCCCATATCTCTTAATGCTCGAATCAGCTCTCGTTCGCTTACATCTCCGCTTGGTTTTCCATCTATGATTGCAATAATCGCTCTTAATAATGCAATTAAAGTATCAAGCCGACTTGCTGTCTCAATTCCTGATGTTCTGGAGCTGTTTGCCGTTCCCTGTAAATCATAATTCAAATTCGCGTTTGAGAACGGGCTTGTAGCAATATCCTGTAATTTGGAAACTGCAGAAGTAATGGAAGGAAGCTCTCCTATAATTCCTTTTGCGAATCCAGTGTCAATCATCTCTCCGACATATATACCCCAACGAGAAGGAGAATGGATTCCGAAGAACGACAGTACATTATCCTTAAAACTTCCAAGCAATCCCTTGACAGCTTCCCACAACATATGTCCTGCATTTCTAAGTCCATTCGCAATTCCCTGGATAATATTGTGACCAATAGTCCCCCAATCAACATTTGAAAACGCGCTTCGAATTCCAGAAATAATTTGAGGAATTTGTCCTATTAAAGTCGGTATTCCTCTGACTAATCCTGCTGCCAGCTTCCCGATAATCTCAAGGCCAGACTGTAATATCTGTGGCAGATTTTGTCCGATCGTAGCTGTAATTTTAACAATTGCCTGTGCTGCTGCTATCGCAATTTGTGGTAAATTCTTTATGATTCCGCTCGCAAGATTCATAATCAATTGTCCACCGGATTCTAATAACATCGGCAATGCCGGCAAAATAGCACCTGTAAAGCTTGCTATTATTGTTCCAGCCATCGTTATAATTACCGGAAGATTCTGTAATATTCCATTTGCAAGATTAGTAACGATTTCTACTCCTTTGTTCAACAGCTGCGGAAGTTGATTTGAAATCGCATCCGACAGATATGTCACAAGCCCATTCCCCTCTATTCCAAGTATTTGCAGCGCCGCACTATTAATACTCCATGATAATTCGCTTATTATCTGTTGTCCTACCGCACTCCAATCCATATTGATCAGTGTCTGTGCAATTGACGCAACCAGATACAGCACTTCTTCTATTAAAAATGGTGCCTGTTCCAGAATTGCTGCAGCTAATCCCAAAACAATTTGACCGCCTTGCTTTACTATCGCGCCCATATTATTTGATGCCATATACATGCTTCTTGTTATAATACTGGTGATTCCAGCTATCACGTCCGGCAAGGCAGATAATACATTTCCTACAGCCGGCAAGAGATTTCCAACAAAAAATGTAATCGTAGTTTCTCCCAACGCCTGCAGTGCTGGTCCGACATCCATACCAAGGGCAATCTCTCCCATAACATTTTTAGCAGCTGCTTTCATAGAGGCGAAAGAACCGGATATGGTTGTTGCCGCTTCCTTAGCCGTTGTTCCTGTAATATCCAACTGCCCTTGAATTACATGAATAGCCGAATATACATCCGACAAATTGTTGATGTCGTACTTTACACCCGTAATTTTTTGAGCATCAGCAAGCAGGCGCTCCATCTCTGTCTTAGTACCACCATAGCCTAATTTCAAGTTGTCCAACATAGTATAATTTTGTTTTGCAAAACCTTGATAGGCATTCTTGATATCTTCCATGTTGGTTCCCATTTTATTGGCATTATCAGACATATCAGTCATTGCCATATCGGCTACGTCAGCCGCTTTAGATGTATCATTACTAAGGCTGGACAGGAGGCTTGCTGAGAAGCTTGTGGTTAATTCCATGTAATCATTAGCACTCATTCCAGCTGTTCTGTAAGCATTTGCAGCATTTGCCTTAACCTTATCAGCACTATCCTTAAATAGTGTCTCAATTCCATCAAGGCTTTGCTCAAGATTTGCTCCCTCACTGATTGCTGATCCTAGCGCTTTTCCAATTGCTGCGGTAGCAATAATCCCTTTTAACTTTCCGACTAATTTACTTCCAAATGAAGCCCCCGCCGGTTCCGCCTCTGGGTCTATTGCCTGTTGAATTTTTCCACTGATTCCCTGTGCAGACGGAATAATCTGCACATATGCTTTTGCAAGTTCTGTAGCCACTACTTCTCACCTCCTGTCAGTCGTCTCCACTCATCGTCAAAATCTTGTCCTGTATCAAACGTTTCGATTACGCTTTCTGTAGTTTTCTTTTCTCCCATCAGCGCCTCTACCAATGATTTTGGACGATTAATTCCTTTTGCGCCGTCTGAACTATTCAGCCATGCAATTGCCCTCGTATTATCAGCAACCAGCGCCAATAGTGTTTGGTCTGTTGTAAGTTTTGAATTAGATATTCTCATTCCGATTCTTGAATCGGGCCTCAACCCACACGCAAAAGTCCCCACCGCCCGTAACGGAAGGGACTTATAGTCATAAATGCGATATGTTTCTGCAAAATCACAAATCAACGCCTCTTCATCTACGTTGATCATGTGGGCGAGGGCTAAGAGTTTTTTACTTGAGATCCTTTGAATATTTGGATAATTTCTTCAATCATTTTTGAAGCTGGAACTCTTCCATTTTCCTTTCTTACGTGGTCCTTAAGTGCTTCTATTTGTGCATCTCCAAGGAGTTGTCTTGCAGTCACTGTAATCTTAGAGACATCTCCATTATCAATGTCGCACAGGTTTTCCAATAATTCATAATCGTCTAGAGCATCTGGCGGTAAAGTGTACCGAAACCCGCTTTCTGTTGTTCCTGTAATTGCTGCCACTTCATTTTTTTCTGTATTCATCTTACTTCCCTTTCTTTACGATATACTCATAGTGAGTCTGCCCGCTTGAATCTGGTGTAGCCTTGAGTGTTGTCTCATATCCAATAGCTTCGCTGTCTTTATAGACAATATCTGCTACCTCTGTAACTGCTGCCGATGGAATCACAATTCGTTTTAGCGCTTTCTTCAAAATCATGTCGATTACCCAGGCGCACGCTTCCGCCTCGCTATTATTAGCTTTTACTGTAATCCCTTCTTCTAATGTTCCAGTTACATTTTCGTCTCCATATACAGCCTTTAAAACTTCAATATTTGTGATTTCGAGTAACTTATATTTAAAACTGTCTTCTTTGCTTGTTTGCAAATCTAGAACAGTGTCTCCGCCCCACGCCTTCACGTTATCCGTCTCAGGGCTATTAGAATTCGTGATTCCATCTTCTGAACAGTACCCCAGTTCCTTAAACGCTGCATTCAGTTCCGTTTTTGCATCGGTTGGAAGTTCGGTTCCTAATGGTGCTCGATAGATTGCTCCACCAATTTTGGGCTTTCCTGCACTTACATGTTCTGTGTTCATCTTATCCCTCCTAATAATGGACGATATCATATACTGCCTGATACCGATGTTTTTTTCTGGCAGTATCGGTATAGTTGTAATCTGTATTAAGCTCACATCTGCTGATATCGTCCAATTCGATTATTTTTCCCATTGCTGCTTTTACCCGCTCGTTGAGCGATGCCGCCCCGTACAGGGACGTAGAATAAGACTGGATAGCCAGAGTTGCCCGTTTGATATGGTCTTCTCCTCCAGATCCAGTCTTTTCAATCAATACATATTCATTTCCGAGATTATCCTCTTCTTCCAATCTAACCGGTATCCCTAGACTGGACTGCAGATAATCCTTAACGATTTTTTCCACCATGTTTTCCAACCGCCTTCAATAATCCGTTATTACCATCATCTCCGCATACCTTTACAACCGCTCTTGTCTGTGCTACATATGCTTCTGCATCTGATGCACTGGCTATCTTATTCGCATGTTCCACAAGGATTGCCTGCATTTCCGGTGACTGCATTAACTCTCTAACACCAGCACGGTTCAAAACAATCTTCGTCTTACCCATATAACGCCACCTGCCATTTTTGATTCCATTCTAACGGGATATTCTCTTCAATGCCTTGTTGCGGGAACCCAATCACTTGCCAAGACATTCCGAAGAAATCCACCCGGCAATCCTGCCAAGTGTGATTGTCTCCTTTCGGAATTGCAATATTGTATACCGCTTTCTTTCCGGTCAGATTTAATGCGTCCAGAATCTCCGTGGTCGATGCCGGAGCTACAAGCACATTCTCAATTGTCACTGGTATCTCTCGGTATAACGGGTGATCAAATTCATCTTTTCCAATTACTGTCTTCTCATACAGTGTTATTGGAATTCCCTTGATCATCGATGCCATAAATATCCATCACCCCAACTCTCTGTCTTCTAAGACCTAGTCTGGATAACTCGGATTTCTTAATGAATAAACCGCCTCCAGGAATCAGATATGTTCCTGTCACAGAATAGCCCAGAGCTGATTGAGACATCTGTGTCATTGGCTCTGTGTCTGTCGATGTCATAAGTGTACGCGCTACCACGTCAACAGTCACAGATTTCGCAACGTTTCGCAACGCCTCATTCTGTTCAATCATTTTATCCAAATCTTTTCCGACTTTGTTGGCTTCATATCTCAGAGAATCCGAGACAACTGTCAGAAGCTGCTCTGCCTTGCTATACTCGGATTCCTTAAGTTCTCGCCACAGAATAGATATATCTTCTAATGTAGCAAATGACTCCATTATTCTGCACCCTCTTGCGATTTATCTTTTTCAGTCCCCTGGTTTTTAGATGGCGTCTTTTTCTTCTCAGATTTTTCATCAATCTCAAGTTCCCAGTTTTCACCAGAAACCTTTGTACTCGTCTCAATAGTTGCGCCCGTTTTTGTGTTTTTATACTTCATACTATGCCTCCTTAATTCTTGCAAACCATTCTGGCACCAGGATTCCCCATCCAAGATATACTTCTGCACGGATATAGATCTGACCATATCCTTTTAAGTCTTTTCCTGAGTTGTCCGGATCACCATACTGAATAATTTCCATAGGAATTTCCTTTGAATATCCCCATTTAACTGCTCCCTGGAAGTCTCCAATAATACCGTGGTCTTTCGTTGTTCCTCCAGATACAGTTTTGTTGACGCTTGTCGGGATTCCGTTAAATGTTGCAGGTGATGCTCCAAATGCAAATTCCGGATACTGCTTGATTCCATTCGCTTTGACTTTTGCCATCGCTGATCCGAACGTCTTCGAAAGCGCGAGTCCTGTTACATCTCCTTCAGAACCATCTACTACCGCAATCGCATCTTCCAGATTTGCATCCGGTGTTGCTGACGCATAATCTACAGTTTGCGTAACTTTCGCATCAAAATGATTGTCTCCAATTACAGAAGATGCTGTTCCCGTTCTCGGGTTAATACCATGCATAGCTGCAAGGTCAAGTCCCTTTGCTACTTTCTTCGCAAATCCATCATTAAACGCTGTTAAAATATCCAACTGCTCTTCTTCTGTAGCAATCATAAATTCATCAGAGATTCTTGCACCATATTCAAACTTAACCGGTACAATTTTAACTGGTGCGATAGCAATACCGCCTTCGGTTTTCTTTCCATTTTCTGCGACAATATCAATTTCATTGTCCATAGAAAAAATCATTTCTTTCAATCCATTGAATGGAATCGGTGTCTGACCACATAATGCAGCCAGTGCTGACTTCCCTTTTACTTTTGTAATAAGATCTTTGACCAGTGTAGGGTCAAACATTGTTCCTTTTGATGTTGCCATAATTTTTTATTCTCCTTTCAAACTAGCCAGCATGCCTTTCATTGCTGTCTTTTTGTCATCAATTTTTTGCGGATCTCCTCCTGCAAGTGGAGGAACATCTTTTTTTCTCAAGAATTTTGCCATTGTCTCGGCATCTTTCTTAATTTCCTCTTCATCAGATCCACTTAATCTACCTGCAAGTTCATATGGGATTCCATTTTCATGTGCAATTCTCATCTTGAGAGAACTGGTCTCGTATCCCTTGATCTTGCCCTGCGCCTCTTCAAGCTGTTTCTTGTATCCGAGGTTCTTTTCTCCATCACCGTTAATTTCCTTGTTCAACGCTGCAATCTGCTGTTCAAAACCATCGGATTTTTCTTTTAGAGCATCATAATCTTCTGCTTTTTCCTTGTAACCATCAAAGCCTTCATATTTTGCTTTCACTCCCGCAATGCGCTCTCCGATTACTTTATCAAGCTGCTCCTGTGTTGTAATTGGTGTAAATTCTGCCATTTTTGTTGCTCCTTTCTCCATTAACCGCTGGGTTGCGTAATATGCAAAAAGACACCCTGTTCAGGTGTCCTTTAACAACTAATTCTTTGTTTTCTTTTCTTGGTTTTTGTCTCACTGCACGCCCAGTATGCAAGAATTATGCTGTCGAGCAATGCAACTTCCATTTCCTCCTTCATTGCCTTGTAGCCAAAACCTCCATTGGTTCCAATCGACCGTTTTTCACAGTTACTTACTACCTGTACCAGTGACGGCTGACCAGAATGAACTATATTCTTCTGATATAATCCCTGTTCGAATGAGGCATTTGCTGCAATGATTTCCTTCACAGTGGGTAGGTGTGAATTCTTTATACCATAATCTTTCATTTCATTTTCCATTAACTGCTGCCCTGATGCACCATCAATAATCACCTTCCTTGCTTTCCATTCTTTCAAATATGCTAATATCCATGTATCTCCTGCACGTACCTCACGACAATCAATACATTCAAGAAATATCTTTCCATCGTTTGTTTTAGATGCAACTCCCATTGCCACATTCCCATCTTTGCTGTATTTGATTCCTACAAAAAGATCTCCTGTAAGTTCCGGTGGGATATCGGTTTTTAATTCATTCCATTCTGTTGCGCTGATAGCTGACTTCTGATTATAGCGAATCCATAATCCTAATCGCTGGATATTAAAATCAATCGGATCTGAACCGATCTCATCAGTTACAGATCTTTCCGTGAATACTGTTCCTAGAGATGGATTTGTCTCATACCAGGCGTCTATATCTCTTATATCTGTCTGCTCCGGCACGGACCACTCTGCCCACCCAGAGTTAACCGTTTGTCCTTCCAAGGTTGCCTTACGGAATTTTGTAAAAACCGTTCCGGAGCTT
>OLNV01002456.1_pt1 | contig 10386 bp, 13 predicted proteins | sample 1672891 | NCBI WGS metagenome assembly OLNV01 (sample SAMEA3136734, study PRJEB25190) | human gut metagenome | biome: human gut; feature: human-associated habitat; material: faeces | place: Austria | collected 2013 | reverse complement strand
TTGTCTTTTGTTCTTTTGCGAAAAAAAAAATCTAGTGTTTGCAAGGGGTAACAGGATTATAGTCCTACAAAAAACTGTGCATAGTCCTACAAAAAACTGTGTATAGTCCTACAAAAAACTGTGTATAGTCCTACAAGTTATTTGTGTTTGTAGGTGTTTCGTGTTATTATTTATTTAAATCATAAAAGGAGTGGATTATGCAAAAGATAGACACAGGAGAAAGAAATAAACAAATACAGGAAATAAGTTCAAGGAAGGTGGCAGAGCATAACGATTTAATTAGCTCAGTTGCAAAAATGGATAAGACACCATTAAAAATGTTTGAGCTAGCTGTTTCATGTATAGATACTGATGCTCCTCCTAAAGATAATATAGTATTCTTGTCAAAAAAGGAATTATTTACTTTTTTTGATGTTTCTGATAATGATAAACATCGTCGTTTTAAGGAAGCTGTTGAAAAAATGCAAGAACAAGCTTTTTTCAGAATAAAGGAGAAAAAGAATAGAGGGTTCAAGTTTAAACGGATAGTACCTATACCTTATGTTGAGTGGAATGATTATAATGATAAAGTTTTGATACGTTTTGATCAAGCTATTATGCCTTATCTCATAGATTTAAAAAATAATTTTACGCAATATGCCATATCAGATATTATGGAACTGAATAGCAAGTACAGTATTATTTTATATAAATGGTTCTCTATGTCTTATAATCAATTTGAGCATTACCAATATAAACCTAATAGAACGAAGAAACAATTGGAAGATTACAAGAGTCCTAGGATAATAATTAGTGACTTAAGAGAATTAACAGATACTGTTGATGACTATAGTAGATTTGATAATTTTGAAAAAAGAGTCATAAAAGATGCAATTAAAGAAATAAATTCTTTTACTCATTTTAATGTTGAGTATAAAAAAATAAAAAAAGGACGTTCAATCGATTCAATACAGTTTCATATAGTTAAGAAAGCAAATTGGAAAGATGAGAACTATAAACGTAATGATGTACAAGCACAATTAACTGAAGAACAAAATCAAGCTCAAAATCAGGTTAATTATGCAGTAGCAGTTGCAAATCCTTTTACCATGAAACTTATAAATTCCTCTTTGTTGTATGCAACTGATATAGCAAACCAGGACACGATTTTAGAGCTTGCTGAGAGTGTTTATCCTGTGTATGATAAACTTGTAAAAGAACTCGGAGAAGATGCCTTAGAAACGCATATGGACTATGTACGAAGAAAGATGGTAGATTATTCAAATGATAAAAAGAATATCGTAAAGTATTTAAGTATATCAGCAAAACAATATCTTAATTCAAGGTTGAGTAAACAGCAAATGAAAGAGTAAGGAAGAAGTTAACACAAAAGAAAGAAAAAGGTCGTGCAAAGGTATGACTTTTTTCTTGACTTTATCTTACGCAAGTGTTAAGATATAGGTATGACTTAAGTAATACCTATGGAATACTAAAGTAGTTTAAAGAGGAGAATAAGGTATGCAAGTAATTAGTTTTATGGCAATTAAAGGTGGTGTAGGAAAGACTACAATGGCTTTCCAATTTGCAAAATATTTGCAAGAAAATAATAAAAGTACATTATTAATTGATTTGGATTCACAAAAAAGTTTAACTGGTACATTTGAGACAAAAGATTTTAATTTTAAAGATAAACACAATATTTCAGAAATTCTCAGCAATCCCCAAATTGGAATCATTGCTACTACGGTTGAAAAAAATATTGATGTAATTCCTTCAACTAGTAATTTAGAAGAAATCGCAGATAACTTGGCAACTAAACCTAATAAAGAATTATTGTTATTTATGTGGTTTGTAAAAAATTCAAAAGAACTAAATCAAAAATATGATTATATTATTTTAGACTTACCGCCTGCATGGAATTTATTAACCAAAAATGGTGTGGCAGTTGCGGATAAGGTAATATCACCAATGGAACCAAGTCGTTTTGGATACGAAAGTCATACCAAGGTATTACAAAGCGTTTCAACTTTAAAAAATGAAGTTGTTGATCCTGTCAGTGGTAAATCATATGTTAGCGCAAAAATCTATTTTTTAGGAAATAGAGTTAAACACAATACTAATTCATCTAAAGAATTTTTAGAAGCGTTAAAAAATATAAATGATGTAATTGGAATTGTACCTGAAAAAGAAGCTATTAATACAAGTATGCTTCTTAAAAAGGGAATATTTGATTATTTAGAAGAGACAGGGCAAACTCATACACAAAATAAATTCATTGCATCATTAAAAAAAGTATTCAACCAAATAGAAACAAAGGGGATAGAGTAAAATGGCAAACAAGTTTGAAGATATGACCTTTGATAATAATGATTATCAAGTAGTAAAAAATATTTCGGAAGATAATAACACAAATTTGGGTTGGGAGAAAAAAATCAAAACTAGTTTTTCAATAAAAAAAAGTAATTCAGAAAAACTAGATGAATTAGTAAAAAAATTTAATGCTAAATCAAGGTCAGTAATTATTGATATGCTAATTGAAAAAAGTGAACTATAAAAGTATTACTAAAGTAATGCTTTTATCTTGCTAAGGTGTGCCTTTGGTATTTAATTGGTAAGAACATGATAGTACCTCATAGGTTATCCTTTGAATTATGAAAGAGGCTTAAATAGATGATAGTTTAAAAGAGTTAGAAGAATAGTTTATTAATTTAAGTAGGTAGTAAACGAAGAGTAATAGCATTTATAATCAAGGATGATGTTAAGAAAAAGGTATTACTTTACAAATACTTTTCTCTTGATAAAGTAATACTGCTTTAGGGAACACAGGCAAAAAAGACTAGCAATTCGGGTATAAGATACTGTCCAGCACTTATATTGATGACCTTGTTCCCATCATCCGCAGCTCTTATTATTGCTCTAGCTACCCATTCCGATTTCGAAAGATTTTCACCAAATACTCTGTATATATTTACAGTAATCCCTGGTGCTACTCCTAAAATATTACCATTTGCTGTAATCTGACCTGCGACTTCCGTCCCGTGTCCCATTTTGTCCACAATATCACTTGGATTTCCAGTTTCATCAGGTTCTTCATTATCAAACCCTCCCTTAGGAACAAGATTTTTAAAATAATTTCCTAAACTATTTGACAAATCAGGATGTTCTTCCATGATTCCGGAATCAATAATTCCAACAGAAATTTTCTTTGAGGGCTGGTAGAGCGCATAGCTTTCTCCATTATTTGTCACATATTTCATATCCCACTGATAATCCCAAAAATCATGTAAATTTGTATAAACACTTGCTTTCTTTTCAGAAGAATTACTTATCAATAGAGGTTGTGCCTCTACTTTTTGATTTTTTAAAGGTTGTCTAAGAGATACCACTTCCTTAGCTTTACGATAAGATAGAGGAGAAGCAGAATTATCAATTACACCAGATGCATCTTTAGAATTTGATGGTTTTTCCTTAATAAGCTGAGAGGAAGTAACAAAGTTAGCTCTATTCTTTTTATTATCGAGGATTTTATTTTTTTGAATCGATGATGTTGAAACGACTACTTCACTTTGCTCAAGTAGCTCATCCTTAGATACTGGAACGCACCCAAGAGGGAAAACGCTTTGCGAAAGCCCACGACCCCAAGTTTCGAGAAGGACGACCAAAGAAATATACAAAGGAGCAGTTGCAACTGGCGTATGAGTTAAAACAGCAAGGCTTAACTTATAAAATGATTGAACGAAAAACAGGAATCAGTATTAGTACCCAACAACGAGCTTTCAAGCAGATGACGAAATAAGGCTGTTTGAGGGCTTTTTCTTTTGTATCCGGTATTTCTACCAAAGTCACTCTAAAATCGCTTAGAAGCGTAAATATGAGTTCCTAGGACTATTTCAAACCGCTTTTAGGTTGTTAGGGTGCAACCCTGACCGAACAGTGCCGACTGTTCGCTTAACAAACAAGACAAGCAGAACATACTAGCTAATGGTATGACGGCTAGTAAAAATTTACAGACTAAACCCAATCCGTCCTTGCGGAGCGGTTTTGATTTTGACCTTGATTTTAAGATTTTAAAAGGTTATCAAAAAAGGCGTTAGCCTATTTATATTTATCATATATATTTTAATCTTTTGTTCTTTTACGTGGTGAAAAAGTCAATGTTTCCGCCAATTATATAAATTATACCAAGACAAAAAACAATGTATACCAAGACAAAAAACAATGTATACCAAGACAATTTATTAAAAAATGTCTTGGTATGTGATATAATAAAAGCATAGAGAAATCAGACGGAAAAATCAGTTTCTCTATGCTTAACCAAAATTACTCATAAGGAGCAACTTCTCATGGAAATTATATCAAAAAATGAACGAAACAACAATGAAAGGACAGTGTGTTCTTTGAAAGAAATAGAGAAAAGAAAAATTGTTGAGCATAACGACCTCATCACAAGTGTTGCCAAAATGGATAAAGTCCCTTTAAAGATTTTTGAGTTGGCAGTATCTTGTATTGATACGGAAAACTTACCCAAAGACAATATTATTTATTTATCAAAGGCTGAATTGTTTACTTTTTTTGATGTATCAGATAATGGGAGACATACACGTTTTAAAGAAGCCATTGAAAAAATGCAAAAACAAGCTTTTTTTGAAATTAAAGAAGTTAAGGGCAAAGGATACAACGTAAAAAGTATCGTTCCTATCCCTTATGTGGAATGGAATAGCTACAATGATATGGTTACTTTACAATTTCAACCGCAAATTATGCCTTACTTGATTGATTTGAAAAAGAATTTTACGCAATATGCCTTATCTGATGTCATGGAGTTAAACAGTAAGTACAGCATTATTCTTTATAAATGGTTATCAATGAATTACAACCAGTACGAGCATTACAGTGTCAAAGGGGGGCGGAGAACGGAGCAAGTGGAAAGCTACCGCAATCCGTCAATTAAAGTTAGTGAGTTACGTATACTTACTGACACAATGAACGAATATAAGAATTTTACAGACTTCAATAGACGAGTTTTAAAAGAACCTTTAGAAGAAATCAATGCCCATACGCATTTTAATGTGTTCTATGACAAAATCAAAGCAGGGCGTTCGATTGACAGCATACAGTTTCATATTGAAAAGAAACGCCGAGCAGACGATAACAGCTATAAGTTAGAAGATAAAGATTATCAATCCGACAAAGAGGAAAAATCAAGAAATGAAGCTGACTTATTAAAACAGGCAATGGAAAGTAAGTACACACGATTATTGATTGAAAATTTTCTCTTATTCCCTCTTGAAATGACGGACACGGCACTTATGGCAGGTTTGCAAAAGAACGTCTATCCGCTTTATGACGAGTTAAAGGAATTAAGAGGATTGAATGGGGTCAAAGACCACTTGTCTTATGTATCTAGCAAACAAGAAGCCTATTCTAAACGCAATGTAGCGAAGTATTTGAAGAAAGCCATTGAACAATATTTACCAACGGTTAAACGACAAAATTTGTAAGGAGAGGTTTGAAATGAAAGATAAAATGACTAATCAAACAATTTCAGGAGGATTTATTTTTCTAATTGGTATGGCGATGTTTACTTTGTTAGGAGGTAACTATAAAAAGCCAATACTATTTGGATCTATATATATTATAGCTATTATTATTCAACTTTTTTTAATGAAAAAAATAAGAAAAGGGAACAGGTCTACTGAAAATAAGAAATGGGTAAATAGAGCATTTATTTTTCTAGTAATAACATGTTGGGTTAGTATTTTTATAGGTTTAAAATTACTTGGCAACTTAAATATTTTATGGATATTGATATTATTTTTTGTAGGTCTACACTTTTTATTTTTTATTCCTGCTAATGAAAATAAAAAGTGGCAAGCACAAGTAATTTTCGTCATTTTATTGACAGTTAACACTCTCTTAGGACTATGTTTGTATTCAAACCAAATAGAAACCATTTTTATTATTGATGGTTTAATTAAAATGGGATACGGAGCTTACATGGTAAAAACCACTTATAAAGTTAATAGTGAGAATTTGTCATGAGTGAAGATTTAAAGACCATTCGAGAGCTTGCTGACGAATTAGGAGTTAGTAAGAATAAAATTCATTATCAAGTTTCTAAAATACCAAGCGAATATATAGTTAGAAATAACAGTATGAAGCTACTAACCGCTGAAGCGATTAAACAAATAAAAGAAAATCTAGGTGTTGAATTAAACAGCGGTTTAAACAGTAAGTTAAATACCGTTAAACACCAAAATAACACTAATATAAAAGGAAATCTAAGTGTTGAAGATGTTGAATTAAACAGCACTTTAAATAGTTATTTAAACAGTCTTAAACACCAAATTGAATACCTTGAATCTCAAAATATAAATAAAGACGAACAAATAAAAAGTTTAGTGGAAGCACAAAAACAAACTCAAAACCTCTTAGACCAACAGCAACGCCTAGCCTTGCAAGATAAAAAGTTTCTAGAAGAGTACAAGGCGGAAAATGACAGTCTAAAAGCCCTCAAAATGCCCTCACAGGAAACAGAATTCAAACACTTAGACAATCAATATAAAGATGAAGTGAACGCTCTTAAAGAGAAGTTGGAAAATTTGCAGGAACAAATCAAAGATCAAAAAAGGATAGAAGAACAAGAAAAACCAAGAAAATGGTGGGGACTATGGCGAAAATAGATGATTCAGTTAAAAAGAAAGTTCCAGAATTAAGGTTTCCGGGATTTACGTATGATTGGGAAGAGCGTAAGTTAAAAGATATAGCTCAATTTAACCCTTATTTTGCATTTTAAAAGGGGCTTAAGCTCAAAATTTACAAATATCAAACATATACATAATCTTTAATACCATGGACATCTAAAATCACACCATATAAATAACCTCCATAAACAGCACCTCCATCAATACCTATTTTATTATCATGTATCCATATATCATATTTATTATTTTTATTAAGGATTTTCGTTTCAGTATGACCAAAAACTATAGTTTTATTTAACCTATTTGGCGTAAAATGAAAGTCTTCTCTAATCCACATAAAATCTCTAATACTTGTATCTTTCCAATTATTAATTTTGAGATTTACACCTGCATGAACAAAAATATAGTCATTCCATTCATAAAAATTTGGTAAATAAGTTAAAAACTCTATTAATTTATCATTATTTTTTTTTATATCTAATACTATATCCTTAAATGTATTATTCTCGGAATAACCAAAACTTTCTAATGTTTTCAATCCCCCATTTTTAATATAATTTTCTTTAAAATCTTCAGTTTTATTTAAAAATTTTAAAAATAAATCTTCATGATTTCCTTTAATTAATATAGCTCCATAGTTATCACATAAATACTTTGCTAAATAAAAACATTCATAAGATTGTAAACCTCTATCACACAAATCCCCTAATAATATTAGCTGTTGTCTATTCGAATCCCAGTATTTAAGTATTTCTTTAAATTTTTTATATTCTCCATGTATATCACTAACTACAAATACTTCGTTATACATCCAAACACTCCAATACATTATTTTTAATTTAATTATAATTTAAAATATTACTCTAATTATTTTATTTATGTGATGTTATCCTTAAATCTTAGAGTCACTATTGTATAATTTAGACAAAGGACAAAAACATGCAAAAACGCTACTCAAAAGAATTTAAAGAAACCCTTATCGCCTTCTATCATTCTGGTCAATCCGTCACCCAGCTGTCTAAAGAATACGACGTGGCCCCTGCAACAATTTATAAATGGATAGACCTCTACTCTAAATCTAATGAAAGCTCCGTCTCTAAAGCTGATTTTCTAGAATTAAAAAGACAACTGGCTAAAGTTAAGGAAGAACGAGACATCTTAAAAAAAGTATTGACCATATTCGCCGAGAAAAAGAAGTGAGTGCTGCGGATATGGCTCAAACCATACAAACTTTAGCACTCAATGTCAGACTAAGCTGTCAACTCCTTGATGTTCCTGAATCAAGTTATTATGAACGGATTAACCGACATCCATCTAAAACTCAATTAAGGAGACAATACCTGTCACTCAAAATTTCTCAACTCTTCAATGCTAACCGAGGAATCTATGGTGCTCCTAAAATTCATCATCTTCTACTTAAACAAGGGGAAAAAGTCGGGTTAAAACTGGTACAGAAGCTAATGAAGCAACTTCAACTCAAGTCTGTAGTCATTAAGAAATTTAAGCCTGGATACTCACTAAGTGATCACATCAATCGAAAAAATCTCATACAGACTGAACCTACAAAGAAGAATAAGGTTTGGTCAACCGACATTACTTATATTCCTACTCAACAAGGATGGGCTTATCTCTCAACCATTATGGATCGTTATACTAAAAAAGTCATTGCTTGGGATTTGGGCAAGCGAATGACTGTAGAATTAGTGCAAAGAACTTTAAATAAGGCCATTAAATCACAAGACTATCCAGAAGCTGTTATTCTTCATTCTGACCAAGGAAGCCAGTATACGAGTCTAGAGTATGAAGAGTTGCTTAAGTATTATGGGATGACTCACTCTTTCAGTCGAAGGGGATACCCTTATCATAATGCCAGTCTTGAATCTTGGCATGGACATTTAAAAAGAGAGTGGGTGTATCAATTTAAATATAAGAACTTTGAAGAAGCCTATCAGAGTATTTTCTGGTACATCGAAGCCTTTTATAATTCAAAACGAATCCATCAAAGTTTAGGGTATCTTACACCTAATCAATTTGAAAAGGTAAGTGCTTAAAATAAATAGATTAAAATTCTACGTTTGTTACTCTAAAAACTTGACTTAACGTCACCTTGCCATCGTACCTCAAATGCGGAGTCATGGCTACGGAAGTGAGATTATTGATAAACTGGTGGACTTTTATGGATCATCGCGTTCTATGGTCTTGGAAGTAGAACGCTTGGATGAACCAAATGACAATCCTAAGCAACGTGAGGCATGTTGGGATTTTTATAAGCGTAATGGGTTCAAGACTTCCAATGCCTTCTTGGAATATGAAGGTTTAAGCTTTGAGATTCTCTATCGTGGTGATCACTTTGACGAAGAAGCCTACAGAGAGATATTCCGAAAACTTCAAGAAAAAGCTTATTTTGACTTAAATATTAAGCATCGTCGCTTGAGTGATTTATAAACAATCAAACCAAACAGGTCTTAGTCGACCTGTTTTTCATTTGTTTGCAGCGTTTGCCAATCGTTTTCAGAATATTTTGTCCTCCTATGCTATAATGGAAGTACTATGAAGAAAGTAATTTTACAGTATCTGGCAAGTGCTCTGACTGTAATCCTTATACTTGGTCTTGTGGTTTCTAACCGACAGCGAAATCAATCTCTGGTAAAGAAGGTCAAAGACCCTGAGATTTCCTATATTTATCAGGACTCTTTGGAAAATCTAGACAGACTGGCCCTTACTCATGCTGGGGTTATCCAATCTTATCAACTCGACGATCTGTCTGTTAGGAAGGAAGATGGGAAGATTCGCTTAGTTCTCCATGTCAATCATTCATATGATATGCAGGTAAATCTTGTCCTCAAAGCAGATATCTACGGTGATTTATCTGTGGTTCAAGCTACGCCATCAAAGGCTTTAAAGCTTGCTTTGGAGGACGAGTCTTATCAGAAACGGTTGACCTTGATTTCTCAAAAAGAAGATGCCATTATGGCTCGTGACCACTGGGATTCGGCCATTAAGCCTGCTTATGTGGCTCAGGTGAGAAGTAAGATGAAGAAGACTTCCCTAACCCAGCTAGACAAGGTTCTACAGGATATTGACCAAGAAAGTAAGGAAGTAGGCTCAGATACCTATACAGCCTTTTTTCAAGCTTCTCAACTACCTAATCATGACAAGCTTGATTTGGTTATGACTCACATGCAGGTTTATGTGGATAAGTACCAGTTCCTCCAGTTAGGAAAGTCAGGTTATAAATTTTCCAAAAAGCTAGAGCCGACCAGTCCTTTTTACAGTTACTTCCGTGAGGCTATTATGGAGACGTATCAGACGGATTTAGGGCTTGGTATAGATGACTTAGGTATCAAGCTCCACCTTTTTAGGTCTTGGATTGATAAGCAGTCCATGGACTATATTAGGACCAACTACAAGGGAAAGACGGATGTAGACAAGCTTCTGGCTTACAGCAAGGACAAGAAGATTAAGTTGGATTATACTACAGGTGCTTCCTATCATAATAGAAGCTTGGGAGACTTTACCTATCCGCAAAATATGAAAATCCAGCTACCTCAGACCAGTGTCATGGGTCCTTACGGTGTCAGCAATTCCCGTTTTATTGAATTTATTGTCAATATGGATACAAGGAAATTTGTTTCTGAGTGGAATGTCTACAAGAAAAGGAAAGACGGTAGCATCGACTCTAATCCTAAGCATTACAAGATTG
>OLNV01002446.1_pt1 | contig 10419 bp, 8 predicted proteins | sample 1672891 | NCBI WGS metagenome assembly OLNV01 (sample SAMEA3136734, study PRJEB25190) | human gut metagenome | biome: human gut; feature: human-associated habitat; material: faeces | place: Austria | collected 2013 | reverse complement strand
TTCAATTCTTTTTATACAGAGTCAACGTCCATACCCGTCATATGGCATGCCTTTATGTACTGTTATACCTGTTTTCACTGTGAATGTCAAGGTAAATCCCCCGTTTCCCCTGTATTTTCAAGCTTTTTCGCTATTTTACCATACCTTTAAAGTTCAAATCCAAATACTTCTTTTAAAAACATTTTTTTCTCTTCTGTCTGCCTTATCGCAGTCTGAAGCTTTTCTATGTTTTTTACCGATATCCATGCTTTATTTGTACAATAATACGAATTGGCCGTTTTCCAGAATTTTTCCGGATAGATCAGACGGATCTTCAGATATTCCATTTCGCCCTCCGTAAGCGGATGTATTGCCGAATAGGCATTCAGCATGCCATCACCCAGGCGGATCTTCCATCCACTTTTTTCCAGAACCTTCCTGAGGAAATAATACAGATCTTCCACCTGAATGTCCCTGCGGAATTTTTCAAAATTGGTTGTGGCGATTCCTTCTTTTGTCATAATGATATTATGATAATTATACTCTCCATGTATCATACCGGACTTCTTCATCTCTTCGGCATACAGTTTCTCATAATCCGACCGATCCAGTTCTTCCACTGCTGCCTCTGCCCATTGATACATCTGATCAAACTGTTTCAAAAAGGCAAATTCAAACTCACCCTTGGGAACAACTTTTCTTGTAAACTGCCGGACCTTTTTCAATTCACGATTATGCCGTCTGTATTTTTCATCTGTTTTGGTTCCTTCCGGTATCCCATGTTCCAGTTCATAACGCATAATGATATGTAGTTTTGCCAGATTTCCCGCCGCTTCAAATATTTCCCTTGTCTTCTTAATGTCGCATTCACGTCCGGCAAAACATTTCTTTAATATGTACCGGTCTCCGTTATCCAATGCAGATATATATTCGCCGTTACGGTTCGTGACCACATAATCGATCCTATGATACCCCTGCTCATAAAGCCGTGTATAAAGTTCACATAACGCAGGGATTCTCTTCTCAGATGTTGTAATCTCCTTTAAAAGGAATAATCCCTTATTTGTTTCGCATAAAACAGCACCCCTGACTTTGCGGGTGCTGCTTACTTCTATATCATATTGTTCCAGTATTTTTTGTTCAAATTCCTGCATTTATATTCCCCGCGCTTTACACTTGATATTCTTTTTAAATGTATGTGGGAAATATAAAAAATATTCACTGCTGTTATACTTCTTTATCCGTGGAAATATAATTCAACAGCGTCTCTCTCGTATTCATTTCCGGATTCTCGATCACAAGGTTCAATAATTCGTTTAACTTTTCCCCGATCTCTTTTCCCGGCTTCATTCCTGCCCGGATCAGATCTCTGCCGGTCACAGCTAATTCTTTTAACGATACACACTGCCCTTTTTCTATAATCTCTGCATATGTCTGTTCTACTTCATCCAGATTTTTTAATTTTTCTGCCCTCCGGTACTCACTTTGCGCCAGAACATCTGCTCTTCTGACTTCCATATAATATGGGAAAATATCTTCGCCGATCTTATTCATTGCTCTTCTGACATTCTTCGGCACGGCCGGCATGCGGTAATCATGATTCAGCACAAGTCTTGTAACCTTATGCAGCGTATCATTATCGAACTTTAATCTCCGAAGCACTTCTTTGGCAATCCGCTCGCTTCCTAATGCATGCATTTTAAAATGCGCCACACCGTCTTCATCCATCGTCTTGTATTCCGGTTTACCTGTATCATGCAATAACATTGTTAATCTTAAGATCTTATCATTGCGGACATTCATCATCGCATGAATGGTATGTTCCCCGACGGTATACATATGATGCGGTGTCTCCTGCTCTGTCTCCATCATCCGGTCAAATTCCGGCAAAAATATCTTCGTAATTCCAAGTTCATAGGCAGTTCTTATCAGTTCCGGCCGGTCAGATGTCAGCATCTTCACCAGCTCTACCTGTATCCTCTCCGCACTGATATTTTCCAGTGTCGGCGCAAGAAGCTTCATTCCTTCTTTCGTCTCCTCATCAATCTCAAATCCAAGCTGTGCCGCAAATCTGACGCCTCTTAAAATCCGGAGCGCATCTTCCGAGAAACGTTCCCTGGCATTTCCCACACAGCGGATCATATGCTTTTCCAGATCCTGCATTCCTCCAAAGATATCTACGATCCCATCCTTGTCATTGTATGCCATAGCATTGATCGTAAAGTCTCGTCTGAGCAGGTCTTCTTTCAGATTTCTTGTAAATGTGACTTCTTTCGGATGTCTGCTGTCTTCGTATTTTCCATCGATTCTGTACGTCGTAACTTCGTAACCCTCATGATTCAGAAGTACAGTTATCGTCCCATGTTCAATTCCGGTATCAAATGTTTTGTCGAATAATGCCTTTGTCTCTTCCGGCATCGCCGATGTTGTAATATCCCAGTCGCCCGGTTCTCTTCCGAGGATAGAATCTCTGACACATCCTCCGACTGCATATGCTTCAAATCCATGCAACTGTAAGGTATGAATGATAAACTGTACATCATCCGGTAATTTTATATTAAAGTTATTCACAAATATTTCCTCCGTTTATCCACGTTATCAACATTCTATATCATACCATATTTTTGCCTGTGTCTGTTGATAAAAAATGGACGGTAGATTCCTAAAATCCACCGTCCATTACTTATAATCTCTTTATTCTTAGTATGATTTTCCCCAGTAAGCCATGTGTTTCGCAGGTTTTCCGCAATAGATACATTTATCGGAAATAAACTCTTCATCTTCGATCAGACATCTTGTTGCAGCTCCGCCTGTCTGATATTTTACTTCGCCCTCACATTCCGGATCTCCACACCAGCATGCTTTTACAAATCCACGGTTGGCTTTGAACTTCTCAACCATTTCATCCATTGTAGTAGCTGTATCAATGTGGCTGTTCAGGAATTCTTCTGCTCTGTTGTACATATCCTGCTGCTCCTGCTCTAAGATCTCGCGCAGTTTTACTGCGATCTCATCGAGAGATACAACGATCTTTTCACGGTTATCACGACGTACAACAACAACCTGGTTCTTCTCGATATCCTTTGGTCCGATCTCGATACGTGTTGGGATACCAAGGATCTCCTGCTCAGAGAATTTCCATCCTGTACTCTTATCAGAGTCATCGATCTTCACTCTGTATCCTGCTTTTTTCAGTTCGTCAAGCAGTGCATAAGATCTGTCAAGCACGCCTTCTTTGTGCTGGGCGATTGGAATGATTCTACATTCAACCGGTGCTACGTGTGGTGGCAGTACCAGTCCGTCATCGTCACCGTGAACCATGATCAGGGCTCCGATACTTCTTGTTGACCATCCCCATGATGTCTCATACGCACTGTGCAGTTCGTTGTTCTTATCTACATATTTGATTCCGAATGCATCCGGGAATCCGTTTCCGAAGAAATGGCTTGTCGCAGACTGAAGTGCTTTTCCGTCATGCATCAGTGCTTCGATCGTGTATGTGTCTTCTGCTCCGGCGAATTTCTCGTGTTCTGCCTTTCTTCCTGCTACGAATGGGATAGCCATTGTCTCTTTATAGCAATCCTTATAAACTTCCCACATCTGGATTGTTCTTTCTTCTGCTTCTTCATATGTTGCATGAAGTGTGTGACCTTCCTGCCATAAGAATTCTCTTGAACGAAGGAATGGTCTTGTTGTCTTCTCCCAACGGAGAACGGAGTTCCACTGGTTCCATACCTTTGGAAGATCTCTGTATGATTTTACAGTCTTTGCCCAGAGGTCACAGAACAATGTCTCTGATGTAGGGCGTACGCATAATCTTTCCTGCAGTCTTTCCATTCCACCATGTGTTACCCATGCAACTTCCGGTGCGAATCCTTCTACGTGATCAGCTTCTTTTTCCAGAAGTGATTCCGGAATCAGTACTGGCAGGTATACATTCTCAACTCCTGTTTCTTTAAAACGTCTGTCCAGATCTGACTGGATCAGTTCCCAGATCGCATAACCATTCGGTAAGTAGTTCATGCATCCTTTTACGCTTGAATAATCACAAAGATTTGCTTCACGTACAACGTCTGTGTACCACTGTGCGAAATCTTCGTCACGAGATGTAATGTTTTTGACTAATTTTTCCTTTGCCATGTTTCTCTTCTCCTTTTCAATTTTGGTGGAATCCTTATTCCACGTTATTTTTTTGCCGGGAGTTCCGCAACCTGGCACAAAAAACGCCGGGCCTTTCGACTCCCCGAAAAAGGGACCGAAAAGCTCGGCGGTACCACCCTAGTTAACTGCGACCCTTTCGCAGCTCTCTTCATTGGCCGTTAACGCCGGCTGACACGCTGCACTTTCATGCAGTGGCTCCAGGACCGGTTCCATGTGATGAACAGCAGATATCTCACACCATATGATATCCTCTCTGCAGCTGGATTCCCATGTACTAATTCCCTTCATCGCCATAAAAAATGTTGAATTGTCAATTATTTTAATCCATGAGGTATGTTTTGTCAAGATATTATCCCTGCTTCTGCCAGTACTTTCCCGCTCAATTATGTTTTCCTCTTTTCTCCCCAACTTCTTGCAGTTTTTTCCCCTCCATGATTTAATAAGTATAACATTTGTTTTAACAAAGGAGAAGTATATGACTACTTTAAATATATTATATGAAGACCCGCACATTTTAGTCTGTGTCAAGCCACACGGCATCGCAACCCAGAGCAAAAGCATCCGTTACCCGGACATTGTCAGCCTGATTAAAAACCATCTGGCGAAATCCAGTGGTTCCAGGAACCCCGGCTCAGCTGAGCCTTACCTTGCCGTCATCCACAGACTGGACCAGCCGGTCGCCGGAATCCTTGTCTTTGCTAAGACTCCGGCTGCTGCAAAAGATCTGAATAAACAATTACAGAATCAGGGATTCGGGAAATATTACCGGGCACTCGTTGCCAATACACCTTCAACAAAAGAAGGAACACTTGAGAATTATATGGTCAAAGATGCCAGAACAAACACTTCCCGTATCTGTTCTGCGAAGGAAAACGGATCAAAAATTGCACGGCTGCATTATGATACAGTTCCTGTTACGGACTGGCTGTTTACCGCACCTGCTGCTTTCCACGGAACTGAGCTGGAAATCCATCTGGATACCGGCCGCCATCATCAGATCCGTGTACAACTCGCATCTGTCGGTTGTCCGATTGTTGGAGATACAAAATATAACCCGACTCTTGCTGGTACAAAAGGCTGGCAGACGATCCGGCTGTGTGCTTATAAGCTGGATTTCCAGCATCCGGTCACACACAAAGCGATGCATTTTCAACTGGAAGATGATCCAGAATAATGACTATTGAAAAAGGGGCTGTAAAATAAGTCCCTAATATAAGAAACGCCAATTCCGGCAAATGTCGGTTTTGGCGTTTCTTTGTATTAACTTTTCTATTTCTAAGCAAGTCTGCATCTTTGGGTATAAAAAATGGTGCATTTAATAAAGCTCGGCTAATCACGCCCGCTTAAGTTTTATGCAACTTTCGTCTGTCGTTGCTTTTTGTTGTGATATTTATAAAGATTGAATCCACATGAAATCAGTGTAAGCTCGAGAATTACATTTTTCTCGCCTCTTCGCAATAATCTTTTATACGCTTTATCCCACTTTAATACACCAAAAGTTCCCTCCGATTGAATACTTCGGTTCATTCTCAAGAGAGCACCATGTATGGATTCAAGATTTTGCAGCACTTCCTGATGGATAGCAGTTAATTCCTGATTCATTCGGATCGTTCGGTTTTTGTGTGCTCTCGGACAACATTCTTGTTTATGCTGACACCCTTCACAAGATTCACATTCGTATAATTCTTCCGTTCTTCCATATTTATTATATTTCACATGCTGTGTTCTCTTGAAGAGGAATTTTCGACCGTTTGGGCATAAGAGATTTCCATCTGCATCTTTTGCAAAGTTTACAGCACGATACGGATTCTCATGATACTTTTTGTCCGTCGTTTCTTTTTTGTACATGGTAAATTTCATGTATTTTTCCATGCCGTGTTCTTCACAATAAAGATAATTATTGTAAGAACCGTATCCGGCATCAGCAACCGGATATTTCGGATAGTGACCATATGTGCGATTGAATTTTTCCATCAAAGGCACAAAGCATTCCATATCGGATGCATATGGTTTTACGTCGATTACAGCTATGTATTCATCACAGATGGCTGCCTGTAGGTTGTATGCCGGAAGTAGCTGATCGTTTCCCATGTAATCACGCTTTAAACGCATGAAAGTTGCATCATGATCTGTTTTGGAATAACTGTTTCTTTCTTCTCCACAGGTCTCGATATGATATGCATAGGATTTCAAACGTTCCAGATATTCATGCAATTCTTCGTATTGTTTTTGTTGAATGCTTTTTCTATGACCACGTCCGGAAACGAAAGAAGTTTCATCCAGTCCAGTTGTTTCTTTGTACATCGTAAGTAATTCAGAGACATAGTCAACCGCGTACGCTTCACGCTTTTCAAATTTTATTCCGAGATATCCAAGTACTTCCAGATTCATAGCATCAATCAAGAGTGAAATCTTGTCAAAGACTTTCTGCCGGTTTTTCACACACGATTTTTTCCATACCCAGGTATATCGATTGGCATTTGCCTCAATTTTTGTCCCGTCAATGTATGTATGCTGCAGATCCACGTGATCTTTGGCAAAAATATATGAATTAATGTCTTCAAATATCTGCTCGATAGAATCGGTTAGTTCGTTTCGGATTAAGTTTCCAAATGTAGCAAAAGAAGGTGTTTTCATGCCATCAAGAAGATACATGTAACGAATGTCATTACGGCAGAGCTTTTCTATTTCTCGTAAGGAGCAGATGCCGTTTTCCATAAAGGCAAAAAGTATTACTTTAATGAGTTTTTGAGCATCACATCTTGGGCGACCTGTTTTATAGCCTTTCTCTACAAAATATCTGGATAGGTCAATGTGATCCATAACCTCACAAAAAGTGTATACCGGATCGGAAATATCGATCAATTTTTCGATTTCTAATGGTAATTTCAGCTGACGCATAGTATAATTACCATTGGTATTGTTATTTAGTAGCATAATTAATTATACCAAAAAATCGCTCAGACCTCACGGTCTGGGCGATTTTTCTGTCAGGGGAGTTTTTTTACAGCCCCTTTTTAAATTTGAACAATATCTTATAGAGATAATCTTCAATTTTTAGTATTTCAATGGAATAATAAATTAAAAATAATTACTACCAAATATGTTCCATATAGTATGTGAATGCTTAATGTCTTCTGCGTTCAATTCCATTCTTTCTATAATACTCTGCTTTATCGGCATACATGCGCTTCTCTGATTCCCGCAATAATATATCCAGCTCTGTTGTTGCTTCATCCTGCCATATCATACCCACTGCCATATTCACAGTATTCTCTTCCATCAATTTCTTTAAAAGTCTGATGCGCTCGTCTAACACATCCTGCTCAATCTGCGAACAGAGTGCAAGAAATTCGTCTCCTCCTATGCGGAACACACCATAATCGCCAAATGCTTTACTCAGACAGTCGCGTGCCCTCAGAATCAGCTGGTCTCCCGCCTTATGCCCCATGGTGTCATTGACGTGCTTTAATCCGGTAATGTCACAATAGACCACTCCAATACTCTTCTTGTGGTCAATCTGTGAAATATATCTGTTCATGGCAAATCTGTTGCCAAATCCGGTAAGCGCATCCTTATAACTCATATCTTCCAGCTCTCTCATCAGATTCCTTCTTCTGATACATGACGAGAGGAAGTGTCCCGTAATCTGAAGCATATTAGATGTATATTCCAAAGATAAAGGCGGTGGGTTATCCACTCCATAAAAAGCAATAACTTTACCCTCATCATATAACGGTACAGCTACAAGGCTATGAATATCCTGTCTCTTGAGATTCTCATATTGCAAAGGATCGATTTCCCTGATTTCTTCCAGATCGTGAAATACGATATGCTTTCCTTTCTGAAATCTTTGATACCAGTTTGCACAGATCTCAGGCGGAAGGTTCTGCAGATTATCCTTCTCCGGTTTTACTCCCTCTGCAACCCATTCATAGGTGTTATTGTCTCCACCCTTCTCATTTTTCTCAAATATATAAGTTCTCTCACCATTCAGTGATTTGCCAAGGTACTCCAGAATCGCATGGATAGATTCATCCGGGGTTGCTGCCATGAGCGCAATTCGCAATCCTTCGTTTACCAGCGCCTCCATACTGTTATATTTCTGGAGTGCTTTATCCTGTATGCGTTCTTCACTGATATCTATCCCGATTTCAAGCCGGTACTTTCTATGCTCCTGTGGATCTTCAACCAATGTATCCTTCAGAATTAGATATTTATCTATAACCGAATTATAATGACGCCATTCTTCAAAGAATCCTTCGCAGATTTTATCATTATTACACATGCCACATGGAATCGCTGACTTCTGCAATAGTTCATAACATTTTCTGCCTTTTATTTCATCCAGGGATTTTAACCCATAAGCTTCCAATGTCTTGCGATTCATATATATCATCTCATATGTCTCTATATCCATAACATATACATACTCATTCATATTTTCGAAAAAATGACAGATACTGTTAATGTCTTTCATCTTTCATCCTCACATTTCCCCTAGTCTAGTTAATTGTATCTATATATATTATAGCATATAACTATTATTTTTCTACAGTCTCATTTCAAATGTTACTGTAAACCTATCGTTGGCAAAAACTTCATCTTTTTGAAAATCTTTCGTATTTAGTATGCCGAAGGCATATTTTTCATTGAGGCTTGTTTACTATTCAATCATGCACAGATGCTCTTTCAAGAGTGCTTCGCACCGTAATCACGGCCTGCTCTTGACAGAGCAATCCGTTCGCATGATTATTGTTGATCAAGCATTAATGAATGATTGTGCAATCTAGTTGCAGCATCCTACCATTGCCAAACATATCTGATGCGTTATTCCTGACGAATTATCAAGCTTTGTTAAATGTCCCGACACTGGGTATCTATATCCTTTTCCAATCTTTTGTGGAACTGTTCCCGCTGATAGTATCTCGTGCTGAATTGTTTCTGTTTGACCTCTTTCAAATCTTGGAGATTTCAGTTTTGCAGATACTTCATCCAATCGCCCGCTACATTTCTTGGCAAGTATCTTAGCTAAATGATTGCCCCCTCGATAGCTCCAGCAAGTATGATTATGCTTCATTCGTCTGGCTATTGTACTCCAGATATGATTCTCCATCGTCCCCATATTTCGATATGTTAACCCCTTTGGAGACTCTGGCAATAAGATTCCCTGATCTTGATACGACAATAAGCCTTGCCTATTATTAGCGAAATAGGTTATTAACTTTTCTGCCTTTTCAATCTCTGCATCGTCACTTAAGCTATTTTTGTATGTTTCAAGATACTCAAACAATCCAGCGATATCTTTTTCATCTAGCAACTCATGTATTTCCTGAATGGCTTCTTTATATGGTACATAGTCTCGAATTGCTTTATTACGATGAAATGGATCTAACTGAAATACTGTATCAGCATCACTTAAATTTTTAATCCACTCCGCACCATCTGCATTCATCAAACGAACTTCGATTTCATCAGTATTATATTTCTCTGCTATGGCAGCTTCCCTATAAGCTTGAAATTCTTTCGCTTTTGAAAACCCTGCTACAACTACTTTTTCATCAAGGGCAAAGCGGTCTTTACCTGTTTGCTTCCATCCGTCATAGGCAATGCCAACCTTTATCTCCGCCACGTCCTGTTTTTCACGCTGGAGGTTTACATATACTCCATCTGTTTCTTCAAACAATACAGGGGTTATGATATCGCCTTGTACATTTCCTGCTTTATGAGCTTTGACAAGATTTGCTTCTTCCTCACAAACCTTCTCACCAAGTGTCTGAATGACTTTCCATACACCCATTGCACTAATTCTTTGACCTGTCATTTCAGTAACTTTCGTAGCAGTTTCTCTATAAGACATCTCTGTAATACCAGCCACTAACTGGTCCGCAAGGTTTTGAGATATAAGCCCAACTCCCGGAATGTGAAGCTGTTCATCTAGCAGATACACGAATTCCTTAAGGCCATCATCCCTGATTGTTTCATAAACTCTACGAGAATATTCTCGAAGCCCCTTATTACGATATGCTTCTTTATCTCGATTTTTCATCAGAAATTCATCATACTTTTCCAGGAAGTCTCTAGCGAAAGATTGCCCCCATTCACATACCATTCTAAATATTTTTTCTTCGATTTCCTTGAAAGTGAGTCCTTCTTCGTTTAACATTGTAATCATCATACAGCTCCTTAATATTTTTTCTCGACAATTAAATACTAAAGATTGTCTGTATGATTGGGGGGCTGTAAAAAAACTCCCCTGACAGAAAAATCGCCCAGACC
>OLNV01002445.1_pt1 | contig 10422 bp, 4 predicted proteins | sample 1672891 | NCBI WGS metagenome assembly OLNV01 (sample SAMEA3136734, study PRJEB25190) | human gut metagenome | biome: human gut; feature: human-associated habitat; material: faeces | place: Austria | collected 2013 | reverse complement strand
CGCGACCGACGATTGAACGTCAGATTGCCGCTTAGGGGCGTTTGCAGCGTCGAGCAGTTACGGCGTTTGGTAAAACGCCGTAACTTAAACGGCCTGTGCCAGCTTCTCGGCTCGCTCGGCGGCGGCGAGCGCCTCGATGACGGTACCGAGCTGATCGCCCAGAAGGACGCCGTTGTAGGTAGAGTTGAAGCCGATACGGTGATCGGTCACGCGGTCCTGGGGCTGGTTGTAAGTACGGATCTTCTCGGAACGGTTACCGTGGCCGATCTGGCTTTGGCGCTCGGCACCGAGCTCGGCCTGCTGCTTCTCGAGTTCCATCTCGTACAGACGGGCACGCAGCATCTGCATGCAGACCTCGCGGTTCTGGATCTGGGAACGTTGCTCCTGCGACTGCACCACGGTGTTGGTGGGCAGGTGGGTGATGCGCACGGCGGAGTAGGTGGTGTTAACGCACTGACCGCCAGGGCCGGAGGCGCAGTAGGTGTCGATGCGCAGGTCGGACTGGTTGATCTGGACGTCGATTTCCTCGGCCTCGGGAAGCACGGCGACGGTAGCCGTTGAAGTCTGGATGCGGCCCTGGGACTCGGTCTTAGGGACGCGCTGGACACGGTGCACGCCGGACTCGTACTTCATAACGGAGTAGACGCGGTCGCCCTCGACCTTGAACTCAATGGACTTAAAGCCGCCGGCCTCGCTGGGGCTGGAATCGAGCACGGTAGTCTTCCAGCCGCGCGACTCGCAAAAGCGCTGATACATCTTGTACAGATCGCCGGCAAAGATGGCCGCCTCGTCGCCACCGGCGGCGGAGCGAATCTCGACGATGGTGTTCTTGTCGTCGTTGGGGTCACTCGGGATGAGCATGTACTTGATGTCTTCCTCGAGCTGGGGAAGCTTTTCCTCGTTCTCGGAGATGTCCATCTGGAGCATCTCCTTCTCGTCCGCATCGCTGGTGTCGCGGAGCATCTCCTTGGCGGCCTCGATGTCATCGAGCGCGCCGATGTACTCACGCGAGGCAGCGATGAGGTCGGACTGGTGTGCGTACTCCTTGTTGAGACGCGTGAACTCCTTGATATCGGAGGCGACGGCCGGGTCGGAAAGCTTCTTCTCGAGCTCCTCGTAGGCCTTAATGATCTTTTCGAGCTTGTCGCGCATGGCGGGACTCCTTTATGTGCGTGAAGGCGAAAATCGGCAGAGTTGATGGGGCGCGCGGCGCCACTGCGGGGGTAAGCCCAGCTAGAACATGTCGATCTTCAGATACATGCGCATCCCTTCGCGTATGAGGTACATAGTTGCGGTCTAACCCATACATGATAGCGTGCGCAGGCATACCTGCATATAACCCGCACGGAATGCGACAAAGGGTCAGTCTCTTTCCTTGAATACAACTTCATCCGAACGCCTCCCGCATTCATCCGCACATATACGGATAAATTTGGGAATCCGATACCCTGAGGGCCGGATCGGCCGGCCCCGGGAGATCGGAGGACGCCATGTCCGGAAAGGGCGGGAAGGGCGCCGCGAGGGCGGTCCCGAGGACCCACGGCAGGCTCACCGGGCACGAGCGGGACACGGTCCAGAGGATGCTGAAGCGCAGGGTTCGCTCGGCCACTTCCTCGAGAGGTTCAAGGGCGTATCGACCCGCAGGCTCCACAGCTGCCTGATGTGGTTCAGATGGCTGCGCGAGGCCGCACGCGTCGGGGACAGGACGTCGCTCATGCGCGAGCAGCTCGACGACGGGCGCTACGAAAAGATCCGGAAGAAGATGATGGAGCCGGAGTACGAGTTCCATCTGGAGCCGGACGTGCAAACGGCGGGTTAACATAGCCTTTCACCAAAAAGGGCGAGCGGCCGCGCCCTGCGACCACCCGCCCTCAATCAAAGCCCTTCTCGGCCGCCGTAGCTACCGGTTCCGGCGCCGCAGGATAACGCCTGCGGCGATCAGCACCACCGCGCCGCCCGCGATGCCACCCAGGGCCATCGGCGACAAGCTGGTATCGCCCGTATACGGCAGACCCGGCTTCTCCTCCTTCGGCACCGGTGACTTGCTCGGCGGATTGGTGGGCGGCTCCGTCGGCGGGGTGGTCGGCGGCGTGTACGTGTTCTTGAACACCGGCGCCACGGCGCCGTCATAGGTTACCGTCGCCACCAGATGGCCCGCACCGTCGTCCGTCACCGTCACCGTTACCCGGTGCTCGGCCGCGTCGTACGTCACGTTCTTCTGACCGTCGTCCACCTCGGAGATGCTGTAGGCGTACGTTCCGGGCTTGTCGTACGAGATCGCCTCGAAGCCCACCGTGCCGTCCGCCGCGTTCTTTGCGGTCTGCAGCACCTTGCCGTCGGCATCCTTCAGCTGGAAGGAGAACTGCCCTTCCTTCAGGTCCTCGCCGCTCAGCACCTTGGAGGCCCCCAGCTTCACCTCAGTCGCGGCCGGCGCGTAACTGTTGCTGAACGCCACCGCATCCGCAGCCTTGCCGCCCTTGCTGTAGGCAACCTGCGTCTCCAGCGCGTGCGTCTCCGCATTCTCCGTCACCGTCACCGTCGCGGTAAAGACCGTCGTGTCGTAGGTGACGCCGTTCGCCGTCGCCCCTGCCCGCTCGGACACGGTGTAGACGTACGTCCCCACCTTGTCCAGCTGCAGCGGCGCGAAGCCGAACGTGCCGTCGGCGCCGTTCTGCACCGTCTGCACCACGTTACCGTCGGCGTCCTTCAGGTCGAAGAAGAACTCACCCTCGGCCAGGTCGCGGCCGGTCAGAGCCTTCGTTCCGGTAATCGTCGCCGTCGTTGCCGTCGGCGTGTAGGTGTTGGTGAAGGTCAGATCCGCAGCCGTCTTGTTCGCCGTCGCGGTCAGCTGGCCGCTGCCGTCATCGGTCACGTTCACCGTTACGTCCAGCACCGCATCGCTGTAAGTGATGGTGCCATCTTGGCCCGCAACCTCCTTCACCTGGTACGCATGCGAACCAGTTGCGGTGTACGAGATGGCCTTGAAGGTAAACGCTTTACCCACGTTCGTGGTCCGGTCGATCTCCTGCCCGGTGGCCACGTCAATCAGCGCGAATGTGAACTCGCCATCGGCGGGCGTCCGCGTGGTGGCCGGGTCGGCATTCTCAAGCACCTTGGTGCCGGAGATCTGGTAGGAGGTCGCGCCCGGCTGGTAGCTGTTCGCAAACGTCATGGTATTGAGGGTGACGCCGTTCTCGGTGCCCTCGCTCGGTTTCACCGTAGAGCTCTCTACCACCAGCTTGCCGTCGTTGTTGTCCTTCACCACGTAGGTCAGGGTGTACGTCTTGCCGGTGTAGGTCACGCCCGGCACGCCCGGCGCGCCGTCCGTCGGCTGCACCTCACGGACCGTGAAGGGAAAGGTGCCCGCATGGTCGAAGGTCAGCTTGTCGAAGGCAACCTTGCCGTGCGCATCGTTCTTCTGGGTCTGGATCACCGAGCCGTCAGACCCCATCAGCTCGAAGGCGAAGTCTCCCGCCTTTAGCTGATAGCTGCCGTCGTGCACGTCAACGCTCTTGGTGAGGGCGATCGCGCCGGAGTTCGTCGCCTTCGCCTTGTAGGTGTTGGTGAAGGTGGGCTTCGTGGCGTCCGCGCCGTCGTAGGCGACGCTCGCCTGCAGCGTGCCGGCATTGTCCACAACCGTCACCACGGCATGATGCACCGCGTCGTCGTAGGTCACGTAGGCCAGATCACCCTTCCGCTCCACGATGGTGTACTCGTGCGTGCCCGGCTTCGCGTAGGAGAAGGCGTCGAAGTTAACACTTCCGTCCGCGCCGTTGGTCGCGGTCCGGACGGGCTTGGCCCCGGCAAGCTGCTCAGCAGTCATTTTGCCCTCGTACACATCGAAGGTGAACTCGCCGTCCTTGGGGACGATCGGCGTGTTGTCGTCCTTCTTCACATAGCTCTTCTGCGCACCGAGGGCCAGGCCGGTCGCGGCCGGCTGGTAGGTGTTGGTGAAGGTATCCGAGCCGGATGCGCTCGTCACGATCGCCTTCGCATTCAGTGCTCCGTTCCCGCCGTCTGTGACCGTCACCGTATAGGTGAGGGCATGATTGTCATAGACCATGCCCGGCTCCGCGCCCGGCTGCTCCACGATGGTGTAGGTGAAGTCCTTGCTCGCGGCGCCGTCCAAGTCGGAGAGCTGGAACTCGCGCGTGAAGCAGACCTTGCCGTTTGCATCGTTCTTCGCGGTGGCGATCACGTTGCCGGCAGCGTCCTTCAGGTCGAAGGTGAACTCGCCGTCCGCGGGCTTCGTCGTGTGATCGAAGCCGTCCGCAACCTTGATGGTCTTGGTCGCCGTCAGGGTTACGGAACCCTTTGCGTCGTAGGTGTTGTTGAAGGTGGGAGCCGTAGCGGTACCGTCATAGGTGACGGTCACCTTCGTCTTGTTGTTGTCGTCCTGGTTCTGCTCTACCTTGACGTGGACCTTGACTTCCTTAGTGTCGTAGACCACGCCGTCAACGGTCTGGCCGGCTTTCTCTTCCTTGAGCGTGTAGTCGTACTCGCCCAGGTTCAGGCTCTTGACGGCCAGCTTGACCTTGCCGTCCCGGTCGTTGGCGCCCTTGGCGACCTCGTTGCCGGCCTGGTCGTACAGGCCGAAGGCGAACGCGCCGTCCGTCAGCGCCTTGCCCGTGAGGGTCTTCGTTGCCTCGACGGTGACGTCCGCCGTCGGCTTCGTGTTGGTGAAGGTCGGCACGGCCTTCTCACCGTCGTAGGTGACGGTCGCCTTCAGCTCGCCCTTTTCGTCGGTGACCTTGACGTGGACCTTCACGCCCTTCGCGTCGTAGACGACGGTCGAGTCGGCGCCCTTCACCTCCTTGATGGTGTAGTCGTGGTCGCCCGGCGTAGCGTAGTCGATGGCTGCAAAGGCGACCTTGCCGTCCTTCTCGTTTTGGACAGTCTGGACCACGCTGCCGTCCTTGTCGAGCAGCTGGAACGTGAAGTCACTCCCCGCGAGCTCACCGCCCGTGAAGCGCTTCGTCGCCTTGAGCGTTACCGAGGTCTCCTTCGGGCGGTACGTGTTCGTGATCACCGCAATCTGATCGTCGATCACCTGAGATGTGGCGGTGCCATCATCCTTATAGATCTGCTCCATTTTGACGACTGGCTCGGTCAGATTTCCCTTGCCGTCATCCTTCACCGTTACGGTCACTTTGTATTCGGCGCTGGAGTAGCTGACACCGCCCAGCCAACTGGGATCGCTCTTGGCGGGCGTAGTCTCGGCAATGTAGTAGGTGTACTTGCCAGGCTTCTCATACTTAATCTCTCCGAAGCTAAATTCTTCGGCGCTCGTAACGGTCTTCTCGACCTGCTTCATGCCGGCCACGGGCGCTGCCGTGGCACCATCAGGCATCGGCGTTCCATCGGCGGCGCGCAGGCAAAGCTCGAAGCTGTCGGCGCTAGTCCACTCACGGCCGGTGAACTTCTTCTTCGCCTTGATGCCTGTGAGCGTCACCGAAGACTTCACGCTGTAGCTGTTGGTGAACACCAGCTTGTTGTCTTTGGCCACCGTGCCGTCGGAATTCTGCGGGGCAATCCTGCCCGAGATGCTATCGCCTTCTTCAGTCAGATTCTTGTCACCCTGCTTGCGGCCGGTCAGCTTATAGCCCGCGGGCATCTTGTCTGCGCCGGTCAGCTCCTGCACCGCGTACTGGTCACCCTCGGCGAGACCGTACACGCGGATCGTCTGGTCGGCCGGGATGGTCTGCTCGCGGCCGTTCTCGAGGTCGAACATTTTGCCGACCTGCTTCTCGCTTGCGGTCCCCGCGTTCTCAAACACCGCGGCCTTGTACGTCTTCCCCGCCGTCGTGGGCACGGTGAACTTGAAGGTGAACCCCGCGTCCGGTTTTCCCGTCAGGCCCGCTGGCACCATGACCTTCTTCATCACCTCGAGGCTCGCCTCGCGTTCGTTCGCCACGCGCACGCAGGTGGCGCCCGTAAACAGGGCGTTCAGATCGGCGCGGGCGCCCTTCGCATTAGTGTCACCAGACACGTCCTGGGTGATACCCATACGTATCCAGCCCGTCTCGGTCTCCAGGCGGTAAGGTTCGTCCTTCTTGGTGGGCCCATACTGGTAGACACGTCCATTGGCGCCGTACTTAAGATGTACCTCATTCTCGCCGCCCTTGGCGTCATTGTTCCAGGAAAGGTTGCCGTTGCCGTCGAGCGTCCCGTCGGACGTCTGGCGCTGGCCCTTGATCCACGTGAGCGTGTTGTCGATGTCGCCCTCTGCGCCAAACTGGCCCAGGCTCTTCATGAGCACGCCCGGACCCACGAACGTCGAAACACCGTCATCGTCCGTACCAGCATCGGCATGGACGCCGTAATCGTCCACAATCACCTTGGTAAGCGTGTCGTTAAGCAGGAAGCCCTTGGGCGCCGAGACCTCCTTTAGGAAGTAGGTCCCCTTCACGAGCGGCCTGTTACCGTTGCTCGTATTCGGGAATATGCCCGCACCTTCGAGCAGGACCGGGTAGTCGACCGACCCCGTCGTCAGGGTGTCGTAGGGGGTCTGCTCGCCATTGAGCATGACCTTGCCGTTCTCCGTAGTCACCTGGCTGGAGGTGTACAGGGCGAACTTCGCCCCGTCAACGGGCTTACCCTCGGTATCGGTCTTCTGCACGAACAGGCGATTCTGGATGTTCGTGACGAGCAGGCGCGTGGCGAACTGCCGCTTGAAGTTCGTGCCGTCTGCGATGTCGTCGCTGTACACGTGGACTGTGTTCTTAGGCGTCGCGTCGCCGATCGAGCTCGCCGTTGTGTGGTAGATGGCCACCGTGTACTCGGCATCCTTGCGGGCATCACCGCTCAGCAGGTAGTAGTACTTGGAGATGTCACCGGGCAGATTTTGAATCTCTACCTGGTACTGGCCGCTTGTGTTGAGCGTGAAGGCGTGCAGGTCCTTCTTCGCCGCCTCGATAGCACCGGTCATGCCCGGCTCCTTGGCGAGGGTGTATCCCGCTCCCGTCGATGGGTCGCCCGACACGGCGTACCAATTGCTCGGATCTTTGATACCTGTGCCTGCGCTTTTGTCGCGCTTGAGCACCACAGCGAACAGTATGCCGGAGTCCAGATTGACGGTCTTGTCGGACTTCGTCAGGTCATTATTTGCCTTGTACACGGTCGACGGCGCGGTGATGGTCTCCTTCGCGGCGGCGAACGCACCGGTCTTCCACACGACGCTGCCCGCGTCCATACCGCCGCGGTTGATGATGACGCCGCCCGCGCCGTTCTCAGCGCTCGCGGGCACGTACTCGAGCTGCATGCTACCACCCGTCGCCGCGAGACTCGAGCGGTATCCCTCGGGTACGCTCGTCTCCTTCAGGAGGTAGTACTTGTTGTTGTCGTGATCCTTGTTGTAGAGATCGTCGAAGTTGATGACGCCGTTGTCCACGTCGTTCGTGAGCGTTAGGTGGCCGGCCTCGTCCGTGGTACCGGAGCCGATGAGCTCGCCCACGGTCTTGAAGTCCTTGTCGGTCTTATAGAGCTTGAACTCGGCACCCTGTACGAACTTGCCGTCCTGGTCGAACTTGATGATGTCGGACTCGGGCACCGTCACGAGGTTGAACTTGAGCTCCATGTTGGAGTCGGTGGCGCCGCGCTCCAGGTAGAAGAACTTGAGGGTGTGGTTGGTGCCGTCGGCGAAGGTGTTGCCGTTGAAGCCCGAAGTGTCCTTATTCGCCTTCTGGTACTTGTTCTTCAGTGTGCCGTCGTTATTACCGTTCACCTTAATGTCGCCCGTACAAAAGTTGATGCTCAGACTCGCGCGGTTGTGAATACCGCCGATATCACCCACGAGGACATCGTCGATGAACACCCAGACGTCATCATCGCCGGCGAACTCGAACACCATGTCGTCGCCCGCGTTCGTCTTGCCGCCAGCAGGCTGCACGAATCGCGTGGACATTGAGAGGCCGAAGTGGTGGTTGACGGGGCGGCCGTCGTTGTAGCGCGAATCACCGGTGTTGTCTGCCTTGATGCCGGTTTGGACGAGCCGGCCGTTTTCCTCTTTGAGCACCTTGTCTGCCGCGTCGAACGGGAAGAACTGACCCTGGTGGGACGAATCGCCCACTTTGTCAATGCCCCAGGTGTCATAGATGTCGAAGGCATTCTTGTCAGCGTTGTAGGCTGCGTAGTTTTTGGAGCTGTCATAGACGTAGTAGCCGTTCTGAACCTTGAGGAGGCCCGTCACGCCAAAATGGGACGTCTTGCCGATCTGGGCAGAGGAATCGAACAGGTAGCAGAGGGACTCGCCGCCCCAGGTTTTGGAAAGCTGCGGATAGCCGTCTAAAAGCGTGTTGTTGACAATGCCGGGCTGCGGGTTCGTGTTGCCCGTCCAATGGTTGAGCGACTCACCACCCTGGCCGTCGTTAAACTGGAACCGGTGGTTTGCGTTGACGCCGCCGTTGCCGGAAACCGACAGATGGTTATCGGGATTCACCCAGTAATCAAACAGGTTGATTGTTGTCCCCGAAGGCGAAATCGTCGTAACCGTGTGGTCCGAAAACGCCGCTTCCGCACGGGTCGGCAGGAAGAAACTCGCCGTCAGCGCGACGGCGAGGGCCAAAACAATCACATATGGCGAGACCGGGCGCAGCCCACGACGACGGCCATAAGACATGACGGACCACCGCTCGCGCGGCCGGTGTTCACCAGGAAGTTCCCTGCTTAGACACCCCCCCGGTAGCATTATTCACGAGTCGAGACGTCGTCTCTCTGAGCTCCTGCATAATTTCCCCTCCAGTCACACGGCGACCCGCCCGGGTGCTCCCCGGGGGCCGAGGCAGTCTGGCACATGCCCGCAGTCGTTCAAGGAATACCAACCCCAGCATATGTCTCTTAAGATATCTTAGTCTTATTCTATGACAGTTTTTGTCTCATTACCGATGAAATCGGCTCAGTCCCTTTGTCGCATGCTAGAGCGTGTGGAGCAGGGCGATGAGGAAGCGGATGCCTTGGAGGTAGGCGCGACGGGTGATGCGCTCGTTGGTGCCGTGGACGCCGCGGCCGCATTCGTCATCGTCGACCACAAAGGCCGAGAAGCGAATGCACTCAGGGCAAATGTGCTGGTAGTTGGCAGCGTCGGTCGCACCGATCACGGTCGAGGGCACAATTGTCACTGGCTCGAATGATCCGTTTTCCTCCGTCTCCTTTGGATCACGGAAATAGCGGGCGGCGATGGAGCGAACCGCCTCGAGGCCGGGACCACCGATGCGCGGGGACGGCGAGGGTTCGGAGCTGCCGGGGCCAAGTTCGATCTCCACACGGTCGGCGAGCCCCGCCTCGGCAACGACGACGCGGCAGCGGGCCACGACATCGGCCACACTCGTGCCCTCGAGCATGCGGAAGTTGATGTTGGCCCACATATCCTGCGGCATTACGTTGGCGCCGGTGCTGCCACCCTCGATCTGCGTGGGCGCGCAGGTGGTCGTCACCAGCGGATAGAGCTTCTTGCTGGCGAGGCAATCGCGGACAATGGCGTTCCCGTTGGCGGCAATCTCATCCGCCGTGTAGAGCCCCAGCTCGACGAGCTGGGCGGCAAGCAAATCGGTCACGCGCGTCGGCCACTCGATATCGCAGATTGCGGTGATGGCACGGCCGAGCACCTCGAGCGACGTGCCGCCGTAGGGGTTGGAAGAATGTCCGCCCTCGCTACGCGTCCTCAACACGATATCGGCGTAGCCCTTCTCCGCGAGATCGGCATGCATAAGCCAGCCCTCGCCCGCGCCGTACTCGGCAACCGGAACGATGCGGTAGTCGCCCTCGTCGATCAGGAACTCGAGCTCAACACCGCGCTCCTCGAGCACGCGGCCGATAGCTCCAGCGCCGTACTGCGTGGTTTCCTCGTCCTGGCCAAAGGCGAGCAACAGCGAACGCTTGTGCTCCCAACCGTGCGCCAACGCATACTCAACCGCCTCGAGAATGCCTGCGACCTGATCCTTCATGTCGATAGCGCCGCGACCCCAAATGTAGGTGTCGTCCACGTGGCCGCTAAAGGGGGCGTGCGTCCAGTCGGCCTCGGTACCCGGCACCACGGGGACCACGTCCATGTGGCCCATGAGCATGACGGGTTTGAGGGCGGAGTCGGAACCGCCAAGCGTCACCAACAGCGAATGGCCGACAAGCTCGACCTCGCCCGCCGCAAATACGTACGGCCAGGCCTGCTGCATATAGGCGCGCAGGTCGTCGAAAGGTTGCCAGTCCACCGCCTCGGCATCCATGCTCGAGATGGTCGGAAACGACAGCACGCGGCCCAAGCGCTCGCACGCGCCTGCCTCGTCTATATCGGCAAAATCGTCCTCATGCGCAAAGAAGCGCCAAACCTCGGCCATGACATCCTTTCGATTGTGATGACGAGGGCCGCCCCACGGGAGCGGCCCTGTCATGCAAACATTTGCGGTCGGTTACTTGTCCTCGAGATAACGC
>OLNV01002444.1_pt1 | contig 10423 bp, 10 predicted proteins | sample 1672891 | NCBI WGS metagenome assembly OLNV01 (sample SAMEA3136734, study PRJEB25190) | human gut metagenome | biome: human gut; feature: human-associated habitat; material: faeces | place: Austria | collected 2013 | reverse complement strand
TGAATTTTTCATGGTGCGTGTGGGCTCTTTATATGATCAGACACTTCTCGATAAGAAGATCTGCGAAAACAAGACAGGAATGACATCGCAGGAACAGATTGATGCAATTTTAAAGCAGACTAAATTGATCAACAAGAGAAAAGAAGCCGTATACGAAGAACTGATGGCATGTGTGGCAGAGCAGGGAATCCGTATTTTGCGTTTTAATGAACTGGATGAAGACGGCGCCCGTTATCTGGAAGGTTATTTTAAGTCAGAGATCGCACCGCTTATTTCGCCTACTGTTATCGGAAGGAGACAGCCATTTCCATTTTTGAAAAACAAAGAGATCTATGCGGTAGCGGTACTCGGTGCAAAAGGGAAAAAAGACCGTCTCGGAATCATTCCATGTACAAGCAATATTTTCGGACGTCTGATCGCAGTACCGGGTATACCTGGCACATATATGCTAGCTGAAGAACTAATCCTTCATTTTGCACCGGTTGTATTCAAAGGGTATAAGATCAAATCCAAATCTTTGCTGCGCATCACAAGAAATGCTGACATTGATGCGGATGCTTTATACGATGAAGATCTGGACTACCGCGAATTCATGGCAGGTCTGATCAAACAGCGTAAGAAACTGGCTCCGATCCGTCTGGAACTTTCCAGAGATATGGACAAAAAAGGAATTGCCGTATTGTGCGAGTATCTGGAACTGGATGAAAATCATGTATTCATGTCCTCAACACCATTGGATCTTTCGTTCGTATTCCAGATCCAGGATCTACTGAGAAAAAATCCGGAATTATATTTTCCAAAAAGAACACCTCAGAAATCTGATCAGTTTCAGGATGGAAAGAGCATTATAGCACAGATCAAAGAAGAAGATAAACTGTTATCTTATCCTTATGAATCCATCCGTCCGTTTTTGCATTTGCTGACAGAAGCTGCCGAAGACCCGGATGTTATCTCGATCAAAATGACCTTATATCGTGTTGCAAAGCAGAGTAAAGTTGTAGAGGCATTGATAGAGGCCGCAGAAAATGGAAAAGAGGTCGTTGTATTAGTTGAACTTCGTGCCCGCTTTGATGAAGAAAATAATATTGAATGGTCCAGACGTCTGGAAGATGCCGGATGTCAGGTAATCTATGGATTAGACGGATATAAAGTGCATTCAAAACTCTGCCTGATCACTAGAAAAAATGCAGGACAGGTAGAATATATCACCCAGATTGGTACCGGTAATTATAATGAAAAAACTTCCCGATTATATACGGATCTCTCTTTGATGACATCCAATGTAGAGATCGGGCTGGAAGCTTCCAATGTATTTCAGGCACTGTCGAAGGGAGAAGTTGTTGAACATACTAGGCATCTTCTTGTAGCACCGAAGTGTCTGCAGAATAAAGTGCTGGGTATGCTGGACGAAGAGATCGCACATGCAAGAAACGGAGAAGAAGCTTATGCAGGATTCAAACTGAATTCCCTTACGGACAAAAAGATCATCGACAAACTGATCGAGGCTTCTGAGGCCGGAGTCAAGATCGATATGATCATCCGCGGTATCTGCTGCCTGATCCCCGGAGTGGAAGGAAAGACAGAAAACATCCGTATCATCAGCATTGTCGGAAGATTCCTGGAACATTCCAGAATCTATATCTTCGGAAGCAAAGAAAGAAGGAAATATTACATTGCATCTGCAGATTTCATGACCAGAAATACTGTACGGCGTGTAGAGGTTGCTGCACCGGTATATAATGACAAACTGAAAACAAAATTACAGGAAATGTTCGACGTTATGCTTTCTGATAATCAGAAAGCAAGAAAACTGGAAGCAGATGGAAATTATCACCGTGTGAGTAATGATCTTACACCGGTAAATGCACAGGAATATTTTTACGCTGAGGCATACCACGAGATTCCTTAAATCCGGGCAGGTATATATCTGAGGCGGAATGCATAAAGTGATATAAATCACAAAAGTGGTATGGATATGAATCGTCAGGAATGGAAAGAAAAAGCGGCGGAAATGTCGGGAGTCCCAAAAGATGTAGCAATGGGGCTCCCGATTCTTACGATTACCGGTACGGATGAACTATGTGTGGAAAATTACAGAGGAATAACGGAATATACAGACCAGATCATCAGGCTGCAGAGCAGATGCGGACAGATTAAAATCGGCGGCAGGAAACTGGAAATCATCTATTACACTAATGATGAGATGATGATTCACGGTCACATCAGGACAATCGAATACCAAACATAGGAGGGACCACTGTGTTTGAACAGTTCATCTGGTATCTGAAAGGCTATGTCCGGATACGTGTGTCAGGATATTCACCCGAACGTTTTCTGAACGCCTGCCGTTATAAAAACATCTATATATGGGACCTGAAACGTGTCTGTGGAGCATATGAAATGAATCTGTCGGTCAGTGGGTTCCACAGACTGAAGGAAATTATAAGGAAGACCGGCACAAAGGTTTGTATCATCCGCCGCAGCGGTCTTCCTTTTCTTTTTCACCGCTACCGGAAACGTCATATACTGTTTTCCGGATTTATTCTCTGTATTTGTCTTATCCTTTTTATGACACGTTATATCTGGGGAATTGATATCCGCGGGAACCTGTCGTATACGGATGATACTTTAAAGAAATTTCTGGCATCCGAACAGATTAAAAATGGTATGAAAAAGACAAATGTAGACTGTCAGAAGATTGTCCGGGATCTAAGGCGCACATATGACGGGATCATATGGGTATCTGCTTCCATAGATGGCTGCAGGCTGGTCATTCAGATAAAAGAAAACGAAGACGGCCTTGCGGATAACAGCACTATATCCCGGATAAACGACCAGTCTACAGATATCATTGCCGACATTGACTGCACCATCACAAGTATTACTACCAGAACCGGTATCGCACAGGTAAAAAAAGGTGTACAGGTAAAAAAAGGTGATCTTCTGGTATCGGGACAGATTCCCATCTGCAATGATGCAAAAGAAATTACAGGGTACTCACCCTGTAGATCGGATGCTGACATATCCGGCGAAACCTGTATTCCGTATCAAAAGACGCTCTCAAAAAACTATTTCGAAAAAGAATATTACAAATCAAGATATCATTTTATCCAGAAAAAAGAATATGCAGTCCGGGCAGGAAGATATATGATCCGAATCGGTTCTGTAAAAAATACATATCCTTATTTTGAAAAGCACATCTTCCAGTGGCAGTTCAGGCCGTTGAATATATTCCCTCTTACCTTCGAAGAAATTACAGTAACTCCTTACCGGAAAAGACATAAGAATTATACAAAAGCGCAAATCCGGAAGATATTATCCGAAGATTTTCAGAATTACTGTAAAGAAATGAAGAAAAAAGGGGTAGAAATTATCCAGAATGATGTTAAAATATACACAGGGTCTGAGACGTACTCTGCAAAAGGAACACTGAAGGTCAGATGCTCCGTTGGAAAGCAGGTTCCGTCCACACCGCTTCCGCCGGGCTATATTGCGGAAGACGACACAAAGAATGGAGACTAATGCATGGGATTAATGGAAACAGTCATCGATATACCTGCAGAACATGAAGCGAATGTGTTCGGGCAGTTCGATGTATATGCAAAGAAAATAGAACGGGCTCTTCATGTAACACTGATCGCAAGAGGTGAAAGCGTCAAGATCATGGGAGATGCTTTGAAAGTAGAAAAAGCAAAAAAAGTGCTGGATCAGCTTGTAGAACTTTCAAAGAGAGGCAACACGATTCAGGAACAGAATGTAGATTACACGCTGGCACTGGTTATGGAAGACAGCGAAGAAAACGTACTGGAGATCGATAAAGATATTATCTGCCATACCTTACAGGGAAAACCGATCAAGCCGAAGACACTCGGTCAGAAAAAATACGTCGATGCAATCCGTAAACAGATGATCGTATTCGGACTCGGACCGGCCGGTACCGGTAAGACTTACCTTGCGATGGCAATGGCGATCACTGCATTCAAGAACAATGAAGTAGGACGTATCATACTGACACGTCCGGCAATCGAAGCAGGAGAGAAGCTTGGATTCCTTCCGGGCGACCTTCAGAGTAAGATTGATCCTTATTTGCGTCCCCTCTATGATGCACTGTATCAGATCATGGGTGCGGAAAGCTTTATAAAGAATTCGGAAAAAGGTCTGATCGAGGTTGCGCCGCTTGCTTATATGCGTGGCCGTACATTAGATAATGCCTTTATTATTCTGGATGAAGCACAGAACACAACACCGGCACAGATGAAGATGTTTCTTACCCGAATCGGTTTCGGCTCAAAAGTCGTGATCACCGGTGACGCAACACAAAAAGACCTTCCGTCCGGACAGGTGTCCGGTCTTGATGTGGCGGCAAAAGTTATAAAAGATATCGAAGATATCAGTATCTGTCACCTTACCAGCAAGGACGTTGTACGTCATCCACTGGTACAAAAAATCGTAAAAGCATACGAAGATTACGAAAGCAGACAAAACCGTCGCGGTAATGACGCAAAATACAAAGGAAAAGATAAGAGGCGAAAATCATGACATTATACTTTGAAGAAGAAGGCGGAATAAAGCTTCCTCTGGAATGCGAAACACTTGCAAAGAAAGTAGTAGAAGAAGCATTGGATTATGTAAATTGTCCGTACGAAGCACAGGTGAATCTGCTACTGACAGAAAATGAACAGATTCATGAAATGAACAGAGAATTCAGAGGCATTGACCGTGCGACCGATGTACTGTCTTTTCCGATGATCGACTATCCGGAACCCGGAACGTTTGATTTTCTGGAAGAGGAAGAAGATTGTTTTGATCCGGAAAGTGGAGAACTGACGCTTGGGGATATCGTGATATCAAAAGAAAAAGTTCTTTCGCAGGCAGAAGAATACGGGCATAGTCCGAAGAGAGAATATGCTTTTCTTATTGCGCATTCTGTGTTACACTTAACAGGTTATGACCATATGGAAGAGGAAGAACGTCAGGTAATGGAACAGAAACAGCGTGAGATCATGGAACGCCTGGACATTCTGAGATAATCATTGATCTTAATAAATTTTTTACAAAACGATGGAGTTAAAGCTGTATGTCGGAACAACATAAAAAAAATGAAAAAAATTTCCTGATACAGGGATCGATTCTTGCAATTGCCGGAGTTATCACAAAGCTGATCGGAGCCTTTTACCGGATTCCGCTTTTGAATATTATCGGAACAGAAGGAAACGGATATTATTCGGTTGCATTTTCAATTTATTCAGTTGCATTGATGCTGACTTCGTACAGTCTGCCGTTAGCTGTGTCAAAGCTTGTATCGGCAAGAGTGGCTGTCGGCGAATATAAAAATGCAAACAAAATCTTCCGGGGTGCTATGACCTTTGCACTTCTTGCCGGTGGAATTGTCTCTCTTCTGGTATTTTTCGGAGCAGATTTTATTGCAACAACCATTATGCATCTTGACATGAGTGCCTATGCGCTCCGTGTTCTCGCACCGTGTATCCTGATCGTAGCACTTCTCGGGGTGTTACGCGGATTTTTCCAGGGAATGGGATCTATGATCCCGACAGCAATCTCACAGGTGATCGAGCAGATTGTAAATGCTGTTATATCGATCGCAGGTGCATATTTATTATTCAATGCAGGAAGAGCTGTCGGAAAGACCAGAGGCGACAAATCCTTCGGTCCTGCCTATGCGGCAGCAGGCGGAACACTCGGAACAGTCCTTGGTGCATTGAGCGCCTTGATATTTGTCGGATTCATTTTTCTCGCATACCACAAAGTATTCAAAAAGAAAATGAAACGCGATCATTCAGGGAAAAGAGAAAGTTACAGAACCGTATACAAAGTGTTGTTTGTGACCATCGCACCTGTCATTTTAAGTGCAACGGTATATAATATCAGTGATTTTGTAGATACTGCACTTTTTAACAATGTCATGGCTGCCCAGGGATTCAGCAAAAAAGAATACGCAAGTCTTCTTGGAATCTTTCAGGGACAGTACAGTACAATGATCAATGTGCCGCTCTCTATCTCAAGTGCACTTGCCGCCTCACTGGTGCCGAGTCTGGTTGCCACTGTACAGACCGGTAACCGTAAGCAGGTACATAACAAGATTAATACCGTAAGCCGTTTCAACATGTTGATCGCAATCCCATGTGCAGTTGGATTTATCACACTTGCAAAACCGATCCTGAATTTATTATATTTTACACAGGATAATACTACAGCAGCACGGATGCTTCAGATGGGGGCGCTTTCAGTTGTCTTTTTCTGTCTGTCAACAGTGACCAACTCTGTATTACAGGGACTCGATGATATGATGACACCGGTAAAAAATGCGGCAATTTCACTGGTGATCCATATCGTGACATTATTCCTGATGCTGGTAGTACTAAAATGGAACATTTATGCGGTTGTATTAAGTAAGATCATATTCTCCGGAGCAATCTGCATACTGAATGCGAAAGCACTTCGTGACAGAATCGGTTATGTTCAGGAGAAAAAGAAAACATTCTTAATCCCGACACTTGCTTCCCTGATCATGGGTGTAATCGCAATTGTGATTCATCTGATCTTCGAATTATTCGCTGGTCCGTATATCGCAACAATCATTGCACTTCTGGCAGCAGTTGCAGCATATGGAGTATCTATCGTTGCACTTGGCGGGATTACGGAAGAAGAATTACTTGGCATGCCAAAAGGAGCAGCCCTTGTGACAATATGCCGGAGACTACATTTGATAAGAGGGGAATACAAGTAAGTATGAGACCAGTAAAGAAAATTGCTCTGTTACACGATATCTGCGGTGTCGGCAAGGCAGCCATGATGAATATGACACCGATCTTAAGCATGATGGGAATCGAGGTATGTCCGGTACCGACAGTACTGTTATCAACACATACCGGTGGCTATGGCACTCCGGCGGTCTGCCATGTACCCGGAGACTATATACGTGCATGTGCAGATCATTACAAGAAAGAACATATTACATTTGATGCTATTTTTGTCGGATACCTTGGAAAAGCTGATGTAATTGATGCCGTCATCTATTTCATTAGTCAATTTCCGGACACAAAGGTTATTTTAGATCCTATCATGGGTGATCACGGAGTTTATTATACAAATTTTGACGAATCTTATGGTGCTGCAATGCGGAAAATCCTTCCGTATGCAGACATAATTCTGCCAAATCTGACAGAAATGTATCTGCTCGCCGGAAAAGAATATCAGCTCACAGGCAATCACAGAAATGTACTGCATTTGTGTGAAATCCTCCGTGAATTGGGAGCAAAAAACATGATCATTACCAGCGTTCCAAAAGACGACTGTAAAAAGGGTATCGTGTTATACGAAGACAATGCATTTCTTTATATCGGAAATGGTGAAAACCTGAAAGAATTTCATGGAGCCGGAGACGCATTTGACGGAATGTTCCTGGCAAAGCTTCTGCAGGGAAATTCCCTTTTGGAAAGTGTACAGGCTTCGCATGCGTTTGTTTGTGCCTGTATCAGAGAAAGCGAAAAGTATGACTATCCGGAACGGGAAGGCCTTTTAATTGAAAGAACATTGAAGAAAATTGTATAAATAGGGTGAGTTGAGCGAATACTGTACTCAAAAAAGGAGACTTCATTATGAAAAACAAGTATGGTATTGGCTTTTTACTGTTTCTGATCCTCATCGTATTCGGAATCACCTGTGCTTATCAGCTTAGCTTAAACAGGGGAAAACGTGAAATTCAGGCAGAGAAAACAGCGGAGAAGCAAAAAACACAAGATCTTTCTATTGCCGCAGATGGACAGGCTTTAAAAGAAGACTGTTACTATCTGAAATCTCTGAATGGCTATGTAGTCGTATATCTGAATGATAAAAAAACGGTATATGAATACACAGATATTCCACTGGATGGTCTTCCTGAGACACTGCAGCAGGAGATCCATAATGGAAAATACGTTGAGACATCAGCAGCCCTATACGGATTTCTCGAGAATTATTCGAGTTAAATCTGAGTATATTAAGGAAGGACAAAAGATAATGGATGATAAGAAAGTAGCAAGAATCAATGAATTATATCACAAGTCTAAAGCCGAAGGTCTGACACCGGAGGAATTAAAAGAACAGCAGATATTGAGAAAAGAATACATTGATTCTTTCAAAAGAAATCTGCGCGGACAGCTAAACAACATTTCTATAAAGGAAAAAGACGGAAGTATTACGAATTTGGGTGAGAAATTTGGAAACAAAAAAGGAAATTAGACATAAGATCATCCGTCTCAGAAAAGAGATGGATCCACTTGTGTGGCAACAGGCAACCAACGACATTACCGAAAGAGTTATCAATCATCCGCGATTTTTAGAAGAGACCGATATATACTGTTATGCAAATTATAACGGAGAAGTGGGAACCTCTTCCATCATGGAGGAGGCCTGGAAGCTCGGAAAAAGTGTGTGGTTTCCGAGAATTGAGGGAAGCGAAATGAATTTTTACCTGGTAGAAAGTAAAGATGACTTACAGCCGGGCGCATACGGGATTCTGGAACCAACCGGCGATCATATAGCAGACGGAGAAGACGGACTTTTGATCATGCCTGGAGTCGCTTTTGATGAAGAATGCCACAGGATTGGATATGGCGGCGGCTTTTATGACAAATATCTGGAAAAACATCCGAATCTGCATGCGGTTGCAATTGCATTCGAATTGCAGATGTACAGAGAACTTCCTTTTGAGGAACATGATATAAAGCCAGAGAAAGTTGTGACAGAAAAGCAGAGTTATCCGCTTGATACAGAAGAGAAAAGTCTTATATAACAAAAAGGAGTGAACAAAAGATGGCAAACGGGTTACCGAAAGATCCTATGCTGTTACTTAGTGTAGTCAATACAAAACTCAGAGATTATTATCACAATCTGGATGCTTTATGTGATGATATGAATGTAGAAAAAGAAGAAATTGTGAATACTTTAAAAACCATTGATTATGAATATGACGAAAACAGACATCAGTTTGTCTAAATCCATGATTACTAATTGATTCTAAAATAATACAAAGGAGCAAAAAGAATGCTTAATAATGTTAATTACGATATAGATATTACAAAAGAGCCGCCGGCGGATGATACTGCCCGTCAGTATTATTTCATCGAAAAGGCAAAGGCATATGTACAGCGTGAATCCGAAGAACTTGGTCGTCCGCTGACGTTCTGTGTTACAACCTTTGGTTGTCAGATGAACGCGAGAGACTCTGAAAAGCTTTGCGGAATCCTGGAAAAAATCGGTTACGTAGAAGCTGCGGAAGATGAGGCTGATTTTATCATCTTTAACACCTGTACAGTAAGAGAAAATGCCAATATGCGTGTCTACGGACGACTTGGCCAGTTAAAACCAAGAAAAAAGAAAAATCCTCATATGATGATCGGTCTTTGCGGATGCATGATGCAGGAACCGGAAGTCGTAGAAAAGTTAAAGACGAGTTATCGCTATGTAGATATTATTTTTGGAACGCATAACATTTTTAAATTTGCCGAACTCATCGTCACACGTTTCGAATCGCAGCGTATGGTGATCGATATCTGGAAAGATACCGATAAAATTGTTGAAAACCTTCCGAATGACCGTAAATTCTCCTTCAAATCCGGAGTAAATATCATGTTTGGATGTAATAACTTCTGCAGTTACTGTATCGTCCCATATGTACGTGGAAGAGAAAGAAGCCGTGATCCTGAGGCGATCATATCCGAAATCCGCCAGCTTGTTGCAGATGGTGTTGTTGAGGTCATGCTGCTCGGCCAAAATGTCAATTCTTATGGTAAGAATCTGGAACATCCGATTACATTTGCCCAGCTTCTTGAAAGAATTGAACAGATCGAAGGACTGGAACGCATTCGCTTTATGACGTCTCATCCAAAGGATTTATCTGATGAACTCATTGAAGTTATGGGAAGATCCAAAAAGATCTGCAAACACCTGCATCTGCCGGTACAGTCCGGAAGCAGCAGGATCTTAAAGAAGATGAATCGTCATTATACAAAAGAGCAGTATCTGGAACTGGTAGAAAAAATCCGCAAGAATGTTCCGGATGTGTCTCTTACAACTGATATCATCGTTGGTTTCCCGGGAGAGACAGAAGAAGACTTCGAAGAAACTATGGATATTGTAAGAAAAGTGCGTTATGACAGCGTATTCACTTTCATCTATTCAAAACGTACCGGAACACCTGCCGCCGTGATGGAAGACCAGGTACCGGAAGATGTGGTCAAAAACCGTTTTGACCGACTGCTGAAAGAAGTACATACGATTGCGGCAGAAGTATGCGCTGTACATGAAGGAACCATTCAGACCGCTCTGATCGAATCGGTAAGTGAACACGACCCATCCATGGTAACAGGACGTTTAAGTAATAATCTGCTGGTACACATCAAAGGTGATAAGGGAATGATCG
>OLNV01002443.1_pt1 | contig 10424 bp, 4 predicted proteins | sample 1672891 | NCBI WGS metagenome assembly OLNV01 (sample SAMEA3136734, study PRJEB25190) | human gut metagenome | biome: human gut; feature: human-associated habitat; material: faeces | place: Austria | collected 2013 | reverse complement strand
TTCCATTGCTATTACCAGAGTTGCCATTGCTGTTTCCATTATTATTTCCATTATTGGAGTTATTATTGGAATCATTGCTGGAATCGCTGGAGTTATCTGTTGTTACATCACTGAAATCACTCTTTTTACCAAGAGTTACTGTAACGGTCTTTTCCTCGTATGTTCCGCTCTGGTTTGCTCTCTTAAATGTGATTTTTACTTTTGTATTAGCTTTTTTCAGTGCCAGTTTTTCTTTTAAGCCGGACATTGTAGATACGTTGTTACCCTCAAACTTGGTAATGACATCGCCTGCAGAGATTCCTGCTTTTTCTGCTGGTGATCCGCTGACTACCTGTGATACATAGATTCCGCTAGGGATTCCAAGTGCGCTGGAATAAGATTCATTAATGTCACGGCCTACGACTCCAAGGAATGCAGCATCTTTTGTGCTTACGCTGCTGGCATTCATTAAATCTGTTAAGATAGTTTTAGCTGTAGTGATAGGAATCGCATATCCCATACCTTCTACGGATGTATCTTCTAACTTCGCATTGTTGATACCTACAACCTGACCATCCATATTAATAAGTACACCACCACTGTTACCAGGGTTGATTGCGGCATCTGTCTGAAGAAGGTTCATTGTTCCATCTGTTAAAGATACTTCTCTGTTCTTTGCACTGACTACACCTGTTGTAACAGACTGGCCATATCCCAATGCATTACCGATTGCTACAACTTCTTCTCCTACTTTTAAATCATCAGAACTTCCAAGTGTTGCAACTTTAATCTTTGATGCTGTAGAGTCTTTGATATCCTTTATCTTTACAGAAATAACTGCAAGGTCTGCACTGGAGTCTGTTCCGACTACTGTTGCTTTGGCTGTTGTATCGTCTGCAAATCCTACGGTGAGGGAAGTGGCATCAGATACAACATGATTATTGGTTGCGATCATAAGATTATCTTTTGTCTTTGCAACGATAAATCCTGAACCTGCTCCTTCTGATTCCTGTGTACCAAAGCCATAATAATTGGAAGACTGAATTGTGCTTGTAATAGATACAACAGATGGCATCACTTCATTAACTACACTTGCTACATTACTGCTGGAGCTGCTTGAGCCGCTTGATGATGTCTCGCTCTTTGCACTTGTTGTTCCCGATGTTGTTTCAATTCGATCTGCTGTAGAAGGATATAATTTATCTTTTGCTACGGACACTCCTACAAAGCAGGCTCCCGCTACAAGACCAAATACTGCTGCGGATGCAACTAACTTGGCAGCTTTCTTACCCATTCCGTTCTTATTATTTTTACTGCCATTCTTTCTCTGTCTGCGTCTCTTATCAGGTTCCGGCGGGATATTCCCATAATAATTTTCATTATTATAAGTACTCTCATCTCTCCATCCGTGGCTGCTATAAGAATTATTATAAGTATCGTTGGAATTATTTCCATTGTCATACTGATAGGAACTGCCACCTGTACCTTGTTCTCTGTAAGAATATCTATGACTCTCTGTATTCTCCTGTGTTACCGATTCCTCAATCGGTGTTACATCTATAGCTACTTGCTGACTGTTGTTTTCCTGGTTATTTATCCTGTTGTTCTCTAAATTCTCATTATGGAATCCATTTTCAAATTCGTTCATAATGTTATCCCCTTTCCTAAGTTTGTAACCTTATCTTAGCAACGATGTGTGATAAATTTGTGTTGTATTTATGGCAAATTTATGGATTTCTACTGATTTTGCAGCTTTTTCACACTTTTTTCGTAAAAGCAGGAAAAGAAATAACCTTGTGGAATGCCCTGTTCTATTGTATAATAAGTTAGAAAATTATCCCAGTAAGAGGTATATTACGCCCTTTTTTCCATATATATATCCCTTTTGGGTGATGGAGGTACACTTTTATGATTAAAGAGAATCAAAAATATCTTAACCGGTTCCACGTCGTTCTTGATGCACTGGTTATTTATTGTTCCTTTTGTCTTAGTTACTATATTCGATATATATGCCCTCTTTTTAAAGACATTTTCCCTCGTTTTGGTTACTGGAGACAGCTATGGCAATACCAAGGTATACTTCTCGTTCTAATTCCTGTATACCTTATTTTATATGCAAAGTTTAATTTATATAAACCAAAAAGATTTCAAAATAGGACTTCAGAGTATGCGAATCTCATTAAGGCGAATTCCATTGGAATGGTTTTCTTCTTTATATATATAATCTTTATGAAGATTCCCCATGTTTCACGAAGTCTTCAGTTAATGTTCTATGTTCTTTCCATGCTTCTTACCATTGCTGAAAGGGCGGCAATCCGTTATGCATTAGAAAGAACTCGCAGAAAGGGATTTAATCTTAAACATGTTGTTGTTATTGGTTTCAGTGCAGCAGCCGAAGCCTACATCGACCGTATTAAGTCAAACCCACAGTGGGGCTACACCATTCACGGTATTTTCGATGATAATCTCAAGGCTGACTTTTCTTACCGCAATACTTTTTGCATTGGTAAGTTAAAGGATGTAGAAAAGTTTCTTCAGAACACTTCTATGGATGAGGTGGCAATCGCACTCAGCCTGAAAGAGTATTATAAACTGGGAGATATGGTTGCTATCTGCGAAAAGTCTGGTGTGCATACAAAGTTTGTTCCAGATTATTATAAATTTATTTCTACTAACCCAGTTACTGAGGATTTGAACGGACTTCCGGTTATCAACATCCGTAATGTTCCGCTTACAAATACTGTAAACAAATGTATCAAACGTCTTGTGGACATTATTGGTTCTATCGTTTGTATCATTCTCTTTTCACCGATTATGGCTGTTGTTGCTGTTCTCGTTAAAAAGAGTTCCCCAGGACCAATTATTTTCTGTCAGGAACGAGTCGGTCTTCATAATAAACCTTTTAAAATGTACAAGTTCCGATCGATGGGAGTACAGTCTGCCTCTAAGGAACAAAAGGCCTGGACAGTACACAACGATCCCCGGGTCACTCCCGTGGGAAGAATTATCCGTAAGACCAGTCTTGACGAACTGCCACAGTTATTTAATGTATTAAAGGGTGATATGAGTCTCATTGGTCCACGGCCAGAACGACCTCTTTTCGTTGAGAAATTTAAAGAGGAGATTCCTCGTTATATGATAAAGCATCAGGTACGTCCCGGTATGACAGGATGGGCACAAGTTTGCGGCTTCCGTGGAGACACATCCATTGAGGGACGAATTGAACATGATATTTTTTATATTGAAAACTGGACATTATCTTTTGATATTAAGATTCTATTTCTTACTGTATTTAAAGGATTTGTCAATAAAAATGCTTACTAACACAGATTTTTTAACTAATGAATGTACTCTCCGAAACATTCCATAAACCTATTAAATTTCCAGAAGTACCTATGACAGAATGGAGGCATATTTTATGAAATATGGTTCAATATATAGTAAAGATAACATTGAAAACAAATATAACTATTCCAGCACAGGCGGCAGACGAAGTTCTCAGAATAATTTCAAAACTTCTCACGACCATCATACACATTCCACATTGAATACTGATGGCCTGCTTCGAAGTTCTTCCGGTACAGGATATCATTCCTCTGGTTCTTCTATAAAAAATTCTGGCAAACCATCAACAAAGAAGTCCTCTTCCCAGAATAAGCCTGATACAAAGTCTCAAAAGCGGCAGACTTCTGGCGGACGAGCTTTAACTTATCATGAACGTAAAAAAAAGAAAAAACGGGGATGTTTTCCTTTCCTTCTTTTAATCATTCTTTTAATTGCCGGGGCGGTTTTTGCATTCCGTTTCTCATTAAAAGGTGCATTTTCCAAAATAGAAAAATATCCTTTAGATAAAACAAGTGTAACTGTAAATGATACGGATGCTAATATAAAAGATTATCAAAATATTGCTCTTTTTGGCGTTGATAGTCAGGATAATAAAATTAAAGATAAAGGTTCCCGTACCGACTGTATCATCATTGCCAGCATCAATAAATCAACCAAAAAGGTAAAATTGATGTCTATTTACCGTGATACCTATGTAAGTATTGATGGCGAATACGATAAGATTAATGCAGCATATTCTTATGGCGGACCAGAACTTGCTCTTCGCACAATTAACCGTAACCTGGATTTAAATATCACAGATTTCGCCACGGTTAACTTTAAAGCATTAGCCGATGCTGTTGATGTGCTTGGAGGTATTCCATTGACCATTAATTCTGAAAAAGAATTACAGAATTTAAATGATTATATTGGTAATATGAATCATATTAATGGTGGAAATTCTCCGAAGTTTGAAAAAACCGGAACTTATACCTTCGATGGTAATCAGGCTGTTGCCTACTCTCGTATCCGCTACATGGAAGGCGGAGATCACGCAAGAGCTAACCATCAGCGACTTGTTCTTGAAGGTATTATGAATACAGCTAAAAAACAGCCGCTAAAACTTGGAAAGTTAATCAGTACTGTTCTTCCACAGTGTAAAACGAGCCTCTCTAATGACGCTCTCACAAAGCTGACTCTTTCCATGGCACGTTGTAAGATAGAAGATTCGCAGGCTTATCCTTTTAAATCTGAAGATGAACGATATAACGGCATCTATTACGGTTTTCCAATTACAGCCCAGACAAATGTAAAAAAAGCACACGAATATCTCTTTGGTACGAAAGATTATAAACCAACAGAAGAGCTTCAGAAGATCAGTGCAAAGATTAAGGTTGTAACGGATTATATTGGGATTACGGAATAGCGCCATATAATACCCTATATCTGTGGCCTCGGAGCAAGGTTTGGATGCAAGCGCATAAGCGAGCATTCAAACCGCCGCGACTAAAGTCACAGATATAGGGTATCTTCTCTTTGGTGTTTCGTCTATTTGCCTACGGCAAATCACTATTCTTCGTAATAATTAAACTTCGGTGTTGCCTGTATCTGACAGGATGCTTTCATTGTTCTTCTATTTTTATGAAGTTGTACGTTAATAAGAAGCATTTCACCGTTTTCTACCATTTCCTGAATATCATCTTCTGTTAATTCTTCGTAATCCTCTGTTATCATATCTGCATATTTGAGTTCAAGATATACATCACACATATTTCCTAATGATTTGTGATATTCGATTTCATCTGGGTCAAGCTCATTTTCACTTTCTGCTGGTGCATATCCGTAGGACATAATAATCGGAATTCCCAGTTCTTTTGCAAGTTTACGGATTCCATCCATGAGCGGTTTCATATCCTCAGAATCTTCTACTGAGAGTATATTTTCAATATTATCAATAAATACCACTGGCTTATGTGCTCCCTCTGTTACGATGGAACGAATAAGTTCTGCTAATATATCTCCTGCGGAGGCATCCTCCATATTTTCTACATATTCAGACACTGCTTCCTGATCAAGTACAAAAAGATGTTCACTGATTCGTCCTCTGTACCAATTCAATTCATCTTTTAAAGAACGAATATCTGCGCCTTTTTCTCCTGTCATGATTGCCATAGAGGATACTGCTTTTTCTTCATCTTTTTTATTCATTTCATAGCTGAGACGAGAGATAGTATCTACCATAAGGTCATAGCGGGTAAGCTCTGTTGAAATATAAAGTACATCTACACCGCTTTCTGCTGCCCGGTCGGCTATCTGCTGCATAAATCCGTTCTTTAAATACTGAGGTGTAGCATCTACAAAGTAACTTCCTTTATGAAGGCCATAGCGGAGCATTGCATCTAAACGTTTGAATCCTGTGCTTAACTTTCTGTTTTCCTGTGTATCTACAATATACTCTTCAAATTTATCCATAAAGCTTGCAGAGTTTTTGAGAACAAATGGATTGCGGACACTTACCTGGAATTCTTTTTCTTCGACATTCTTTCCTGTTAGAACTACTGCGCTAAATTCTCTTTCTTCTTTTTCTGGAGCTGTTTTTTCCTTACGTTTTACAATATTCTTGTGTTTTCTGGAATGTGATGTTCTCTCACTGTGTGCAGGCTTCTTCGTCTGTGAAGATGTCCTCTCTGCCTTTTCCGGTCTTGTTTTTTCTACCTGAATTGTGTCTTCTGATTCAGAAATGTATTCTGCTTCCTTGTATTCTGCTTCTTTCTCTGTTTTCTTAGAAACGCCCTTATTTGCTATCTCTTTTTCCTCTGTCTCAGAGCACTCCCTATTTGCTGTCTCTTTCTCTTCTGTCTCAGAGTATTCTCTATTTGCTGTCTCTTTTTCCTCTGTCTCAGAGCACTCACTATTTGCTGTCTCTTTCTCTTCTGTCTCAGAGTATTCTCTATTTGCTGCCTCTTCTTCTGTCTCAGAGAACTCTCTATTTGCTGCCTCTTTCTCTTCTGTCTCAGAGTATTCCTTATTTGCTGCTTCTTCCTGAGCTGCCTCTGAGGTCTCTCCCTCTTCTTCCTCAGAGTTTTCCTCTTCACTGCTTATTTCTTCCTCAGAAGCTTCTTTTAAAATACTTTCTGGCTGTTCTGATACATCTTCGGCACCTTCCGTCTTATCAGATTCGTCCTCCGTTTTTTCTACAGAGTTTTCTTCTAAATTCTCCTCAGAAACTGCCTCTTTTTCTGTTTCTTCAGATTTGTCCTGACTGCTTTCTTCTAAAGGTTCTTCTAAATCTTCCTCAATAAAGTCTTCATCCATAGCAAGTTCTAATTCTCGCTCGAGGTCATCTTCATCTAAATCTTCTAAATCTTCAAGAGCATCTTCTTCTGTATCTAACGCGGATACCGCTGCCTTTTTCTTCTTGCCATTTTCCTGTTCTTCAAGCCATGCATCAAGTGCTACTTCTGAACCAGCAAGTTCCAGTAAGAGCATTCTTTTTGCACGCTCATAGACTTCACCCTCCAGGCCAAGAGATGCCAGATTATCCAAAGCTTCATCTATCTCTGCCTGTGTGTGGTCTCCAAGAACTAATTCGCCCGGATCAACATATTCAAATTCTTCCGCTTCTTTTTCTGAAACTTCAGAATACTCAGGCTGTTCTTGTACTTCTTCTGCTGTCGGCGCAGGGGTTATCTCAGAACTTTCTTCTGTTGCTGTCTGTTCCCCGGCTGTTGATGCACTCTCTTCCATCGGCTGTTCTGTTGCTTCTTCCACTTTCGGAATTTCTTCTGATTTCTTCTCTTCCTCTGCTTTCCCGGCTTTCTGTGCCGCTTTTAACTGCTCTGCTGCCAATGCTTCTTCTGCTGCCTTAAGCTGTGCCTTTAATTCTTCAATGGAAGGACTTTGACTTTCTTCGGACTCCTCTTCTAAATCTAATTCATCAAAGTTTAAATCATCCTCGCTCAGTTCTTCCTCTGTCTCCGATATTGGTTCAGCCTTCTTCTGTACTGCGTTTTCTTGTGCCTCTTTTGCAAGTTCTACTGCTGACTTTGTTTCTCTGGCTTCCTGTGGCTCTGGCTTAGCTGCCTGCTGTGCTGCCCTGGCAAGTTCTACCGCTGACATTGGCTGGCTCTGTGATTCTGACTGTGAACTTTCCACTGCTGGTTCCCTCGTTCCTGCCATTCCACTTCCAACAGCACTGCCTGCACTTTCGCCTTCAAATGCCATCGGTGCCGTTTCAGCTGTAGTACCTGTTTCCGTCTGCGCCAAAGTTTCTTGTTTTTCTTCTGAGTCAGAAGACGTATTTCTGGAAATAACTTCTCCGATCAAAGATTCCATATCTTCCTGCGTCACAGCTCCGCCAGTCTGACTCATTAGATTTTTCAAGTTTTCGAAAATCGTCTCGTTAATTAATCCTAAGTCTGCATTGGCATCTTCAGCCAGAATCATCTCTGCATTTTCCTGTACTACTTCCTGACTAATCATACGAAGCATATCATCTGAAAATGTCGGCATTCCCTGTGATTGGCTGGTTTGCTGTGCTGTTGTTCCATCTCCCTGTCCGGCAGACTCCTGACTATTCTGCTCTCCTGCTGTCTGATCTGGTGCGATTCCAGACTGTTCCAGAATCTCATCTGGTAACTCATCACTGATATCTTCTGGAGCCACTCCCGCTTCAATCTGTTTTTCCCGATAAAGTTCTTTCTCTATCTCTAATTTTTCCTCTGGTGATAAATCTTCATAATCTTCAAAAGAAACGAGTTCATCACTGTTCTTTTCCATATAATTTAAAATTTCCTGCTGATGAAGTGCAAATTCCATCGGATCTTTTCCGCGCTTTCTTGCCTCTTCCATAAGACGTTCTGCTCTCTTTTCTGCCTCAAGCTTCATCTGATCCTCTTCTTTGGCCTTCGCGATTGCTTCTGCGGCTAACTGAGAAGCTGATTTGGTTTCTGGCATCTTCATCTCTTTAGGTTCATATTCCTCTTTCTGATGTGCTTCCTCATCCTTATCCACAGCTGACTGTGCAAGTTCCCAGGCTGAAACTGGCCTTCTTCTCTGCTCTTCTAATGCTCTCTCTTCTGCCTTGTTGGCCTCATCTTCTGCAAGCATTTCCGTCGCTGTCTTTTCCCTTCCATATCGAATCTGAGAACGGTCAAATGGATATTCTACCTTAGGATCATTTAATCCCATCATCTGCATAAAATTATTATAGATCAAATCATTAAGATTCGCCGCTTCCTGATGATTTACATCGTCTTGTCCAAACATATCGTAAGAACTGCCATTACCATAATCTTCGGACGCACCACTGTCTGTGGATGCCATATTTCCATATCCATCTGCAGTTTCTGACTGTTGCTGAATATTCGCATTTTCATTCTCCATTACCTGTGCAAAAGGATTCTCCTCATGTGACTCACTCTGCATCTGTGAACTATTCTGCTGTGGAGTCATTTCCTGTTGTGACTGTGGGGCTGCTGTCTCTCTTCTTCTGCCACCATTTCTTAACCGTTCCTCTATCATATTCACTGCAGAAGCTGCCTGCTCGGAATCATCCATCTCCTCAAATGTCTTCGGTGGGAAAATATCTGGTGCCAGAGATTCTGCCAGCTTCTGAATCGTATCAGAAAGTTCCTGCTGTTCCTCTGGTTCTTCTGGTCTCCCGGTAATATTCAGCGCCATATCAATAATATCATTAATATCAAATGGTCTTTCTTCGCTTCCTTCTGTTGCAGTGTGCTGTGCTCTCACCACATCCAACAACGCTTTCATCATATCTTCCATTATAGATTAACCTCCGTTACATGTTCTGTCTGCCTGTTTAGCTTCTCATTTTCAATAAAGATATTCTAACACCTTTATGCAATTATTACAAACAAGTATTGCATTATTACACATTTTCCATCACTTTCTTTCAATTCATATAAATAATTGTCATATACATTGATTTTTTTAACTAATTCTGCGATACTAGATATAGAATATTATAGATACTTGATTGATTATTGCATGAAAGGAGTACATTTTGAAAACTTATATTGATTTACATATTCATTCTACTGCTTCTGATGGTACATTTTCCCCAACAGAAATTATAAATGATGCCCTAAAACTTGCTGGTGATAAAAATCCTGTTGTAATTGCTCTTACCGATCACGATACAGTTGCTGGCACAGAAGAATTTCAGAAAGCTGCTGCCAAACATAAAGAACGACTTACTGCCATCTCTGGTGTAGAGATTTCTACAGACTATCACGGAGTAGAAATTCATGTTCTTGGCTATAACATCGACACAAAAAATAAGGCTCTCTTAGAACGCCTTGCCGTTTGTCGTGAAAGCCGTGACGGACGTAATGCAAAAATTATTGAGAAACTTCAGGAACAGGGCTTTAAGATTTCCATGGACGAAATCAAACCAGATAAGCCAGGCGAAACAATCGCCCGCCCACATATCGCAAAGCTTCTTATGAAAAAGAAATATGTTTCTTCTGTTCAAGAAGCATTTGATAAATATCTTGCAGAGGGAAGATGCTGCTATGTGGAACGTATCATGCCTACTCCGCAGGAAGCAATCGAACTAATCAAAAACAGTGGCGGTGTCCCTGTTCTTGCACACCTTATGTTCTATAAAAAGTTAGATTCCGCCCAAAAAGAAACTCTGGTCCGCGAATTAAAAGAAGCCGGCCTTGTTGGAATTGAAGCTTACTATAACACTTACACTCCTGTTGAACAGGAATATGTTGCTGGTCTTGCCAAACAGTGGGGTCTTCTTAAAACAGGCGGAACAGACTTCCACGGTCAGAACAAACCACATATTTCCTTATTTAAAGGACAGGGAGAAATGGAAGTACCAGAAAGTATTCTCCCAGAATTTTTGGCTAGTTTAATTCGTTAAGAGACAGACGCCCCGGAAGAGAAACGCTATCCTATATTTGTGACTCTATCACTGCGGGTTGAATGTTCGCTTACTGGCTCCCATTCAATCCTTGCTCTAAGGCCACAAATATAGGATAGCGTTTCTCTTCCGGGGCTGTCTTTGGCTGTTTTTAGTTGAATTAAAATAGTGGTTGGAGAGATTCGGGGATGGAAACAAAGGGCTTTGGCTAGCTTTTGTTTGAATT
>OLNV01002441.1_pt1 | contig 10433 bp, 8 predicted proteins | sample 1672891 | NCBI WGS metagenome assembly OLNV01 (sample SAMEA3136734, study PRJEB25190) | human gut metagenome | biome: human gut; feature: human-associated habitat; material: faeces | place: Austria | collected 2013 | reverse complement strand
TTGTTCTGGGGATTACGGTGACAGCAGAACTTCCGGGAGCTGTGGGAATTGCAGCGGGAGCAGGGGCAATGATCGCAGTACTGGCAGCGGGAGTCTGTGTTTTGGTATTTTATAACGGAAAAAAATCACAGAAACATTTTCTTGTGAAAAAGTATTTTTTTTACGTGTTTTACCCTGCACATTTGGTGATTTTGGCATTATTAAAGATTTGACTTTTATAATAGAAGAAAGTAAAATGAATAAGTTAGAGTATTTATCACATGATTCAATGAAAATGAAACTCATATTTTAATAAAAGATAGGATGCATAGCATGAAAAAAAGAACGATGGAGAAAGAACATCAGGCAGAAGAAGCAGCGAAAAAGGAAGAAGCTGTGCGGGAAGAAAAGACAGAAAAAGAAGAAGCTTCAGCAAATGCAAAAGAAGAAAAGTCAGAGCCGGTATCTGTAAAAGAAAAAGAGCTTCTTGCAAAAGTAGAAGATGAGACGATCAGATATGTAGAGCAGTTTGTAAAAGACACATTAAAAGCGATGGATATGGATGTTGAGATCACATCGTCAATCGACAAAGACGGAGCTCTTTATGTTGATATGAAAGGTGAGAATATGGGAATTCTTATCGGTAAGAGAGGACAAACTCTTGATTCCCTTCAATATCTTGCAAACCGCGTTGCAAACAAACATCAGTCAGGTTATGTAAGAGTGAAACTCGATACAGAAAATTATCGTGCAAGAAGAGAAGAGACATTAAAACATCTTGCGAAAAATATTGCACATAAGGTAAAAAGGAACAGAAGACCTGTTATACTTGAGCCGATGAACCCGTATGAAAGAAGGATTATTCATTCCACACTGCAGTCAGATCCATATGTAACGACACACAGTGAAGGTGAAGAGCCGTACAGAAAAGTTGTAGTTACATTAAAAAGATAATTAAATAAAATAAAAGACGTCTGATAGTTTGCGGATATCGTGAAACGTCAGGCGTTTTTTTGTGAATAAATAAGTGGATAAATAAGCTGACGTTTACGGAAATGTTTTAAGTTGACGAATGGGAACTTTCAATCTAAAATAAAATGTAATGCTTTATTTTTAGTTTGCGGGAAGTTAAGTATTAAATTAAGAAATCGGGAGAACGGGATAAAATGAGAAAAGAAACGATCGCAGCCATATCGACCGGAATGACAAACTCGGGAATAGGAATTGTGAGAATCAGCGGAGAGGAAGCTGTTTTAGTTGCAGACCGTATTTACAGAGGTAAGAAAAAGCTTTGTGAAGTAAAAAGCCATACGATAAATTATGGATATATTGTAGACAGAGAAATATCTTCGGCAGAAAAGAAATCGGAAGAAGTAATAGACGAGGTTCTTGTAACTGTGATGAAAGCTCCCGGAACATTTACAGGAGAAGATACCGTGGAGATAAATTGTCACGGCGGAACATTTGTTGTAAAAAAAGTGTTGGAACTCGTGTTAAAAAACGGGGCAAGTCCCGCCGAACCGGGAGAATTTACAAAGAGGGCATTTTTAAACGGAAAGATGGATCTTTCACAGGCTGAAGCGGTTATAGATGTAATCAATTCCGAAAACGAATATGCACTTCAAAGTTCTGTCAGCCAGCTAAAAGGAAGCGTAAAAAAGAAGATTAATGATATAAGAGAAAAAATTATTTATCATACGGCATTTATAGAGACAGCGCTTGATGATCCGGAGCATATCAGCGTAGATGGATATTCCGATACTTTGCGCAGTTCGGCGGAAGAGATTATTCAGGAATTGGAACGACTGATTCATTCGGCAGATGACGGTCGCGTGATAAAAGAAGGAATCAAAACGGTGATTGTCGGAAAACCGAACGCAGGAAAATCGTCACTTTTGAATGTTCTTGCAGGACATGAGAGAGCAATCGTAACAGATATAGAAGGAACAACGAGAGATGTATTAGAAGAGACGATCAAATTAGGCGGACTCAACTTAAATGTTGTCGATACGGCAGGAATCCGCCAGACAGAAGATCTGATTGAAAAAATCGGCGTAGATAAAGCGTTAGAATATGCAGAGACAGCAGATCTGATCATTTATGTAGTCGATGCATCGAGAAGTCTGGATGAAAATGATGAGAAGATCATTAATATGATCAGTGACAAAAAGTCGATTGTTTTATTAAATAAATCAGATATCGACACTGTGATTTCGGCAGAACATATAAAAGAAAAAGTTTCAAATATTCCGATCATCTCAATATCTGCAAAAGAAGAAAGAGGAATCAAAGACCTGGAAGATAAAGTGAAAGAGATGTTTTTAAAAGGCGACATTTCATTTAATGATCAAGTGTATATATCAAATGTTCGTCAGAAAAACGCTCTGTTGGAAGCTCTCGAAAGTATGAAAAAGGTAATAAGAAGTATCGATGATAATATGCCGGAAGATTTTTATTCGATCGATTTGATGGATGCGTATGAAAGTCTCGGGTATATTACGGGAAATTCAGTAGGAGAAGACTTGATAAATGAAATATTCAGCAAATTCTGTATGGGAAAATAAAGATCAATATGATATTGCGGTTGTAGGAGCGGGACACGCAGGATGTGAAGCAGCGCTGGCGTGCGCCCGGTTAGGATTTAAAACGGTAATGTTTACGGTAAGTGTAGACAGTATTGCATTGATGCCGTGTAATCCGAATATAGGGGGAAGTTCAAAAGGACATCTTGTAAAAGAAATCGATGCCCTCGGCGGAGAAATGGGAAAGGTGATCGACAAGACATTTATACAGTCGAAAATGTTAAATCAGTCAAAAGGTCCGGCAGTTCACTCTCTTCGTGCACAGGCAGATAAATCCGACTATAGCAAAGAGATGCGGAGGGTTTTGGAAGAACAGGACAATCTTGATATCCGTCAGATGGAAGTGACGGATATTATAGCAGACGATCCGAATGAATCTGGAATTCGGAAAATAAAAGGGGTTCAGACATATTCGGGGGCTATATATCCGTGTAAAGCCGTTATTTTGTGTACAGGCACATATTTAAAAGCCCGCTGCATTTACGGAGAAATAAGTACGCAGACAGGTCCTAACGGGCTGCAGAGCGCAAATTATCTTACCGACAGTTTGAAATCACTTGGAATTAAGATGTATAGATTTAAAACGGGAACTCCTGCAAGAATTGATAAAAACTCAATCGATTTTACAAAGATGGAAGAACAAAAAGGTGATGAAAGAGTCGTGCCTTTTTCTTTTACGACAGATCCGGAAGACGTTCAGATCGATCAAGTGTCATGCTGGCTTACATATACAAACGAAACGACGCACGAAATCATTCGGGAAAATCTGGACAGATCGCCGCTGTTTTCCGGTGCGATTGAAGGAACAGGACCGAGATATTGTCCGTCGATAGAAGATAAAGTAGTAAAATTCCCAGATAAAAACAGACATCAGGTCTTTATTGAGCCGGAAGGAATCCATACAAATGAAATGTATGTCGGCGGAATGTCGAGTTCATTACCGGAAGACGTTCAGTATGCAATGTATAGAAGTGTTCCGGGTTTGGAACATGCAAAGATCGTAAGAAATGCATATGCGATCGAGTATGATTGTATAGATGCAAGGCAGTTAAAAAGTACGTTGGAATTTAAAAATATAGAAGGATTATTCAGCGGCGGGCAGTTTAACGGAAGTTCGGGATATGAAGAAGCTGCGGCACAGGGAATCGTAGCCGGAATTAATGCGGCAAGAAAATTGCAGGGAAAAGAAGGAATTGTCATTGACAGATCACAGGGGTATATAGGTGTTTTAATCGATGATCTCGTTACAAAAGAGAGTCGCGAGCCATATCGGATGATGACGTCAAGAGCAGAGTACAGACTTTTGCTCAGACAGGATAATGCAGACCAAAGATTAACAAAATTAGGATATGAGATAGGCCTTATCAGCGAAGAAAGATACGAGAAACTGCTTGAAAAAGAACGGTTGATCGAAGAAGAAATACATCGGGTGGAACGGGTAAATATCGGAACGTCGGAAGAAGTTCAGAATCTGTTAAAAACATATGAAAGCACCCCGTTAACATCAGGAACAACTCTTGCGGAACTGATCAGAAGACCTGAATTATCGTATGAAAAACTTGCTCCGATAGACAAAAACAGAAAAAATCTTCCCGGAGACGTGGCACAGCAGGTTGATATTAACATTAAATACGACGGGTATATAAAACGTCAGATGCGTCAAGTGGAACAATTTAAAAAATTGGAAAATAAAAAGATACCGGAAGATATAAATTATGATGAAATAAAAAGTCTCCGTATAGAAGCAAAACAGAAATTAAATCAGATCCGTCCTGCATCGATAGGACAGGCATCCAGAATATCAGGAGTATCTCCGGCAGATGTATCGGTTCTTCTTGTTTATTTAGGAAGCAGATGAGAAGTATTTAGAATGTAGATAGAGAATAAAATATAAAATAGATTTTATATTTGTATGAAGTATTATCATTAAAAGCTCTGTTCTATTATAAATAGAACAGAGCTGAAAAGTGGAACAGTTAAAAGAGGAAAAGATGATGGCAGAAAAAAGTAAGTTTGAAGAAGAACTTGAAAAATTGAATATTAATCTTACAGAACATCAGAAAGAGCAGTTTGATCGCTATTATGAAATGCTCGTAGAATGGAATAATGTAATGAATCTGACAGGAATTACCGATTATGACGAGGTAAATCTGAAACATTTTACAGATAGTCTGACGCTTGTAAGAAATATAGATATGAATAAGATAGATGCGGTAATAGATATAGGAACAGGAGCAGGTTTTCCCGGACTTCCGATAAAGATAGCGTTTCCGCATATTCACGTTGTTTTGCTTGATTCATTAAATAAAAGAATAAAATTCTTAAATGCAGTTATAGAAGAATTAGATCTTGCAGACGTCGAAACACTTCACGGAAGAGCGGAAGATTATGCGAAAAGAAAGGAATACAGAGAACAGTTTGATCTTTGCGTATCGAGAGCTGTTGCAAATTTATCAACTTTGAGTGAGTATTGTATTCCTTTTGTAAAAAGAAACGGATATTTTGTTTCATATAAAAGCGGCTCATCTGATGAAGAAATTCAACAGGCAGAAAAGGCAGTGAATATACTTGGCGGAAAAATCGAAAAAACAGACAAATTTTTATTACCGGAAACAGATATGGGAAGGGCGCTTGTAAATATTAAAAAGATTAAAATTACACCGGCAAAATATCCGAGGAAGGCCGGAATGCCTTCAAGAGAGCCGTTATAACATGTCGGCATATAAAGGTTGCGCATAAAAATATTATAAAAACGGAAATACAAGAAAAAGAGAGAATATATAACTAAAAGTGAGCATATATAACTAAAAAATGTGAATAAGTATAATTGAGGAATAAATAAAAACGCCGGAATACGGCGTTTTTATTTATTAAAATTTAAATTTTAATAAGTATTCTATAAAATGAATTTAAAAAGATAAATTTATGAATGTCATATATTGATAAGCTATTTCTCTAAGAGCGGTTTTACTATTTCAATAAATTCATCCGATTTTTCCACATGAGGAAGCATTTTAGCATGATCTATTCCGATGATTTCTATCTCCGGAATTTGATTTTGATATTGGTTTGCGGAAAGAATATTTTCAGGATTATCATTTCCTATAATAATTGTAATTTTATTTTTTAATTTGCCCAGACAAAAAGAAATATTTGCATTTGTATAACCCAATTTCTGACAGGCGTATACATATTTTGAATGAGATTTATTTCTGTGCGATGATTCAAAACATCCTAATATATCTTTTTCATTTACTTTGTTTTGATTGTAGAAATATGCGGAAGTAAATCTCTCGTATATAATGGATTTTCTTGTTTTTATGTTATATATAAAAGTACCTATAACAGGCATATATAGTATGTTTTTTAATAATTTGCTCTGTTTAGAAGGAACTTTTGCAAGTGAAACTAAGCTTTGAGGATTTATCATTATAATACGATCGATTAAGGTGTCGTCATTTGCACATGTCATTAAAACAAAAGGAGAGTCCCGCGAAACAATGACGTCTGTTTTTTCACCTATTACATTTTTGATAAAATCGGTAAGCAGCTGCACATATAAAAAGTTAGTATATGTTAAGATCGGACGTTCAGAACAACCACATCCAAGCAAATCAATAGAATATACAGTGTTTGTTGCTGAAAAGTGATCTATGATCTTATTCCATTCATGAGAAGATGAGAAAACATTAAAATTGTGTATAAGAAGAAGAGGCGTTCCTGCCCCTTTCTTTTTATAAGAAATTTTTCCGTATTTCCAATCATAGACGTTATAATCATCTGCACCAAGAAGATTATCAGCAGTAGCAATATATGTAGAGATTCTGTTAAAAACATGCATTGCCGTTAAAGAAACACCTGTAAAAACAGCAATTCTCTTTAATAACTTATTCTTATCCATAGGATTTCACCATCTTTCAATACTTTATTTAATTATTATACTACACTGAATTTATCAATTCAAGAATGAAAGAAATAATAAGAATATTTTAAGAGATAATAGAAATGATTTATAAAATGTTTCACGTGAAACATTTTATTGTAATAAAAAGCAGAAGTAGAAATAAAAAAGTCAAAAATAAAAAATGATTTTTTGTTAGTAATGGTAGATATAAAAGGTTATTTTAAAAGATAAAAACGTGAAAAGTTAATAAAATGTTTCACGTGAAACATTCAAAAGTTATAGATTAATAATTTAAAAAGTGGTATAATATAAAATACGCGAACATAAGGAATTTAGATTGTGAAAACATCAGTGTTCTTATTGCGAGCGTCTTGGAATATGAAGCAATATTATATAAAATATGTTAAAAGAACGCATATGAGGAGGCAAAAATGGGGAGAATAATAGCTATTGCCAACCAAAAAGGCGGGGTAGGTAAGACAACAACTTCTATAAATCTATCGGCTGCTCTTGCAAGTAAAGGGAAAAAAGTTCTTGCTCTTGATATGGATCCACAAGGAAATATGACAAGTGGTTTAGGTGTTGATAAAGACGAAGCTGAAAAAACAGTTTATGATCTGATAATAGGAAATGCGGGAATTGAAGAGTGTATATGTAAAGATGCACTTGAAAATCTTGACGTTCTTCCTTCTAATATAAACCTTTCGGCGGCAGAGATTGAATTGATCGGTGTTGAAAATAAGGAATATATATTAAAAACTGAAGTGGAAAAAGTAAAAGATGAATATGATTTTGTTGTAATTGATTGTCCGCCTGCATTGAGCATGCTTACAATAAATGCAATGACAACGGCTGATTCTATAATAGTGCCTATACAATGCGAATATTATGCATTGGAAGGACTGAGTCAGTTGATACATACGATTGAACTTGTACAGGAGAGATTGAATCCGAATCTTGAGATAGAAGGCGTCGTATTTACAATGTATGATGCAAGAACGAATCTTTCCCTACAAGTTGTGGAAAACGTTAAGGATAATTTGAATCAGAATATTTATAAGACAATTATTCCGAGAAATATTAGATTAGCGGAAGCTCCTAGTTATGGAATGCCGATCAATCTTTATGATCCGAAGTCAACAGGAGCTACGAGTTATATGCTGTTGGCAGAAGAAGTTATTCATAAAGGAGAAGAGTGATTATGGCAGGGAAAAGAAATGGTCTTGGAAAAGGATTGGATAGTCTTATCCCGAATAAGACTGTGAAGGAAGAATCAGCATCTCAGCAGAAAGTAAGTAAAGAAAAACAAGAAAAAAATGTTGGATCCGGGGAAATATTAGTAAAAATAAATGAAGTTGAACCGAACAGAGAACAGCCAAGAAAAGAATTTGATGAAGATTCGCTTATGGAATTGGCAGATTCTATCAGGCAATTTGGAATATTACAGCCGCTTCTTGTTCAAAAAAAGAAAGATTATTATGAAATCATAGCGGGTGAGAGAAGATGGAGAGCTGCAAAGCTTGCGGGAATTAAAGATGTTCCGATTATTGTGAAAAACTATACGGATCAGGAGATTGTTGAAATTTCTCTTATTGAAAATATTCAGAGGGAAAATTTGAATCCGATCGAGGAAGCAATGGCATATAAACGTCTGCTAGAGGAATTTGATTTAAAACAAGATGAAGTTGCAGAGCGGGTTTCAAAAAGCCGGACAGCGGTAACGAATTCCATGCGGCTGCTTAAACTAAGTGAGCGTGTACAGCAGATGATAGTTGATGATATGATCAGTACAGGACATGCAAGAGCTTTGTTGGCGCTTGACGATGAAGAACAGCAGTATATATTGGCAAACAAGATATTTGATGAAAAATTAAGCGTTCGGGAAACTGAAAAACTTGTAAAAGCTTTAAAAAATCCCAAAAAAGAAGTAAAAGTACAAAAACAAGAACACATGTTTGTGTACGATAATCTCGAAGAACACTTGAAAAATATAATAGGAACAAAAGTGAGTGTTAACCCAAAAGCGAATGGAAAGGGAAAGATTGAGATAGAATATTATTCAGAGGAAGAACTTGAAAGAATCTATGATTTGATCATGTCTATTCAATCAAAATAGAAGAAATAGAAATGTGAAAAGGAAGAACGTATAGAAAAAAGATGAAGCAAAAGTCATAAAATATGGGGAGATGAAAAGAAATGAAAGGTATATTGGATAGTTGGGGAGTAGATCCGTTTTATCTGTTTGTCGTTATGTTTATCATACAGATTGTAATGATCGTATTGTATGTGATGCTGAATACAAAATATAGACGTTTACAGAAAAGTTATGTAACATTTATGCGTGGAAAAAACGGAAAAAATCTTGAAAAAAGTATTTTCGGCAAATTTGATGAACTGGATGAAATCGCAGAACTTGTGAGAGCAAATGAAAAAGAAGTAAAAGAAATTTCGGAAAAAATGAAAACACATTATCAGAAGGTCGGAATTGTCAAATACGATGCTTTTCACGAAATGGGCGGAGAATTGAGTTTTGCACTTACAATGCTGGATGAAAACAATAACGGATGGATCTTCAATGCAATGCACAGCAGAGAAGGCTGTTACACTTATATAAAAGAAGTTGTAAACGGTGAAAGCTATATTGAGTTATCATCCGAAGAAAAAGAATGTCTGGAAAAAGCGGTGTATCAAGAAAAATATGATTTGAGAGATATGGAAGAATAACCGTATAGAAAAGTGTGATCATAAAGAAAAGATATAAGTTTTAGCAATAATAAAATGTGAATTTTAATTAGGAAAAGAGTAAAGAAGAAAAAGGAGTATATGTTATGTTAGATATTAAATTTTTAAGAAGTAACCCAGAAATCGTAAAACAAAATATTAAAAATAAATTTCAGGATGAAAAACTTCCTCTTGTTGATGAAGTAATTGAATTAGACTTAAGAAACAGAGAGATAAAGCAGGAAGTAGAAGCTCTTCGTGCAGAAAAGAATAAATCTTCAAAAGAAATCGGAGCAATGATGGCTCAGAAAAAATTTGAAGAAGCAGAAGTTCTTAAGAAAAAAGTAAGTGAAAGCACAGGAAGAATCGAGGAGTTGTCTGTAGAAGAAAAAGAAGTTGAAGAAAAAATCAAGAAAATCATGATGACCATTCCGAATATTATCGATCCGTCTGTTCCGATTGGAAAAGATGACAGTGAGAATGTAGAACTCGAGCGTTTTGGAGAGCCGGTAGTTCCTGATTTTGAAATTCCGTATCACACAGAGATTATGGAAGCGTTTAACGGCATTGATCTTGACAGTGCGAGAAAAGTTGCAGGAAACGGTTTTTATTATCTTATGGGAGATATAGCAAGACTGCATTCGGCAGTGATATCTTATGCCCGCGATTTTATGATCAACAGAGGTTTTACATATTGTATACCTCCGTTTATGATTAGAAGTAATGTTGTTACAGGCGTAATGAGTTTTGCGGAAATGGATGCGATGATGTATAAGATTGAAGGAGAAGATCTTTATCTTATCGGAACAAGCGAGCATTCTATGATCGGAAAGTTTATTAATACACAGCTTACGGAAGAGGAACTTCCACAGACACTGACAAGTTATTCACCTTGTTTCAGAAAAGAAAAAGGAGCTCACGGAATCGAAGAAAGAGGAGTATACCGTATTCATCAGTTTGAAAAACAGGAAATGATCGTTGTCTGCAAACCGGAAGAAAGTATGGAGTGGTATGAAAAATTGTGGAAAAATACAGTTGATCTGTTCCGTTCTATGGATATTCCGGTAAGAACACTTGAGTGTTGTTCGGGAGATCTTGCAGATTTGAAAGTGAAGTCTGTAGATGTAGAAGCGTGGTCTCCGCGTCAGAAAAAATATTTTGAGGTAGGAAGTTGTTCAAATCTCGGAGATGCACAGGCTAGACGTCTCGGTATTCGCGTGAAAGGTAAAGACGGAAACTATTTTGCA
>OLNV01002438.1_pt1 | contig 10443 bp, 8 predicted proteins | sample 1672891 | NCBI WGS metagenome assembly OLNV01 (sample SAMEA3136734, study PRJEB25190) | human gut metagenome | biome: human gut; feature: human-associated habitat; material: faeces | place: Austria | collected 2013 | reverse complement strand
ACTTGAAAATCATCAGTTTGGTGGCAAACTTCAGGAATGGGAATACACCGGCATAAAACATCAGGCAAAGGAATGCCACATACCAGAAACCTGTTGTCTTGAACAAACCGCCCAAGTCTGAAAACTTGAAACCTTCTTCCGGTTCTGTAGCTACAGCTGCTGCAGAAGCATCCTCCTTCTTGTCCATCACACAATAAACCAGATAAACCAGTACACCAGCACAAAGCAATACGGCACCTAAAGCAACAGAAGCAGATACTCCACCCATTGCCTTGGCAAAAGGAAGAGAAGAACTCAGAGCAGCAGCAGTTCCCAAACGAGCCGTAGCTACCTGTACACCCATTGCCAGAGCCAACTCATGGCCCGTAAACCACTTCACGATGACCTTGCTCACTGTGATACCGCATATCTCGCATCCTACACCATAGATGGCAAAGCCAAGAGCAGCTATCACTACCTGCGTACTGTAAGTACCGAAGAATGGTACAGCAACCATTCCGTCAAACTCATGACCTAAAGCATACCACTTCAACAAGGCTCCACCAAACATCAGGACGGTAGAGAGGATACCTGTGAAACGGATGCCAAACTTATCGAGGATAAGACCACCGAAGAAGAGGAGCAGGAGGAACACATTGAAGTATCCGTAAGCTCCAGAGAAGAAGCCGTATTCATCCGAATTCCATCCGAGTCCGAGACCATTCTCTGCTCCCTTGGCTGCTGTCAAGAGAGGCTCCAGTGGAGACATCACATCTGTAAAAAAGTAACCAAACATCATCGTGATACTCACGATGAGGAGGGCGGTCCAGCGAGCTGACTTAGAGACGCTCAATTTCATCTGCATTTTTTCTGTTGTACTCATTTTTTTTCAAAACATAAATGATAAACCCGTTATCATTATTAATTATCAATTATTAATTATCATCTATTTCCGTTTCACGTTCTTCGTTCTGGTGATATCAAAGAGATAAGAGAGTTTCAGAACAATCTGTCCGTAGTTACTCTTCCCGAAAAAATCACGCTTAGAAGCACCGTAGATATTTCCCAGACCATAGTAGTATCGGGCTTCGGCAAGGAAATGCCCAACCTTCGGAATACTGTATTCAGCACCCAGACCCAGGGCGATACCATAATCGAGCTTGTTCTTGACTGCCATTGTATCCTGAGCCACCACCGGACTTACACGGTTATTGTCGGTTGCCGGCATGTGCTCTACCGAGAAGTTGGTCTTCTGCGAATCACTCAGATAGAGACCAAACTGCGGACCGGCATTCACGAAGATATTCAGTCCTCTTGTCTCCCTACCCCATGCCAGATGCGCGAAGATTGGCACCTGAATATAGTTGATGGTACGCTTGTAAGCCATCGCCTCTTTGGTTTCGGTTATAATCACCGGATTATTCTCCTTATCCAGGATATCCTCTTCCCATCCTGCCTGCGCATAGTTTACCTCGGCATAGATAGAACAGATGGTCTTGAAATATTTCTCACAGGTATATCTCATCGAGAAACCGCCCGTCAGTCCGCCGTGCTGCTTCTGCTGTACCTCGGGTGTGAATCCTACGCTACTCATCATATAGCCCCCATTAAAACCGATGGCGAAATCATTACGATGCTCTCCTATCTGTGCCGAAACTGGAATTCCGAAGATGAGCATCAGAATCAGCAACCCAATATTTCTATTCATTATCAACTATAAATTGTAAACTATAAATTATAAACTAGTACTTCACCGCCTCTATCTGATGATTAAAGGTATAGTGAATCAACTGGAAACTCTTGTTCTTGTATCCTCCTCTACTGGTCTTCTCGAAACGGAGTGGAGTCTGCACGGGCTGGTAAGTCATCTGCTGGCGCTCACCTGTAAAGTTCTTGCCATATCTCTTGACGCCCTGAATCAGATACATTCCGTGATCGAAACCGGTGATGGCGAATCTTGGCTGTGCCACCATCATAGGCTGATGGAACCATCGCTCATAACGGCTCTCAAGCGCCTTGGTCTGTGCTGAGTTCGGATTATAATAGAAGGTGGAAGGGATATAAGTATCATACTTATAGAATCTTTCCAGATTATACTTGGCATACATCAGCCATTCGGTATAGCCGAAGAGAGAAATGGCTGCACCCGGATACTTCGCATCAAATTCGTCGAGTTTGTTCAATACCTGAGTCAACTGTGGTGAACGTCCCGTATTCAGGATTATCACATTCTGCTTGGAAGGCATGAAAGCCTTGGCAAACTGATCGATACTTGAATTCACATTGGTGATGCTATAATTGATTTTCCTGCGTTCCAGTTCCCTGCGCAGACCGAACGTAAAGTTGCCCTTTCTCGAAGTAGAATCATTGCAGTCTACAAAGATAGGATGCACATTGGAAAAACGGCTCAGGAATGCCTTGATGGTCGCATCATTCAGCGCATCATCGCTCTGATAAACCTGGAAAATCTCTTTGTTTCTTTCTACATCATCTCCGCTGATAGAGAACGGAATCACCATTTTGATGCCGTAGCTCTTGCAGAAGTTGGTCAGCGGAGCCACCTGCTTGGTATAAAGTGGACCAAAGATGATGTCGCATTGGTTAGCGCCCTCCTGCAAGAGTGTATTCCGGATATCAGCATCAATAGGAACGTTCCAGGCATGCACATCTATATCGGCGCCCTGCTGCTTCAGGGTTTCGCAAGCCAGCAGCAAACCGCGGTAATACTCCACCATTCGCTTGCCGTCGCCATCAACATTATGCAAAGGTAACATCACGCCTACCTTTACCGCATTTCTGGCAACAGCAGCCTTTGAGGTTGCCGGAGCTGTAGCAGTTTTCTGAACCGTCGCCCCATTCCCCGACTTCTGACCGTTCACCTGATTAGGATTCTTCTGGTCTTTGGTGTATGGAATAAAGAGCGTAGCTCCCTTCTGCAGCATGTATCCCTCACGCTTCATCTCCGGATTGGCATCCATCAGTTCAGGAAGGCTCAATCCATATTTGTTGGCAATACCAAAGATAGTATCTTTCTTCTTAACTGTGTAAATGTCGCGCCATTTTACAGTCTGCGCGCCAATGCTGACACTGAGCATAAGCCCAACGAACAGCAGGAAATATCTCATTTTTTGTCTCATATCACAAGATTTTTTTAACGATATCTTCAAATATTTCATGTTTTCATCTGCAAAAATACAAAAAATCTTGCATCTGACGCAATATCTCTCATCTTTTTATTATCTTTGCACAAATTATTTTAGAAATGAGACGAAAAATAGCATTACTTTGCATCATGTTACCACTTTTGACGTGTCAATTACACGCTCAGGAAGTCAACGACGACGAGGAGGACAACACAGAAGAGACGACGAAAGTCAGTTCTCTTCTCATGCCGAATGCCTTCTCTCCAAATGGCGATGGCATCAACGACATCTATAAGCCCAAGGATGGTTACCGGAACATTGAGGAGTTCCACGCCTATATATATAATAGGTGGGGACAGAAACTCTATGAATGGACCGACCCTGCCACGGGATGGGATGGCACCTACCGCGGAAAACCGGTCAAGGAGGGTGTCTACTTCTGTCTCGTCAAGGCGAAGGGAGCAGATGGCGTGGTGTATAACATCAAACGTGATGTCAACCTGCTCAGAGGTTATACCGAAGAGCAGAACAGTAACTATTAGGCAAACAGCAATTAGCAGAATTGGAATATGAATTCAGAAGAAAAGATAAATGTATGGGGCGCACGGGTCCACAACCTCAAGAACATAGATGTGGAGATTCCGCGAGATTCCCTCACCGTGATTACCGGACTCTCGGGTTCGGGCAAGAGTTCACTGGCCTTCGACACCATCTTTGCCGAAGGTCAGCGCAGATATATCGAAACTTTCTCTGCCTATGCCCGCAACTTCCTGGGTAATATGGAACGCCCGGATGTTGACAAGATTACGGGATTGAGTCCGGTCATCAGCATAGAACAGAAAACCACCAACAAGAATCCCCGCTCTACCGTGGGCACTACCACCGAGATTTACGACTATCTCCGTCTGCTCTATGCCCGCGCCGGTACTGCATACAGCTATCAGAGTGGCGAGGAGATGATGAAATATACCGAGGAACAGGTCATCGACATGATTCTCAGCGATTATAAGGGAAAGGCTATCTTCCTGCTCGCTCCCCTCGTACGCCAGCGCAAGGGTCATTACCGCGAACTCTTCGAAAGTATGCGCAGAAAGGGGTATCTCTATGTGCGACTCGACGGCAACATCCTCGAAATCGTTCCCAATATGAAAACCGACCGCTACAAGAACCACAATATAGAAGCTGTGGTCGATAAACTGGTGGTGAAGGAAGAAGATGAGGAACGCATCCGCAAGAGTGTGGCAACGGCTATGAAACAGGGCGACGGCATGGTAATGGTTCTTGAGAAAGGTGCCAAGGAGGCCAAAACATACTCCAAGCGTCTCATGGACCCTGTAACGGGTATCGCCTACCAGGATCCAGCTCCTAACATGTTCTCCTTCAACTCTCCCGAAGGTGCCTGCCCGCATTGCAAGGGTCTGGGAAAGGTGAACCAGATTGATATCAAGAAGGTAATTCCCGATGATAAACTCAGCATCCATGAAGGCGGCATCGCTCCACTTGGCAAATACAAGAACCAGATGATTTTCTGGCAGATAGAATCATTGCTCAGCAAGTATGACCTCAACCTGAAGACACCTATCTGTGAGATTCCGGGCGATGCCATGCAGGAAATTCTCTATGGCTCGCTCGAAAACGTGAAGATAGAAAAGGAAAAGGTGCATACCTCTACCGACTACTTCTGCGCATACGATGGCATCATCGACTACCTGCAGAAGGTGATGGAGGATGACGAGAGTGCGGCGGGCAAGAAGTGGGCCGACCAGTTTATCTCTACCATCGAATGTCCTGAATGCCATGGCTTGCGACTCAAAAAGGAATCGCTCTCTTTCAAGATCTGGGATAAGAATATATCCGAAGTAGCCAGTCTTGACATCGATGAACTGCGCGATTGGCTCGAAGAAGTGGAACAGCATCTGCCTTCGATGAAAGCGAAGGTGGCCCACGAAATCATCAAGGAGTTGCGCTCACGCGTTACCTTCCTTCTCGATGTGGGACTCAATTATCTCTCGCTTAACCGCCAGTCAGCTTCTCTATCGGGTGGCGAGAGCCAGCGCATCCGTCTGGCTACTCAGATTGGTAGCCAGCTGGTCAATGTACTCTATATCCTCGATGAGCCGAGCATCGGTCTGCACCAGCGCGACAACGAACGTCTGCTCAACAGTCTGAAAGAACTTCGCGACCTGGGCAATACCGTTATTGTGGTGGAGCACGATGAAGATATGATGCGGGCTGCCGACTGGATAGTAGATATCGGTCCGAAGGCGGGACGCAAGGGAGGTGAAGTTGTCTTCCAGGGCACACCTCAGGAGATGCTCAAGACCGATACCATCACCGCCCAGTATCTCAATGGCAAGATGGCTATTGAGGTGCCTGCCCTCCGCAGAGAAGGCAACGGCAAGCATATCACCATTCACGGAGCAACGGGCAACAACCTCAAGGGGGTGGATGTTGATTTTCCACTCGGCAAACTCATTGTCGTAACGGGTGTCAGCGGCTCAGGCAAATCCACTCTCATCAACGAGACTCTCCAGCCTATCCTCTCGCAGCATTTCTACCGTTCGCTCAAGAAACCGATGCCATACGAGAGCATCGAAGGTATCGAGAATATCGACAAGGTAGTGAATGTAGACCAGAGTCCGATTGGCAGAACGCCTCGCAGCAATCCAGCTACCTACACAGGCGTGTTCAGCGATATCCGCTCACTCTTCGTAGGACTTCCCGAGGCAAAGATCCGCGGTTACAAGCCGGGCAGATTCTCCTTCAATGTGAAAGGTGGAAGATGCGAGGAATGTAAGGGTAACGGATATAAGACCATCGAAATGAACTTCCTGCCGGATGTCTACGTACCTTGTGAGGTATGCCACGGCAAACGCTACAACCGCGAGACGCTGGAGGTAAGATACAAGGGAAAGAGCATAGCCGATGTTCTCGACATGACCATCAACCAGGCGGTAGATTTCTTCGAGAATGTTCCTCAGATACTGCAGAAGATCAAGGCATTACAGAATGTAGGACTCGGATACATCAGGTTAGGACAGAGTTCCACTACCCTCTCTGGCGGTGAAAGTCAGCGCGTAAAACTGGCTACCGAACTCTCGAAGCGTGATACGGGCAAGACGCTCTATATTCTCGATGAACCGACAACCGGTCTACATTTCGAAGACATCCGCATCCTGATGGATGTACTCCAGAAACTGGTAGATCGTGGCAATACAGTCATCATCATCGAACACAATCTCGATGTCATCAAACTCGCCGACTGGCTCATCGACATGGGTCCGGAAGGTGGACGAGGCGGCGGTCAGCTCCTCTTTGCCGGAACACCAGAAGAAATGGTGAAGCAGCAAAAAGGATATACCTATAAGTTCCTCGCCCCTTTACTGAAGAAATCAGGGAAACCTGAATAAATCAGGATAGGAACGAAGGCTGTGACAGAAGAAAATTTAAAAAACGCTCTAAAAGTTTGGATGTTACAAATATTAAGTTTATCTTTGCATAAGATATAAAACAAACAGCGTATGAAACAGGTAGAAGAACGATACATCAGCTTGCTGACCGATTTCGGCTTCAAGCGCATTTTTGGAACAGCAATGAACAAGGATTTGCTCATTTGCTTCCTCAACAGCTTGTTCAATGGCAGACAGGTTGTTAAGGACGTTTCGTATCTGAACCCGGAGCACGTCGGTGATGTTTATACCGACCGCAAGGCTATCTTCGACGTGTATTGCGAAGGAGAAAACGGCGAGAAGTTCATCGTTGAAATGCAAAATGCCTATCAGGCATATTTTAAGGATCGTTCCCTCTTCTACTCTACTTTCCCTATCCGCGAGCAGGCACCAAAGGGAAGTGACTGGGATTTCAAACTCAACCATGTCTATACAGTTGCACTGCTCAACTTCAACATGAACGAGGACGCCTTCGACAAGGAGGAAATCCGCCACCATGTACAGTTGTGCGATACCGCTACCCATAAGATTTTTTACGATAAGCTGGAGTTTATCTATGTAGAGATTGCCAAATTCGACAAGACTTTGGATGAACTGGAAACATTGTATGATAAATGGCTATATGCACTGAAGAACCTCTATAAGCTTACCCAACGCCCAAAGGAGCTGTGCGACAAGGTTTTTGACAGACTTTTCGAAGAAGCCGAGATTGCCAAATTCACACCACAGGAGATTCGGGAATATGAAGCAAGCAAGATGGCATATCGGGATATCAAGAACTCTATTGATACGGCGAAAAAAGAAGGTAGAATAGAAGCTAACATAGAAACTGCTCAACGTTTGCTGGCTATGGGGCTTCCAACAGAACAGGTTGCCAAAGCGACCCAGCTACCTTTGGATATGGTTCAAAATCTGAGCTACTGATAAAAGTGAAAACTAACGTTTTTCTTTTATGCTGGATACCATAACAAATAACCCCAACCTACTTTCTCAAGCGGGTTGGGGAAATTTGTTTCTGTTTAAAATGTGACGATAGCATGGTACCGATTACACCGCTACGCTTGGTAACGATACTGCTATTAACGTTGCAAATACAAAATGAGCCTGTAAATGAGCCTGTAAATGAGCCTGTAAATGACAACAGCAAGCCATTCTTTCTGCAAAGAAATAAAATTCATCCATAAGAGAGAGATTTTGGCGAATAAGCTGGTAGTGTAATTGCTTGTTGAATTCCCGTTTAAAGATATACACTTAATGTTAGTAATCTTTATTTTATTTTCTCCAAGGACAAAGTTTCACCATTTTCACCTGTTGCCTTAATCAAATTAACTTTGTTAATGATAACTTTATAAGCTTGGTTATATGTCTTCCCATTGCCTTTTGAAGAAATTGCCAGTGTATTACCATCAAAGGTAAATGTGAAAGCAATTTTATAGGATATCGCTGACATATTCTCTTCACAATAACCTTTTCCATCTTTGTTGAAGGTCCATACTGCATCCTTTGTCCTAGACTGATCTTTCCAGGTACCAACAATACTTAAATCTTGAACCTTAGAATCATCATCGTCAGAACTGCAGCTTGTGAAAGCTGTCGTTGCAAATGCTCCAACAAACAGGAGCAACATTAAAAATAAATACTTTTTCATAAATTTGATATTTTAATTTAAACTAAACATTTCATTTTATCTGTTGCCTTTCGAACGGTTATGCGTCTTGCAGAGCATCTGACAGTTGCTTTCATCTGTGGCTCCACCTTTGCTCCATGCTTGTACATGGTCGGCATCCATTTCCTTTAATGCCCAAATTTTATCCTTATAGGGTCCATCGCCACAAGCACAAAGACGACAATTGCTTTCATGCTTCTTTTTGGCATCTGCCGTCTGCCGTTCATAAACCCTGCGCTTGGTATTATCATCGAAGACACGGACATTCAGAAATCTTGTATCCTTACAACCGCCAAGCACATATTCAAATACGTTCTTTTTATCTTGAACGCATGGATCGTTATAAAGCTCTTTCACTTTGTGTGATACCTCAACATGATTATAGGGAGTGGTATGGAATCGTTCGTATAGTTCACCCCAGTTTAGCCCCTTCATCTTGGGATAAACCTCATCGAACGTTTGGTCTATCCAAGAAATAACATCATCGAAATAGTTTTTCAATTCATTGATGTTTGCATCACGGCGATGTTCTTGCATGTAGTCTTTGATATTTCCTTTGCTCACCCATCGTAGGGCTTCCTGAAAAATTTCCTGTCTATTGGCAGAACCTGAAATGTAGCATTCCCATTTTTGCAAACGTGGATCTTCCTTGTTGCTGAATTCTTTTCGGGCTGCACTGACGAAAGGCCCCGAGTAAATGGCGTTCAACTTTTCTTGTTCGTTGAGTCGAATGCCACCGATATTGATAATTTCAAACCACTCCTTGATTTCAGACTCTGTACCCTCACAGATGTAAGCTAACATCTTTGTATTCTCTATAAGCTCTCTTTCTTCTTTATCCAATGCCTTAAATTTATAGGGCAGATTGTCTTTTTTAATATAGGAGAACTTGTCAATCAAATATCTGCCAAGGCTGGTGATACGTTGCTGACCATCAAGAACCTCCAAGCGTCCATCAGGCAACTTGTTAAAGTACAACAATCCCAAGGGGTATTTTTTCATGACGGAATCAATGACGGCAACTTCTTTCTCACCCTTATTTTCTATATAGAGGTAGTTGCGTTGATACTCAGGCTGAATAGTTAACTTGCCAGCTAAACCATATAAGCCTTTTCCGTCAGCTTTGCTGTAAGTGAAACCCTCGCACAGTTCTTTAACTGTATATTCTTTTAATTCTGTTTCCATTGTTGTTACTTTTTGCGGATTAATATTCGGGCATAAGCTTGTGTATAATACTTGCCATCAACAATATAATAGACTTCACCATCAAGTGGACCGTCCAATTCTATTACAGGTCCGTCATTTAGTTTGGTTACTATAGTCTTTATGCCAGTTTTACTAACCTGTATCTGCTTTGGATATACCTTATTAGCCATACCAAACCAAGTTTTAGTAATCCCCATTATCTCGAATTGCTCAGGGCAATATTTATCAAGAAAAGATATAGGTACTCCCATCATCCCCTCATAATCACAAGGGATAGCATCAGTATAAGGAACTTCGATGGCATCGAAATTATCAAAGTGTAGATATGGTCTTCCATGGACCGCCTTATGCTTACTAAATTTGATATTATCTGCCATTGTCATAAAGTTTTTGGCACTATGACGATGCCCATGATCGATGTTCGTGTACCATCTTACCCCCTTTACCCGAATGTATTTCTTGCCATTTTCATCTATTCTTGTTCCAGAAGCTTCTAATGGATACTCATCAGGAACACCAAACTCTCGGTCACCGCTATGAATAGAGTATCCCATCCAAACCTTGTTGTCTTTTATCAAAGGGAATACTTCTTTGTAGGTTACACAATTGATATTGCCGATAATGATAAACTGTTTGTTTGCTTCAACAATCCACGCCAAAAACTCTCGGAATAGCGAAAAAGGAGGGTTGGTTATAATAATATCTGCTTCATCTCTAAGTTTTTTGACCTCTTCGCTTCTGAAATCTCCATCCCCCTCAAGATAATCCCATTGCAGATCATCAAGATTGGGCATTCTATCTCTTGTGGAATCTTCAGTAAGAACAAATATCTTTCCATGTGTTTTGGTCTTATCCTTATCATACTTGGCAGATTGAGTTTCAAACAGGGATAACTGTATGCCGTTTTTATAAGTCATACTCTCTGGAGCATAACTTGTAGAGATGAGTTTCTTCAAACCCAAATCTTTAAAATTCTGTGCAAAATACTTAGTGAAGTTAC
>OLNV01002428.1_pt1 | contig 10479 bp, 11 predicted proteins | sample 1672891 | NCBI WGS metagenome assembly OLNV01 (sample SAMEA3136734, study PRJEB25190) | human gut metagenome | biome: human gut; feature: human-associated habitat; material: faeces | place: Austria | collected 2013 | reverse complement strand
AATTTTCATGCCAATAAATTTCCTTTTATTTCTTCAACTGTTGTATCGTAAATAACATCAATATTTCTTTCCTTAATTTCCTTTTGCAGATATTGCTGAGCTCTTAGTTCATCTCTTCTATGGATAATGGTAACATTACAGCCGACATTGTCCAGAAAAATAGCTTCTTGCAGTGCACTATTTCCACCACCAATCATTATGGCATCTTTGTCCTTAAAGAATAATCCGTCACAGGTAGCGCAATAGCTAACTCCCTTGCCTAAATATTCTTCTTCTCCGGGAATTTCCAGATGCTTATGTGAACTTCCAGTAGCTAAAATTATTGTTTTTCCGCAGTATTCATCTTTATGTGTTGTAACAAGGAAGTTATCATTGTTTTTTTCTATGTTTTTTACAATTTCATTTTCATGCAATTCAATATATTTCATACACTGCAATTTCATTTTTTCAACTAATTCAAAACCTGAAATTGTGTCAAATCCAGGATAATTTTCCATTAGTGGAACTTCACGACCAATTCCACCAGCCAGTCCTTTATCCAAAATTAATGTTTTTGTTCCTTGTCTTCCTGCATAGATTCCAGCAGTTAATCCTCCAGGACCTGCTCCAACTATGATTATATCATAAGTTTTCATGTTAATAACCTCAATATTTAGTTAATTTTAATTATATTGTTTGGGATTATTTAAAATTAATGAAAGTATTATTTTATTTTGATAAGTTTAAAAAAAGAAAAAAGAGATTAATTATTCGTTTTTCTTATATCTGTAATAACCAAAGATTAAAACAGCAAAAACAATAATTAACACGATTATAAAATGTATTGGATTAATTTGTGTTTGTTTTGAAACATCTTTGTCAAGAAGTTCATGAACACTTTTTTCAGAGTCACCGGTTTTTGCTTCCTGTGAAGAGTCTGTTCCTACATTCACATTACTTTCAGTAGAGTTGCTGACAATTTTATTTTCATTGGAAACAATTTTATTAACTTCATTGCTTATGGCTGAAACTATATTGTTAATAATGTTGTCTGTATGATTGTTGCTGCTATTTGTAGCAGGTTTTGTTGTATTAGTTTCAGGATTTGCAGGAGTGTTTGGAGTTACTGGATTAGTTGGTTTTGGATTAGGAGTTATTGGATTTATACTGATGAATTTAGTTGGTATTTGGAAGGTGCCTGTTTTGTCATCAACTATTATAGTTGTATTGGTAGTTCCAAAATCATTTCCATCAATATTGGAATCTTTTGCTGTTGACTGTTCAATTACAAAGATTTTATTGTTCTTCGCATAATTGTCCATTATAAGATTATTGTGGAATATTACCTTGGAAGGTATATTTGGTGTTTCTTCATCAACATATATGACTCCACTTTCACCGTAATTGTTAGCAATAATTGAATTGGTTACTTCAAGAGGTCCGGATGTAATCATCCTTTGTTAGTAATTTTTTTCCAAGTTTGTAAAATTGTTCTCCTGCTACTGAAATAGCTCCGCCATTTTCATTTGCTTTATTGTCTTTAAAGATACATGTATCTGCATATACCTTACCACCGTGTTCACTGTGGATTGCGCCACCGTAATCATGACCATCACCGTTTATAAAGGTTATATTAATAAATTTTACTGTTGAAACAGAATTGATTAATATAATGCTGTCTTTATGCTGCCCATCTATTATGATGTCTTCAGCATTTCCCTTTCCTTGAAATGTTAAGTTTTTATCAACTTTTATTCCGTTTTGGTAATAAGTTCCGGGTGTTAGATAAATGGTGGCTGAGCTATTTGCATCATTTACTGCTGTTTGTATTGAATCTTCGGGACCAATAGTTATCGAGTTATCAATATTATCGGATGTAGCATTTTATTCAGCAGAAACTGCAGGAATAACGATTACTAAAAGTAAGAATATAAGAAGAATTGATAGTTTCCTTATATTTTCACCTCCATTTATAATATTTAAATGGGTTTAAATATAAAGTTTTTTCCTGTTTTGAAAATAAGTAATATCGTAAAAACATCGTTAAACAGCTAAATTAGCTATTTAAATAGATAATTATAATTTTTATTTTATGGATGTTAATCAACAGTATTATTGAATTTTAAATAAAAATAAGTAAAAGAGTTATTAACTCTTTTATAACATTTTCTGAATGGACTCTTTAACTATTCTGTTAACAATACTTCCGTCAGCTTTGCCTTTAAGTTCTTTCATACTCATTCCCATTAAAGGACCCATAGCTCCCATCTGGCGTTCTTTAACCATAGCTTCATTTTTATTGACAATGTCTTCTATGATTTGAGTAACTTCTTCATGGCTAAGCAAAGTCAGATTATTGTTTTTAGCTGTTATTTCGATTTTCTCATCAGGTGATTGTATTACGCAGGTTGTTAATTTGGTAACACTATCTTTAGCTATTTTGGAATCTGCTAAAAGTTGGAAAATATCTTTTAAGTGTCGGGTAGTTAAAATATCAATGTCAAGACCTTCCCTTTTAATTTCTCTTAAATCATAAGCAAGAAGGGAAGCTACTGGTGTTGGATCTACTTCAACATCAGTTAATATCTCTTCAAAGACATCAGCTTCTAATCTTTTAACTAGCTGGCTGGCTAAATCTTCACTTAAATTGTATTCTTTAATAATTCTTTCTTTTTTAACATCAGGAAGTTCTGGTAAGTTGTTTTTAATTGGTTCAATCAGTTCATCAGTTATTTTAAATAATGGAATATCTGTTTCCAGATACATCCTGTTAGCTGTAGGAAGAGGTCTCATATATTCAGTATTTCCATCGTCTAATGATTTACGTGTTTCTTCAACAACTCCTTCAAATCCGAGATTAGCTCTTCTTTTAACTTCTTCCAGTGCTGAAATAGCTACATTTTCATCATGTGCAACAATGATGAATGCATCCTGAGAACCAACATTCAAATAGTCTTTCACTGAATTTACTTCGTCCTGTGTAATACCGTATGCAGGTAGTTCGTCACTGTGGAATATTCCTGAAACTCCACGTTTTTTAGCATAACTTGCTATTTCAGTACCAAATCTTCTTCCAGGCTGAACTTCTTTTCCGATAAGTCCGTTGAAACCTTTTAATACAACTGCTTTTATGGATTCTGCTGAAGATAATATTTTGGACTTGGTATTTTCAAATAAGCTATCTAAATCATGAATTTCTTCAAGCACTTCAGCATTTCTTTTGTTCAATTCTTCTTTTATTTCAATTAATGCAAGCTGTCTTTGAACTTCATTTTCTACAATTTCGCTCATTAAATCAAGGTTTTGAACACCTTTAATTTCAACACGGGCTCCTTTTTCAATTGAAATATTTAAATCCTGTCTGATGGTTCCGAGACCTCTTTTTACATTAGTACTTCTTAAAACCTGACCGATCATATATGCAACTTCACGGGCTTGATCAGGATGGTGCATAGACGGATCTGTTGTAATTTCTGCAAGAGGAATACCTAACCTGTCTAATCTAAATTCAGTGTAATCTTCAGTAGTTTCAATTCTTCTGGCTGCATCTTCTTCAAGACCTAAACTTTCAATAGCTACCCTGCCGTAAGGAGTGTCAAGATAACCGTCAGTTGCAGCAAGTCCTGTTCTTTGGAATCCTCCGGTGTTACTTCCATCAATAACCTGTTTTCTCATTGTATGGAATTCATCTACAATATGCATATTCATCAATGCAGCTATTGTAATACAGATTTCAAGAGCTTCTTTATTTAAGCTGTGAGGAGGTTCATCATCACTTTCAACAAGACAAGTGTGGTGGTCATAAGATTCATATTTGAAGTTTAAACCACGTAAAGACTCCTGAAGAGCAGCCCTGTCAATTTCACCAAGTTCACTTTGTGTTGGCCTTAAGTTTCTCTCAACAATTTCATTGTAATCTTCATCAACTAACTCGGTTTTACAAGGACAAAAGAGTTTATGTTTAGTATTTAATTGCTGATGAATTTCAAGTCCCATTTTAAGTCCTAATTTTTCCCAATCCATTTTTACACGACCTTAATTTAAGAAATATTTGATTGAAGACTTTTCATTAAATTCTCCAGCTATATTTTTATTCATTAGTTTTGCAACTTCTCCAATATCATTAGTTTGACCTAAAACCCAGCTTAATTTAACATAAGCGGTTTCAGGAGTCATGTCTCTTCCAGATATAACTCCTGCATTTAATATTTCTCTTCCGGTGGAATAAACATTCATATTTACTCTACCGTATAAACACTGGGAAGTCATGACAACAGGAATATTTTCATCATGTGCTCTAGCTAAAGGAGTTATTAATTTGTCTGGGACATGTCCAAGACCGGTTCCTTCAATAACAAGACCTTTATATCCTTTATCAATATGATATTCAATAAGCTCTTCACAGATTCCAGGAAAACTTTTGATAAGTCCTATTTTTTCTTCAACAGCACTGTTGACTTCCAATTCATTTTCATTTCTTTTAGTGTATCTGTAATTAGGGTTAATGTCAACAGAATGATTTTCAATTTTAGCTATTGGTTCATAGTTAATGCTTCTAAATGTATCTCTGCGGCTGGTGTGCATTTTACGGACTTTAGTACCTTTATGAAGATAAGTGTAGGAATCATTTAAACTTCCATGCATACAGACGCTGACTTCAGCAATATCTGATTTTGCAGCTACTACAGAATCAATGAGGTTCATATTAGCATCACTGGATGGCCTGTCTGAACTTCTCTGAGCTCCTGTTATTACAATTGGAACCGGTGTTTTTAACATGAAACTTAATGCAGCAGCAGTGTAGTGTAATGTGTCAGTACCGTGAGCTATTACAATACCGTCAGAACCATCAGATATGTCATTAGCTATTGATTCGGCAGCTTCAACCCAATATTTAGGTTGCATATTTTCACTTAAAATATTGTACAGCGCTTTAACATTATAATTGGCATAATCTAATAATTCAGGGTTTGCTTTAATTAAATCAGCTGCTGTAAATTTAGGGTGAACTGCTCCAGTTCTATAATCAATAATTGAAGAAACAGTTCCTCCTGTAGATATTATTGAAATATTTTGTTTTGAAGGGTCGTGAGCTATATCTTCAGCCCCATAACCAATTTTCGGTTTGTCACCTTTTTGAATCAGTTCAGCTTGTGTATTTTCAATAGCTACACCGACATTGTATCCACTGTCTAATTTTAAAACTAAATATCCGTCTTCACTATCTTCAGATCTATCTAATAAGATACCTTCATAGGAGATATCCTCTTTATTGATTTTAATGGTATCTCCTATGGTAATTCCATTATTTTCCAAGTATTTTTTAGCTATTTCTTTATATGTCATGAAACCACATTTAATTTAAGAGTTGTCTTTTACCCATTGCGCTCCAGCTTTTAAAACATCAATATTTACATCAATGACTTTAGGTTTGGATGCAAACATATGTTTAATAGCATTTTCATAGGATTCTGGTGCTAAAGTTTTCTTCAATTCCATTAAAACACCAATTAAAGCAGTATTTGCAGTTCTTGTGTTTCCAAATTTTTCAGCTATTTCAATTGAAGGAACTTTGATTATATTGACGTTTTTATCAACTTCAACATCACCTATACGGGAATCATAGATAATAGTTCCGTTTTCTTTAACATCTTTGGCAAATTTCTCTAAAGACGGTTTGTTTAGAGCAATGAGAATGTCAATATCTTCTACAACTGGAGTTCCTATGGTTTCATCAGAAATTACAATGGAACAGTTTGAGCTTCCTCCCCTTTGTTCTGGTCCGTAACTTGGATACCATGAAACATGTTTGCCTTCACTGCAGGCAGCCTGAGCTATTGTAAGACCTGCACTTAAAACACCTTGTCCTCCAAATCCGGTTACTTTTATGGTTACAGGTTCCATACCAGTACTTTCACAGTAAGCAGAGTCTCCGCTTCTGTCTACATTGAATATTTTATCTAGGGAATCGATGGTGTAATCATTTTCAGGTCTTATAATTGGTTTTCTGTCTTTCAATTCATTTCTGAAGTTTTTGACTGGAAACTCTTTTTCCATCTGATTTTCAAGGAAGTCTTGAACACCTTTTGCATCTTGTTTTAAGTTGGTAGGACATGGGGATAAGATTTCTACAAATGAATATCCTTTCCCTTCTTTTTGAATGGTTAATGCCTGTTTGATGGCATATTTTGCAAGTCTGATTTTTAAAGGAGTAGCTAGTGAAACTCTTTCAATAAATACTGGTGCCTTTAAGCTGTCAATTAATTCACACATATGGGTTGGATATCCTGCATAATCAGGATCTCTTCCTGTTTGACAGGTAACAGTTTTTTCTCCAACTAAAGTTGTTGGTGCCATTTGTCCACCAGTCATTCCATAAACTGTATTGTTTACAAAGAATACTGCTATTTTTTCTCCTCTGTTTGCTGCTTGTAATGTTTCATTTAAACCAATGGATGCTAAATCTCCGTCTCCCTGGTAACTCATTACAATTGCATTATCTTCTGCTCTGGAAATACCTGTAGCTACTGCAGGTGCTCTTCCATGAGCTGTTTGTACATTTCCGCAGTTGAAGTAGTAATAAGCAAATACTGAACATCCTACGGGAGAAATCATGACACATCTTTCTTGTATTCCAAGTTCATCCATACATTCTGCAATTAATTTATGGATAATTCCGTGTCCACATCCTGCACAGTAATGTGTAGTGGTTTGGTTAGTTTCACCTTTTCTTGGAAAAGATGGATAAATTGACTCAGGACGTTTACGTATTGATAATTCATAATCTTCTAGGTTTTTTGGTGCTAAACTTTTTTCATCCATTTTTTCACATCCCTAATCAATAATATATTTTCCTGTTTTTCCTTTTTCGGAAGTACCTTTTGGTAATTCTTCATCAATTTCAGCTATTTCGTAAATCTTTTTAAGAATCTGTTTAAGTTCAATTAAGTTTCCACCCATCCTGTTGACAAGGTAAGTATTTTCTTTTCTTAAAGCAGCTAACTGTATATCTTCCAATAACTGACCGTTACTCATTTCTACAGAAACGAAACTTACTCCCTTATCACCAAGCTCTTTAATTTTTTCTTCTGGGAATGGTGATAATGTAATAGGTCTTAAAAGTCCTACTTTTAATCCTTTTTCACGGGAAACATCAACTGCACTTCTGGCTACTCTACTACTAATTCCATAAGATACTAAAACAATTTCAGCATCGTCAAGTTTGTAATCTTCGTATTCAACTTCATTTTCAGCTATTTTAGCATATTTTTCCTGAATTTCAAAGTTGAAGTCTTCTAACTGGTCAAAATCAAGGAAAATGGAAGTGACTAAATTTTCCATTGTGTCTTTGTTTCCACGTACTGCCCAGGATTCATCTATTGTAGGGTCAACAGCTTCTTTTGGGAATTCTAAAGGTTCAGCCATTTGTCCAAGAGTACCATCAGCAAGCACAACAACAGGATTTCTGTATTTATGAGCTAATTCAAATGCTTTCATAGTTAAATCGCACATTTCCTGTACACTGTTTGGAGCTAAAACTATATTTTTATAATTACCGTGACCTCCACCTTTAACTACCTGATTATAATCTCCCTGTTCAGGTCCAATATTACCTAATCCTGGTCCTGCTCTCATAATGTCAACAATTACTGCAGGCAATTCTGCACCAGCCAGATAAGTAAAGCCTTCCTGCATTAAACTTATTCCAGGTCCGGAAGATGCAGTCATAACTCTGTGTCCTGTTGAAGCTCCTCCATATATCATGTTGATTGAAGCTTCCTCACTTTCTGCTTGAACGAAGTTTCTGTTAACCATTGGGAAGTATTTGGATGCTTCGTGAAGAATTTCACTTGCAGGTGTAATTGGATATCCAAAGAAACAGTCGCATCCAGCATACATTGCTCCAATGATAACTGCAGTATTTCCTTTTACCATTTGATTAGTCATTGTCTTCCTCCTTTTTAGTATATACATAAACTTCGAGAGCTAAGGGTTCTGGGCATGTAAGGAAACAATCCCTGCATCCGCTGCAACCTTCTCCGCTGTAATATGCATAGCGATATCCTGCTTTATTAAGCTCACTACCTATTTTAATAACATTTTGGGAGCATCCTAAAACACATCTCCCGCAGCCTTTACATTCTTCTTTGTGTATTATTGGATATGATACATCAGCCATTTTACCATCTATTCCTTTTTGTTATCGTTGTTTCTGATTTCTACTCTTCTTATTTTTCCACTTATTGTTTCTGGAATTTCATCCACAAATTCAATTAATCTTGGATATTTATAAGGAGCTGTAACTCTTTTTACATGATTTTGAATTTCTTTTTTAAGTTCTTCGGAACCTTCGTATCCTGGTTGCAATATGATTGTAGCTTTTACGATTTGTCCTCTTATTTCATCAGGATATGCAGTAATTGCACAGTTACTTACTGATTCATGGGATAATACTGCACTTTCTACTTCATAAGGTCCAATACGGTATCCTGAACTTTTAATAATATCATCATTTCTTCCTATGAAATGGATATATCCGTCTTCGTCCTTCCATGCGGTATCTCCGCAATGGTAGTAGCCGTCATGCCATTGTGCAGCCTGTTTTTCAGGATTTTTGTAATATTCTTTAAATAAACCCGGACTTATGCCATGAGATACATCAATACAGATTTCACCTTCCTGACCTATGTCAACTTCTTCATCATTTTCATTTAATAATTTAACATCAAATAACGGGCTTGGTTTTCCGATAGAACCTAATTTTGCATCTATCCAGTCAAAAGTTGCAATAGTCAATACTGTTTCGGTTTGACCGAATCCTTCCTTAATTCTCAGTCCGGATATTTCTTTAAACCTTTTTGATACTTCAGGAGGTAATGGTTCTCCAGCTGTTGTTACATGATGTATGTTTGAAAAGTCGTATCCTTTGATGTTTTCTTTAATTAAGAATCTGTATATTGTTGGAGGAGCACAGAAAGTGTTTACTTTATTTTCAATAACTTTTTCAAGTAATTTAATACCGTTGAATCGAGCATTTTGGGAAACAATGCATCTAATGAATAAGGCCCAACATTCTCATAGACTTAATCCATTTAAAATAAACGAGATTGGTTTGTTGGATCCTAAAAATTTTCCACCTGATTTTTCTGCGTGAAATATTCATCTCTGATCTTGTGACTTAAAGTTCTCTGGAAATAGTCTTTTGGAACAATTTCCACTGATTTTAAAAAATCTGAGCTGAGGTGTAAAGCTAATGTTTCTATTTTGATTTTATTGTCTCGGAAAAGTAAATGCAACAAATCGTGAATATTTTTCGATACAGCAAACGAATTGAGTACTTGGAAAAAAATTCTTGCCTGATCGTCCGATTTAATTGCCTGAGTGAAAAACTTTTTGATATCATTGACATCCAATTTGTTCTCCTCAAATGTTATCAATAGCTCTGTGAAAATTTGAGCAAGTATCTCCTCGGATTCTGCATCATTTTCTTGGTAGGATTCCAACACTTCAAATAGCAGATCCATTCCACTACCAGAAAAGTTCTCAACCACCTCTTCAGTAATGTACAATAAAGACATTGTTGGGGGTGATAAATTTATTGGTGGAGAGTGTGCTTGATAGTTGAAACTGTAGATGTTGTTCAATCAATGATTAGTTTTTTTTTCTTCTCTCTCACTTTGTCAATGTTTTGTTTTCCTGTTTTTTTTTTTTGCAAACCATTTTTGGTTTAAGTATTTTTTTTTCCTCCCTCCCAAAAAGCAATTCAACTTATTAAAGTAGTAGTAGTAGTAGTGCGTGCTCTCACAATTAGCAGTAAACACCTGGTAGCTCTCACATTAAGGCACAAGGTATTTGCTTACAAGACAATACTCACTTATCATTCTCTAGTTTGATATGAATTATAACAATCTCGAATTTCTATGAATTATCTATACATTTATACTCTCTTTCTAGTTGCAAATATAGATTGCATAAATTAATGGCTGCGTTTCCTTATTTCATCAATTTCAACATTTCATCTTTGTTGCACACTTTAAGACGAGTTTTCCCTAATGCCTCACCTCTTTCAAGTTCATAAGTGTTCAATTTCTCCCAATTACCCCAATCCACAGCGTTTGAGAACTCCAACTCCTTGTCTGAGTTGATCTTAATATACGCATCATTTGCTAAATCTTCTAAAATCTTATCAGCTGTGTCAAACGAATCCATCATTGTTGAAGCAATTGCACCTTGAGGTCCATTCTTGATCCATCCAGCAGCATACCAACCAGGTTTGAAAACAGCATTATGTTCGTCTTTCTCCTTTGATTTAGTGGATAGTATTCTGCCACTTTTATTTTGAAGTCTATTTTTTTCATACCAAATACCTAATTCTTCAAAACCTTGGATTGGTGATCCTTGGTATCCTATGGATAAAATAACTAGCTCATTATTTTCTGTCACAGTCTCGTCCGTAGGCTCAACTTTGTGGGGAGCTAAAGGATCGTTTGCCGGTTTATT
>OLNV01002423.1_pt1 | contig 10492 bp, 9 predicted proteins | sample 1672891 | NCBI WGS metagenome assembly OLNV01 (sample SAMEA3136734, study PRJEB25190) | human gut metagenome | biome: human gut; feature: human-associated habitat; material: faeces | place: Austria | collected 2013 | reverse complement strand
ACCGTCGGATACCTGGCGCTGAATGACTTTCTTTCCGTCAAAACGATCCATCGGAACCTGTGCGTCGGCTGCAACGATGATGCAGTCCGCATCGGCGATTTCCTGTGCAGTCAGCACGTTTTTCGCTCCGCCGGAGCCTCGTGTCTCGATTTTTACGAAGCATCCTTTTGCTTTCGCTGCTTTCTCGATTCCCTCGGCTGCCATGTAAGTGTGGGCAATACCGGTCGGACAGGAAGTAACGGCGAGAATCTTCACCTGATTTTCTTTTGCTTCCACCGGCTCTGCAAGACGCTCATCTACGCTCTTTTTCTCTTCATCGGCGCGGTCGATAATGGCAAGGAACTCTTCCGGTGTCCTTGCGTTTCGAAGGCTCTTGGTGAACTCTTCATCCATCAGCATCATGGAAAGTTTACTTAAGACATCGAGGTGAACGTTGTCTTTCGTGTTCGGCGCTGCGATGAGGAACAGCAGGGTGACCGGCTCTCCATCGAGAGAATCAAAATCAACGCCGTTCGGGATAACCATGGCTGCAAGGCCCGGTTTGTTTACTGCATCACATTTTCCGTGCGGAATCGCAATTCCCTCTCCGATTCCTGTGGTGCTCTCTTCTTCTCTTGCGTAAACCTGTGCGCGGTACGCATCTTCGTCTGTGATCTTTCCGCTTTTGACCATCAGCGCTACGGCTGCGTCAAGCGTTTCCTGTTTGCTTTTCGGTGCGGCATCCAGTGCAATACTGCGGATGTCCAGCAAATCTGTGATTCTCATGAGACGTCCTCCCTTTTATTTTGTAATCTGTTCGTAGACAGATGCAATTTCCTCCCGGGTTGCAAGGTTTTCAGAAAAAGCACTTGCACTTCCCGCTGCGATTCCCATATGGAACGCATGGAGGTAATCTTCTTTTTCCATGTAGCCTGCCATGAATCCGGCTACCATCGAATCGCCTGCGCCGACGCCGTTGATGAGCTTTCCTTTCGGGGCCGGAGCTTCAAAGACCTCACCGGATGCGGCAACGAGAACGGCTCCTTCGCCTGCCATGGAAATCAGTACATTCACAGCTCCCATCTCCTGGAGTTTCTTACCATATGGGATCACGGACTGGCGGTCTTTCAGTTCTACGCCGAAGATCTCACCAAGTTCATGGTTATTTGGCTTAATAAGAAATGGATGATAGGGGAGAACCTTCATCAGAAGATCTCTCGTCGCGTCCACTGCGATTCTTACGCCTCTGCCGTCCAGCATAGCCATGATCTTCTGGTAGGCATCATCCGGCATGGATGATGGAATGCTTCCTGCCAGGAAAAGCACATCTCCTTCTTTCAGTGTGTCAAGTTTCTCCATCAGCTCCTGAACTTTTTCTGCGCTGATTTTAGGTCCCATTCCGTTGATCTCGGTTCCGTCAATGGATTTCAGCTTCAGGTTGATTCTGGAAACGCCTTCCGGGATCTTGATAAAATCGGATTTCACTCCCATCTCCTCAAGCTTTCTTACAATCTCATCTCCGACGAATCCTGCCATGAAACCAAGTGCTGTATTCTCGATTCCAAGATTCATCAGCACGGTGGAAACGTTGATTCCCTTTCCGCCCGGAAGCATCAGCTCAGAGCTTGTTCGGTTGGTAAGTCCGAGTTTAAAATCCTCCACGGAAACGATATAGTCCAGAGACGGATTAAAAGTAACTGTGCAGATCATTTTTTCTCCTCCCATATCTTTTATCCTGCGGTTTTTGACCGCTTTTTGTTGTTTTTCATTTGTTGAACTCAGTATACTTCCAAATTCATTCAAAGTCAATCAAATTACTTCACAAAATTCATGAACGTTTTTGGTTGAGTTTGCACAAAAAACGTGCATCAACCTTAGCTTTCCCTGGTTAATGCACGCTTATCTCTGACTGTATTGGTCACTTTCATTCAAATTCCGTTATAAATCTATGTACCATTCCAAATTCCTGTTTATATTACCTCCATCCTCAGGTACATTTCCCGGAAAGCCGGATCTTCACATTCCATCACCTTTCCTGAATGTGATAGTTTCGCAATAACATTTATCTGATTTGTTTCCTATTCGCAGTATCTCTGACCATCTTCCGATATCTTCTCATCAGCTCCCTTGTCACTTTGTCTTCCTCAAACTGGATTCCTCCGATCTGACGCACCGGCATGATTCCCATCAGGGAATTGGTGACAAAGCATTCCTGATACCATTTAAGATCCTGAACATAGATATAGGTTTCTTCCACCTCTTCCGTGTCACAGAGATATTCACGGAGGATTCCCGGGAGAAGTCCGCAGCTGACTTTTGGTGTATAGATCATGCCATTTCGCACAAAGAATACATTACTTACTGTCCCTTCCGATATCTGTTTCTTTGTGTTCAGAAACAACCGTTCATCCATTCCTGCTGCTGTAGCATTTCGTTTTTCCAGGATACAATCTCCGTAATTCATGGTTTTGTGATATACAAGAGGTGATGTTTCATTTCGTTTTACCTTGCTGACATCCATGATAAAGCCTTTTTCATAATTCTCCGGCGTATAATGATTGGCACGAAGAGAATACACTACATTTTCCTTTGTAAGCATAAGCTTCAGCGCACAGTGTTCCAGTCCGCCAAATTCTTTCTGCACCTCCGGGCGTTTTTTTTGTTCTTCCAGATATTCTTCGATCCTCCCGGCTGTGATCCCACGCACTGCCGGATCACCCAGCTTCAGGAAATCTGCCGCTCGTTCCAGTCTTTTCAGATGCTTTTCCAGAAGTATGGGGGTTCCCTTTTCTATTCCTATGGTCTCAAATGCTCCCAGACCGAACTGAAAACATTCGTCTAAGGTTATGTTGTTCATTTCCTTTGACCTCCTTATGAAGTGTCCCTGTCAGATTCTCTGATCTGTCCACAGAGCCTTTCACTTTTACCGTTCTGTATGTTTCTCTACTGCAGTGCATCCAGGATCGCTTTCGCCTTCTGCAGAGTCTCCTCATACTCAAATTCCAGATCTGACTCTGCTGTGATCCCGCCGCCAACGCCAAGGTGATATTTTCCGTTTTTATGAAGAGCTGTACGGATCACGATGTTGAAATCACAGCTTCCGTCCAGTGTCAGGTAGCCGATAGAGCCTGTATAAAGATTTCTCTTTCCGTGTTCCAGCTCGTCAATGATCTCCATGGCACGGTATTTCGGCGCACCGGTAATAGAACCGCCGGGGAATGCAGCCTTCAGAAGATCCATAACATTTTTTCCTTCTTCCAGTTTTCCTTCAATATCCGATACCAGATGAAAAACCGTAGCGTATGCTTCCACTGTAAAAAGCTCGGTTACCTTCACGCTTCCCGGTGTACACACCCGGTTCAGATCATTTCGCTCCAGGTCTACGATCATAAGAAGTTCACTCTTATCTTTTCCGGAATCCTGAAGCTCCCGACGGAGCATTTCATCTTCCTCAGATGTTACGCCACGTTTTCTTGTTCCCTTTATAGGACGGGTATTTACATGACGGTCTTTCATCTTCAGAAAACGTTCCGGAGATGCACAGACGATCTGATAATCTCCGAAATCCAGATATCCGCCGAAAGGAGACGGATTATTTTTCCGAAGATCATAAAAAACATCCAGAGGTGGTTTTTCGCTTTCAATGGTCAGCTGCTGCGTCATATTGGCAATATAGATATCGCCCTCTATAATATAGCGGATCATCCGGTCTACTGCCTGCTTGTATTCTTCTTTTTCAAAATTGGGATGAACCTGGATCCTGAATTTCTCACGGTGAGAATTTTCCGTGATCATCCCATTTCCGAATTTCTTTTTTTCTCCGATTTCCGGTTCTTCCGGTTTGCCAGCCTCTGCAGATTCCAGGATTGCTTTTTCCATTGCGCCGATCTGCGCCGCGGCATTTCCGCTGATTCCATTTGACACAAGATAGGTTCTTTTTTCCTGACAGTCTTCTATGATAAAACAGTCATAAAACGTCAGAACTGCCTCCGGAACAGTCACAAGATCCTTTTCTCCGGATGGTACTCCCATCTGTTTTCTTCCGTAATCATAGGAAAAATATCCTACTGCACCGGATACGATGGGAAGTCCGCTGTTATTTTTGTCTTCATGGGTATTTAAATATTCCCGCATATAGTCTTCAAAGGTTGTTTCTGTTTCCGGCCTTCCGTTGATAGTAAAGTTCTCTCCGTCCTTTACCAGCTTCAGATACGGACATCTTCCGATCACGGAATAATGTCCCAGCTCATTGACAAGGGAGGAATCCAGAAACGCTGCTCCGGGTTCTCCCTCGTAGATCCGAAAAATGTCCACTGCCGGGATATATGGGGTCAGTTCTTTTATTCTTCGCTGATTTTTGTACATATTTTTACTCCTCCTTCTGAAAATTCTCCGCGATCCTGCAAAAATTCTCAAGAAGCTCATGGCCATATTCCGTAAGAACGGCTTCCGGATGGAATTGCACACCATAGATAGGCAATGCTTTATGGGAAATTCCCATAACAGCACCATCATCAGAAAGCGCATCCACCTGATACTCCTCCGGAATGCTGTCTTCCCGCACGATCAGGGAATGGTATCTTGTCACCTTGTATTTCTCAGGCAGGCCTGCAAACACTCCTGTTCCATGGTTGTGGATCTCTGTTACTTTTCCGTGCATGGGACACACGCCCTTTTCCACTACTGCTCCCGCACAGTGGCCAATCACCTGATGTCCCAGACAGACACCAAGAACAGGAATCCTTCCCTGAAATCTTTTTACGGTATCTACGCAGAACTTCGCATCCCAGGGACGCTTCGGTCCCGGAGAAAGGATGATTCCTTCCGGGTTCAGCTCTTCCAGCTCCTCCAGGGTGATCTCGTCGCAGCGTCTGACCAGGATCTCTCTTCCAAGTTCCTGAAAATATGCCTTGAGATTATAAACAAATGAATCGAAATTATCGATCATCACATACATGCTTTTTTCCTCCATATCAAGCAGATATTTAAGACTCTCTTTATCGTCTGCTCACAAAAAAAGGGATAACGACGGCATGCCAAAAAGACATGCACAGTCGTTATCCCCTTGCGGTCCGTAATCTGTACGTTCTAATATAAATTGTACTGCTGATTATTTCTGTTTCTTGGTTTCCTCATAATGATGGATGTCTGCCAGTACAGCGTTTACATCAAGTCCGTGTACCATACATGCCTCCTCAAGAGACTCACCGATAGAAGACGGACAGCCGATACAGTGCATTCCTTCCTGCATAAGAATGTATGCAATCTTCTCATCGTATGCAAGCATCTCGCCCATTGTTGTTTCCTTTGTGATTTCCATGATCTATATTCTCCCTTCTGGATCTGTAATCTTACCCGGAATCCCGGTTTCCTGGTTTCCTGGTTTTTTTCCGCAGTTATATTATCATTATAACTGTATCTTCCATAATTGCAAGCCTAAATTTATTCTTTTCATTTTCTGTATTATACCCACTCAGGCAGCAGTTTCCTTTTTTCCCCTGCTCCACTTTTTCATCACATAAATATAATACGGGATCAGAGGGATCAGCGCTGCGATCCATGCGGCAGGATCTGCCAGACATACACCTGCAAAACTTGTTTTTCCTGCAACAAACATAACGATCGCACTTCTTGCCGCCAGTTCAAACACACCGCCCAGCATGGGAACCAAGCCATATCCCAGTCCCTGAAGTCCGTTTCTGTAGAGGAAGATACTTCCAAGGAACGGATATGCCCAGAATACCGTATGAAAATAAGTAACAGAAACATTAATAACATCCGTCTGGGACTTGTCAATAAATAACCAGGTCATGTACTTTCCGAAAAAGAACATAATGATCATAGTGATCACACTCCAGATCAGGATCATGATCTGGGTATATTTCATTCCTGCTTTTACACGGTCCATCTTTCCGGCGCCCCGGTTCTGTCCTACATAGGTTGCCATCGTCGCACCAAAAGCTACAAATACCGTTGCAATGATATTCTGTATTTTTCCCGCAGCGGAAAATCCTGCCATATATACAGAACCGTAAATATTTACCGCACCCTGCACAATAATGGTTCCGATCGCTGTGATGGAAAACTGAAGTCCCATGGGAATACCAAGGGCCAGCAGATAACGGAAGCTGGTAAAAGAAACTTCAAAGTTTTCTTTCTTCAGATGCAGGATCGGGAACTTTTTGATAATATAGATCAGGCAGCAGACTGCGGAAATTGCCTGCGCGATAACCGTAGCATAGGCACAGCCTTCCACTCCCATCCCGATTTTTACAATAAACAGAATATCCAGGAACACATTGATCACTGCCGAAATGATCAGAAAATACAGCGGAGATTTTGAATCTCCAAGTGCACGGAGAAACGCTGCCAGTGAATTATATGCCGCTGTTACGATCAGGCCTGCATAAATAATTCCCATATATCCCTTCACAGATCCCATCAGATCCTCCGGTGAATTCATCAGCCGCAGAATCGGTTCATTCAAAGCCTCAAAGCCAATGGTCATCACAATGGCAAAGGCTGCTGCCAGATAAATGGACATAGCTACGTAATGACGCATCTTATCATATTGCTTCGCCCCGAACCACTGGGATACCAGAATGGCAAAGCCACTGCTCAGTCCGTTAAGCCATCCGGTAACAAAAAACATCAGTGAACCGGTGCTTCCGATTGCAGCCAGCGCATCTACTCCCAGGAACTGACCCGCAACAATGGAATCCGCAATGTTATAAAACTGCTGAAAAATATTTCCGAGACACATGGGAATCATAAAGCGGATGATCAGGCTCACCGGATTTCCCACAGTCATATCATTGGTCTTATCTTTTGCCATTTTTTAACTCAACTCCTTTCTCGTAAATATAAACATTTTTTATTTTTTAAAAACAATTAATTTACTGATTATATAATTCAATACGATCACAACCACCTGAGCGATCAGCTTCACTGCCATGCTGTTAAATCCAAGCCAGGTGATAAATACCGCAAGGATTGCTTCCTCCACAATCAGAGTAAAGAGCCGTCCTCCGAAAAACGAAGCCATCTGCTTTAAAAATCCGGCTGCCGAATCTACCTGACCGTCGAATACCCAGGTCCTGTTTGTAAAATACTGAAACAGTACACAGACTACCCAGCAGATCACATTGGCGATCAGCGCATTTATTCCGAGCATGCCATCCAGCCATGCATACAGTGCTATGTTCAGAAAAAATGTGATCCCGCCAAAGAACAGATACATCAGAACTTCCTTATGTTTTTTATAAAAAGGTTCAAATATGTTCAATACAGGAAGATGCATCAGTCTGTCAAAAATGTCTCTTTTTTCCTCCATATCCATATCCTTTCTTCTTTGTCATATGTAAACTTGTATACCATAGCAAAAAATATCCTGGATGTCAACGCATTCCAGGATATTTCTATAGTTTGTTTCTTTAATGTTTTTATCTATATTCTGTCATCAGTTTGTAAAGACCTTTTACAAAAATTTCGGTCATTTTCTGCAGACTCTCAATGCTTAAAAATTCATTTGCTTCATGAGCCAGTTCTTCCTCATACGGAAACAGCGGCCCAAATGCCACAGCATTAGGAAGTGCCCTTGCATAGGTAGCTCCGCCAATAGCCATTGGCTCTGTATCCATATCCCCTGTCACTTCCTGATAGGCCTCCATCAGACACCGGATCAGTGCTGAGTCCTTTTTATGGTACACCGGAGCCAGATAATCTACTTCATTATAAAAGAAGCCATATTTTTTCAGCTGTCTCTCCAGCAGCTCCCGAATATCATTATACTCCACAGATGCAGGATAACGAATATTACACTGCAGAAAAATCCTTCCATTTTCATCCATATTCACAGTTCCCACATTAAACGTCAGTGCCCCTGCGGAATCCTCCATGGCACAGCCCAGACGCTCTCCGTCATAATCCATTCCTATGGCCTGATGAAAACATTTCATATAAGAAGCATGAGAAAGTTTTTCGCCAAATTGTCCCAGCGTTTCCAGAAGACAGGAAACTGCATTAAACCCTTTTTCCGGACTCATACAATGTGTACTGATCCCTCTGACTGACAATTTCAAAAATCCATCTGTGATCTTTGCTGTAACCTGTTCCGGAAGCGCAATGCTTTTTACTGCCGCCTTCGGATCTTCACATTTCAGAAGACAGGACGCCTCGTCCGGAACAATATTTCTGCTACGTCCACCTTTTAATTCCACAATTTGTATCTCTGCTCTTTCATCCACAGATTCCACAGAAGAAAGATCAAAGTCAAGAAGTCCTTTTTCGCAGTATAAAAGTGGAAAATTAGCATCTGGTACGATAGATACCTGTGGAAGTATTTCTGCATGATCCAGATAATAACGAATACATTGCCAGCTCTCTTCCTCATCGGTTCCCACAATCATGCGAAGACAGGTATCTTTTGGAATCAACTGATTATCTGCAAGATATTTCATAGCAAAAAGTGAAGACACCAGAGGGCCTTTATCATCTGAAGTTCCTCTTCCATAAAGCTTTCCATCTTTTTCCACAGGATCAAACGGATCTGTGTTCCATCCCTCTCCTGCACTGACCACATCTGTATGGCAGAGGATTCCGATCATCCTGTTTCCCTCTCCGGCAGTGATCTCTCCGGCATAACCATCATAATTTTTTACCTGAAATCCCATTTGCTGTCCCATTCTAAGGACGTACTCCAGAGATTTTTGGATATTTTTTCCAAAAGGTGCTCCTTTAGATGGTGCATCCTCAAAAATCCCGGGAATAGCTACCAGTTCTTTTAGACATCTGACCATTTCCGCTGTATTTTTTTCTACATATTCTCTAGCCATTTATTTATCACCTTTTTTTACCAGTCTCCACACCAGATACAGGATTCCGGAAACCAGCATTCCATTGATAAAAGAAATTCCCACAGTCAAAAACGTAGCTGCAAAACCAAGAGCCCAGGTCACGATTCCAGCCACTGACCATCCTTCACGTAATGTAAAGTTCTCTGCTTTTCCTTTCCCAAGGCTCCAGTATTCCACAATAAACAGAGCAATGATCGGCATAAACGCATTTCCAAGAAGTGTAAGAAATCCCTCAAAATTTCCGGCTACACCAACAGCTGCCAGAACTGTTCCCACAGCTCCAAGTATAACCGTTGCCATAGAACGGCCGCTTTCTTTCAGATTGAATACCATAACTGCATTTAAGCCTGCACTGTAGGCATTGGTAGTATTCGTTGTCCAGGTTGCCAGGATCAGTACGACCATTCCAAGGAACGGAAGGCCAATATTAGAAAATACAAGTGAAATGTCATACTGCTGGGCAATTCTCGTCATTACCGCTCCGAGAATAAGCATAGCCATTCCTGCCGGCATCACACCGATAGCAGAAGAAAGGACTGTATCTTTTCTTGTTCTCTGATATCTGGTAAAATCAGGTGCATTCAAGGCGCCGGTGGCCATAAAACTGATAGTAAGTACAACTCCATCTGCAAAGCTCATGGCCGGATCTTCGATAGTCATACTTAAATTTCCGGTTCCGAAACGCTGGATTGCTACCACACACCCGATCACAGTTACGATCACAAGTGCAGGAATGGCAATCTTATTCAGTTTATCCAGAGCATTGATTCCATATACAGCTGTAACCAGCATGATTATTCCCCACACAACCGTTGATACCGGAATCGGGATTTTTACTCCTGTGCTTGCTTCGATCAGATTGGAAAATGCAGAGCCACAGACACCGTTCTGCACTGCAAACCAACCGATCATGGAGATCATAAATAATGCAGAGATCAGCTTTGATGATCCCTGTTTTCCAAAAACGCCAGATGCAACAACACATGTCGGTACACCAAGATCACTTCCCATGATTCCACAAAATATCATCAACGCCACGATCACTGCATATCCGATTACCCCTGACCAGATGGCCTGAGACATCGGCATAGACTCTGCCAGGATTCCTCCCAGCATCAGACTGGGCACACAGATCATAATTCCCGCCTGGATCATGGCAACATCTGCCCAGCTTTTTCTCTCTTCCATCGGAACCTGTTCCAATGTGACAGATTCCACATTTCCTGTTTTCTTTTCCTGTTCCACTCTCATACCTCTTTATTCTTTTTTATCTCCAGCATAGATTCGATCCGCACAGCCAGAGAAATGATCTCATGAAAAAGCAACGGCTGTTCTTCCACATCAAGATAATTTCTCAGACGGTTAATACGATAACGGATCGTATTCTCGTGCTGTTTCAGTTTTTTGGCAGTTTTTTTAAAATCTCCATTGCACTGTACATACGCCCTTGTTGTAAGAAGCATGTCCTCCATGCCTTCTTCCGTTGTTTTCGCCGCAATCTCTCGACAAAATTCGTCATAAAATTCCTGCATTTCCCGACTTCCCCTGATAGGCAAAAGAAGCTGCTGCGGAGACAATGGATCATAGACCTGCTGCCTCCGGTCCGATGCCTGTGCCATGTCCAGGGCGTCTCCTGCTTCAAGAAGTGTTCGTTCTAC
>OLNV01002419.1_pt1 | contig 10505 bp, 11 predicted proteins | sample 1672891 | NCBI WGS metagenome assembly OLNV01 (sample SAMEA3136734, study PRJEB25190) | human gut metagenome | biome: human gut; feature: human-associated habitat; material: faeces | place: Austria | collected 2013 | reverse complement strand
TCCTGGGACACAGTGTTCACTTCTGCCAAGACAACGAGTCTATGAGCAGTTATGGTGTAATGCGAGGCTTGCACTTCCAGCGCCCACCTTATACCCAAAGCAAGCTTGTACGCTGCGTGAAGGGTAGAGTACTTGATGTAGCAGTAGATATTCGCAAAGGTTCACCAACCTATGGCAAGCATGTGGCTGTAGAACTGACAGAAGACAATCATCGTCAGTTCTTCATTCCAAAGGGCTTTGCCCATGGTTTCGCTGTCCTTTCAGAAACAGCAGTCTTCCAATACAAGTGTGATAACTTCTATCATCCAGAAGCTGATGGAGGTATTTCTATCCTCGATGAAACCCTCGGTATTGATTGGAAAATCCCAACAGAACATGCTAACCTCTCTGAGAAAGATACCAAGCATGATTTGTTGAAGGACTTTGATAGTCCATTTACATTCTAACTAGATTTTAATTTTTTATACAATTTTATGTCAGAAACTTCTCAAGCATCAAATAATAAGCGCATTGCAAAAAACACAGTGTTTCTTTATTTCCGTATGCTTTTCTTGATGGCTATAAATCTTTATACTTCTAGAATCATTTTGCGGGTGCTGGGAGTTGTTGATTATGGTATCTTTAATGTTGTTGCAGGTATAATTACAATGTTGGGTTTTATAACAGGACCTTTAGGGGCTGCAGCTTCAAGATATATAACGGTAGCGTTAGGAAAAGGTAATTTTGAAAAACTCAAAGAGACGTTTGGAAGCACATTGATGGCTCATATAATGATCTGTATATTTCTATTGGTTTTAGCAGAAACAATAGGCTTATGGTTTGTTATGAACAAACTTAATATACCACAAGATAGGTATATAGCGGCATTGTTTATTTATCAATTTTCAATTATAACAGCTATAGTTTCATTAATTAGTGTTCCTTATAATGCTGTAATTATTGCACATGAAAGAATGGACGCTTTTGCATATATCTCTATTTTTGAGGTTTTGTCTAAATTAGCTGTTGTGTTTTTATTGGAATGGCTAAGTTATGATCATCTGATAACGTATGGAGCATTTCTTTTGATTGTACAGGTTTTGATAAGGCTGATTTATACGATTTATTGTAAGAAACATTTTAAAGAGTGTAATCATTCTTTATGTTGGAATTTTCCTTTGTTAAAGGAACTTATTGCTTATTCAAGTTGGAGCTCTTTGGGTTATCTGGCTGTTGTCGGTTACACACAAGGGTTGAACATTCTACTTAATATGTTCTTTGGACCTGTTGTAAATGCTGCACGTGGTATAGCTGTTCAAGTACAATCAGCTCTTTTGCAGCTATGTAGTAATTTCTTGATGGCAATTAATCCTCAAATAACAAAATCTTATGCAATTAATAATCTTGCATACATGCATAAATTGATTGTGTACGCATCTAAGTATTCATTTTATATAATGATACTTGTAATTGTGCCTGTTATGATTAATATTAAGTATATTTTAGGTCTATGGTTAGGAAATGTACCTGATCATACAGTTTCTTTTATTCGCTTAACGTTGTTGATAGCATTGCTTGAATGTGTGAAAAATCCTGTTATTACAGCAATTCATGCCACTGGTATTATAAAGAAATTCCAAACGGTTGAGGGCTTTTTCTTGATTTCGATAGTCCCAATAGCTTATTGGCTTTTATGGCTGGGGGTAACCCAACCAGAAATTGTATTTATTGTATATTTAGTAGTAGAATTCATTACACAGATTGTTCGTTTGAAAATAGTCTTACCACGAATTCAGATGAAATTCAAATCTTATATCAACGGTGTTATTGTTCCTATAGGTTTGGTTTCGCTTTTGGTAGTCTCGTGCTTTGTTTTCTTTCAACCATGTAATTCTTTTTCTTCCTTGATATATAAGTCTTTGATGATTATAGGGGCTGAATTAGTTATTATAATGTGTTTCGGGTTACAGCAAAAGGAACGAATGTTGTTGATGAAAAGTATAAAAAGTATTATTTCTAAAAATTATTTTTAACGATTATGTATTTGTTTAATAATGCTATTTCAATAAGAAGAATTTTATGTCCTTCAGTGAACGCTTTTGAGCAATATGACCGAATATATACTTCCGTAATATCTTATTGTAAAGGAGAATAAAGACACTTTAGTTCTATGTGCTTTAGGTATGACAGCAACGTTCTAGCTTATGATATTGCGTTGTGGGGGGCAAGCAATTGATATTGGGCATGTAGACATTGAATATTGTTGGTATAAAATGAATGCTAGGACAAAGGCTGTTCCTTCAAAATCTGTAAATGAGTGTGGATTGAATAATGTCCCCCCCCCATTGGAGGATGAGGAATATAAACATCAAATAATCTTGAGATAAAATAATGAAACATTGTATTATAATGACTGCATATAAAGATGTAGGTTTAATAAATAAAATTATAGAATCAGCTCCTGATAATTTCGACTTTTACATACATTTGGACAAGAAATGTCAAATAACCCCTTCTGATATCTCTCCACGAGCAAATGTATTTAAGAAGTATAAGATTTTTTGGGGAAGTATTGAACATTTAAAGGCATTTTTGTTCCTTTTGTCTAAGGCATATGGTGCGAATAGGCAATATGATTTTTATCATTTGATAACAGGGCAAGATTATATTTGCTGTCCATTGTCTCGAATTGATGATTTGTTAAAATTACATACATCTTATCTTGATTGTTTCGATTTGCCACAGAGTCATTGGTGGATGGGCGGTTTACATATCTTACAGTATCGAACATTGGCGTCATTTGATGATGTACGTAAGCCATATATGAAAGTGTTAGATAAAAGCTATCAATTTTTTCAGCAAATGTTTCATCTGACACGAAAACTTCCTTCTTATAAATTATATGGAGGTTCTGTTTATTGTTCTTTATCAGAACAAGCGGTAAAGTATTGTCTAGAAAGTGAATTGGCCAAAGATATGATTGCTAGGTTAAACAATTCAACATGTGGAGAAGAAGTTTTCTTTCAGACAGTTTTGATGAATTCTCCATTAAGAGATACTATTGTTACCTCAAATCTTCGTTATATAGATTGGTCTGTTCCAAATGGACCAAAAGTTTTGGTAACAGAAGATGTTGGTAATGTAATAAAAAGTCATAATTTGTTCTGTCGTAAAGTTGATCGCAGATTATCGAAAGATTTTTTGGTTTCAATGAATGAATATATAAATCAATAATAATAATAATCAATGAATATCTTATTGATAGCCTCATGTATCATTATTTCAATGATGCTCATAGTACGAGATAAGCAAAGTAGATTTCTTGTTTTTTTGATAGGTATAACTTTTTTACCTTTTGGCTTAGAAGTTTCTTATAAACTTTCCGCCCCTCGTATTTTAGTTGTGGCATTTTTTATTTCTGTTTTGTTTAGATCAAATGAGATTAAATCAGTAAAGCACATGCCATCTTCGTTCTTGTTACTTTTAGTTTTTGTTTCTCACTTGCTTACAGGTATATTTGATCAGCGTCTAAGCCTGTTTCAAGGAGTAAGTAAAGCTTTGGTAATGTTTGCAGAAACTTTTGGTTGTGTAATATTAGGATATGTTTCATTTGGCACAAACACTAAGGAAAAAAAGTTGTTGAAAACAATATTGGTATTAGTCTTTTTAGTTGGAGTTTATTCTGTATTTTGTTTTGCCATAAAAGCAGATCCGTATTCTGCATCAATCGGAGATACTGATTCAATGAATGATGATCGACATAGAATTGCTTCTTTCTTTTTTAATTCGCATCTTGGAGGTTTAGCTATGTCAATCTATTTGATTTTGTTGCTATATTTTCGGCAAAAATATAAATTTTCTGCTTTCCAGAATTTTATTGCAGTTCTTTTGTTTATCAGTTTGATATTGACAAAGTCGCGTTCTTCGCTTTTGGATTTAATAGCAGGTTCTATAGTTTTGTATTTAGCCCTATTGTTCCAATCATCAAGTAAGATGAAATACATGGGTACTTCGTTAGTATCTCTTTTTATTCTTTATTTGTTCGTAGGTGAATCTATTGTTAGTCAATTTACAGATGCATTCAGGGAGGATGGAGGAACTTCAGGAGGTAGTAATGTGACGATGCGTCTCCAACAACTGGCGTTTAGTTGGGATTTGTTTTTGAAAAATCCAATATTTGGTAATGGTTTTAATTATTTTTGGGATGAAATTAAGGCTAAGGATCAGTATCTGAGCAGTATGTTGTTGGGTGCAGAAAGTTATGTTTTTATTTTGTTTATTGAACGTGGTTTAATTCAGATTATAACAATACTTCTTTATTTTGTAGGCTTATATCGATATTTATTGAAAAATAAATGTCAAGAAAGTTATCTATGCATGGCTCTCTTAACTGCTTTTTTGGTAAACTCTATAGTGACAGGAAATACATATAAATGGATTTTTGTAATGCCTTTTGTAGGTTATTATTTGCGATATGTTCAATTAAATAAAAGGAAAGAATAATATGTTCTCAGTTGTTATACCATTATATAATAAAGAAGATTATATTGGCAAGACTATTCAATTCGTATTGCATCAAACTTATTCGGAATATGAAATAATAGTCGTCAATGATTCTTCTACTGATCGTAGTTTGAAAGTGGTTGAATCTTTCAAAGATTCTAGAATAAAGATTTATACGATACCAAACGGTGGTGTCTCTATTGCTAGGAATTATGGAATACAAAAGGCAACCCATGAAATAATAGCATTTTTAGATTCTGATGATGTTTGGGAAGAGAATTATCTTTATTCAATTAATGAGTTGATTCTTCGCTTTCCGAATGCGGGACTTTATGCATCGGCTTATAGTGCAGTTTGTAAAGGTAAGGTTCTTTATACTAATAGAATTAAAAATTTGCCAACGTATTCATTGTTGAAAGATTATTTTGAAACTTCATTTAATTTTGGCTTGTCGATTAATATAACAAGTGCTACTTGTCTGAAACGTGAAATAGCTTCAAGAATGTCAATGTTTCGGGAGAGCATAAAAAGAGGTGAGGATATTGATGTCTGGTTGCGAGTGGCATTGAAGTATCCAGTTGCTTTTTGTAACAAATCTTTAATGCGGTATACAGTTGATTCCCCAACAAGTCTCTCTAGAAATTATACCCAAAACAAAGATGATTTCCCTTATCTTGAATGGCTGCAATATAGGTCTGCAAGCCCTTATTTTAGAAAGTATGTAATTTTAGCAATTTATATTTCTGCTAAAAATTCTTTTTATGCAAAAGACTATATCAATTGTTATATGCTTTTAAAAAAAGTTTGGCGTATTGAATTGTTTTCTAAAGGTATAAAGAGATTATATTTACTTATAGTATCATTTCTTAAAAAATAAATAATATGAAATTGTTGTATTTTCTTACTCATATTACAAACAGTGGTGGCATGGAACGAATAGTCATTGACAAAATCAACTATTTGTCTGACCATGGTTATGACATTTCGTTGGCATATTTTGGTACAAATAATGACCAACCCTTTTTCTATTTGAACCAGAATGTTAAGCTGTTACCAATTGATTTGTTTATTGATACAAGTTCACTTTTGCAAAAGGGAAGCTGTTTCATAAAGTTAATATCTTTGCTAAAGAGTATATTAAAACAGGAGAAGCCTGATGTTGTTGTAAATGCTAATGCTCTTGTTATTAGTTGGATATTACCTTTCTTAAATAAGAATATTCCAAAGGTGGTAGAGTTGCATTTCTCTTATGATGGAATGATGTTAATGAATAAAGAATATTATGGATCAAACTTGTTGAAAAGTTATCTAAATAATTTTCTTAGGAATTGGATTTATCCAAAATATGATAAATGTATTCTCTTAACAGAGGATGATAAGAAAAAATGGAAATTTAAAAATTCAGTTGTAATCCCGAATTTTAGTAATTTGCATTCTGTTGAGCACAAAAACAATAAGCAGCATAATGTGATTTGTGTTGGTCGTTTGGACCCACCCAAAAACATAAATTTACTTGTCGAAGCTTGGGCTATTGTCGCAAAGCGTCAGCCTAGCTGGCATTTGGATATTTGGGGAGATGGTGAACTTCATGATAAGATTTCAAGTCTTATAGCAAAGTTAAAATTGCAGGATTATATTACTTTGCAAGGAACGTCTGCTAATTTGGAAAGTGAATATCCTAATTATTCTTTTTTTGTTCTTCCTTCCAGATATGAGGGTTTCCCTCTTGTTTTGGTAGAAGCAATGCAATTTCAACTTCCTTGTATCGGTTTTAATATTTCTGGAAATAGGGCAATTATCGAAGATGGAAAAAATGGTATCCTTGTAAATAACCGAACTCCAGAAGATTTGGCTAATGCAATTTTAAAGTTAATCGAATCTCCTCAGTTATTGATGGAAATGTCTGATTATGCGAGTCAATCAATAGGGCGATATACTAAAGAGAATGTAATGAAAATGTGGACAGATTTATTTGATAATGCTGAAAAAAAATGAAAGTTGCTATAGACCTGACTCCACTCTTCGGACGTAAACGTACTGGAGTAGAGATGTATGCCATCGATTTATATCGGGCGTTACTAACTACGGAACATGAGATTGTTCCAATCTTTCATGTAAAGAATGAATTGGATGAAAATTCCAATGCGGTTGTTATCCCGAAAAGCAATAGATTGCTATTAGAGAATGTGTTATTGTCTAGAACCATAAGAAAGTTAAAACCAGATGTGGTGTTATTTCCTATATTTCCACCTCCTGTAGACTTGAAATGGGGATTTAAGGGAAAAGTTTATCCAACTTGTCACGATTGTGCATTCTTGAAATATCGAGATACGCTTAATTTTGCTGCTAAATATTACCTAACTCCGAAGACTCTATGGGCATTCAAGTGGGTAGATGGGATCATCACGATTTCAGAAACTGAGAAGCGTCAGATTGCAAGATATACTAACAAGCCTATTTTTAATCTGGGAGAGAATATCGCCGTAAGTTTCAAGGGGGCTTCTGAAAAGGCAGATGCTAGACTCTTGAAACCTTGGAGATTAGAAAAGGATTCATATTATATTTCAGTATCAACGATTGAACCTCGAAAGAACTTTAAGTATCTTTTGAAGGTGATTGCACCAATCTTGAAAGAGCGTAATATGAAGTTGGTGCTTGTAGGAAGAAAAGGTTAGGGGCATGATGAGGAATTGAAAAATCTCATAGAGCAGATGAAAGATTACTTGATATTTACGGAATATGTATCGGAGGAGACTTTGGTTTCATTGTATCATTATGCCTATGCTTTTGCTTTGCTATCACTGGATGAAGGTTTCGGAAGAACTCCATTTGAAGCAGTGGCTTGTGGCTGTAAACGAATCATATTGAGTGATATTGAGATTTTCCATGAAACGTTTGAAGGTAATGCTACATTTTTACCACTAAATAATGAAAGTAAAGCTACTCTTATATTGTCAAAAAATAAGATAAAAGAAGTGATGCCAGGTTTTACTTTACCATTTTATATCATAGAACAACGAATAACTAATTTAATATGAACTATAATAATAAAAATGAATACGGTTAACGAAATTTAGCATTAATATGCATTTTCGTAGGCACATTGAGGGTCTTTAGGACTGATATATCAGCCCTAGCCGTCAAGGCGTTCCCGCAGACGGAGAGATGGATTTATGGCTTTACAGACTTATATCCATCTATATATTTCTTTTCATGTGTAACAACAGCGAAGGCTTGTCTGATGAGTTTGTTTGCAACTGCGATAATAGCCAATTTCCCAGGCTTTCCATTTGAACGCAAGCGGTCAAAGCATGCTTTGCATTCGGTGTTGCACCGCAATGATGCCATAGCTCCAATATAAAGCTGACTACGCAGATAAGCATCTCCGTTACGATTAATGTGCCCTTTGACATTGACTGACGTACCAGACTGTTGGTAAGTAGGTGACAGCCCTAAATATCGGGTAAGTTGCTTAGCATTATCAAAGTAGGTGAATCCGCCTGTGGCAATGATGAGTGCAGCTGCAAGGGTTGCTCCTATTCCTTTTATGGAAGTGAGTAAATCCATCTGCTTCTTGTATTCAATCTCTGCTAAGGAAGTTAGCTCTTCCTCCATTTCTTCGATTTGTTTCTCTAGAAACTTGATAGTCTTCTCCAAGACTTTCTTGCACTTGGAATCAATGAATGGCAGGATTTTAAGTGAACCTTCAAGGTTTCTGTTAGCGGTTAGTTGCTTCTTCAGTTGACGTAATACAGTACGCTTCTGCTTGAGTAACAAAAGGGATTCACTACGGAGCTTGAATGGAGCTGGTTGCATTCTCTCACCATACAAGGCAATGAGGCGGGCATCAAGCTTGTCTGTCTTGACAACAGAGAGCATGACACGTGCAAAGTTCTTTATCTTCAGAGGATTCTCCATGCTGACAGTAAAGCCTGCCTTGGAAAGCAAATAGACAAGCAGCATACGGTAGTTGCCTGTTGCTTCCAACACACAATGATTCTCTTCTGGAGAGATGGTTCGAATAAACTCTCGGATACCCTTTGTGGTATTCTTGAAAGTTTTGGTTTCACTGCTTTTGGCAGATGAATAAGCTACAACGAAGGTTGCTTTGCTGACATCAATTCCTACGTAAGTCATAGTCATAATATTTATAATTAAACAAACATCGATACATCATGAGCTATCATTGCGAATACGGGGTCTATGCCCTTTGAACTATCCAGGTTCTGATGTAAGGGTGTGGGGACGGAACATATTAAACGGCTTGTAAGGCTAATGAAAACTCGGTCTTATTCCACACCCTGATGTTGAATTTCTATGCAAAGATAATAAAAAAAAGTAATATACAATGAATAGAGATAAGTTAGCACAACAGTTACAAAAAGTTGTAGGTCATTTTAATTTTATACGACTTCAATCTTATTTGAAGTATGTTTTAAATTTTAGAAAATATTATAGTGCTCATTATAAGTTTCTGGATCTTAAAGGAAAGACCCTTGTATATATGGCAGATGGAAGAACTTCTCATGGGGGATTCTCCGATAGACTCCGAGGGATCTTTTCCTTGTATGAGTATTGTAAAAAATACGGAATAGATTTTAAAATACATTTTTCTCATCCTTTTAATTTGGAAGATTTTCTGGTTCCTAATGAATATGATTGGCATATCGATAAAGAGTCTTTGTCTTATAATTCGAAGCAGACGGCTTTTAGGTTCATCAATTCATATTCTTGTTTGACGGAAAGTTTAGAGGAGCGATTCCTTAATGTGAATAAAGATAATATACAACTTCACGTTTATTCGAATTGGACAAATCACGAAGAGAAATTTTCTGATTATTTTAATCAATTATTTAAATTCTCTCCTTTGTTGGATAGTAAGATAAAAGCTTATTTGTCAGATATTGGCTGTAAATATATTTCTGTGTCATTTAGATTAATTTCATTACTGGGTGATTTTAAAGATTCCTATTTTGCAGAAGAGTTGCCAACTACTGAAGAGAAGGAGATGTACATTCAAAAATGTATCGAATGCGTACAGCGTCTTCATGAGTTATATCCTCAATATGACAAAGTGTTGGTAACGACAGATTCGGGAATATTGCTTGGAAGACTGGGTGTGTTACCTTATGTCTATGTGATTAAAGGTGAGGTTATACATATGGACTATGTTGATAATCATCTTGAAGGTCATCTTAAAACAATGATAGACTATTTTTTAATTTCTAAAGCAGAGAAAGTTTTCTGTTATAGTTATGGTAAAATGTTTAAGAGTACTAAATTTGCAAAAACAGCAGCTTTGATAGGAAATAAAGAATTTAAGATGATAACAGAATAAAATGTTGTCTTTTGATTATTGGTTTGCTTTAAATTACATCAAAAAGAAAATATTAAAATGTACAACGATACACAAATTATAATCATGGCCGGCGGCGTTGGCAGCCGCTTTTGGCCAATGTCAACCCCCGATTACCCAAAGCAGTTCATTGATGTGATGGGTGTCGGCCGTTCCCTTATACAATTGACGGTAGATAGATTGAAGCCAATCTGTCCTGTCGAAAACATGTGGGTAGTGACAAACGAGAAATACATTCGCATTGTCAAGGAACAAATCCCTGACATGCCAGTAGATAACATATTAGCAGAGCCGGAGGCTCGCAATACTGCTCCATGTATTGCTTATGCCTGCTGGAAGATCCAGAAGAAGCATCCTGATGCCAACATCGTGGTGACACCATCCGATGCCCTGGTCATCAATACCTCGGAGTATCAGCGAGTGCTCAGCAAGGCATTGAGCTATACATCCGATAAGAACGCCATCGTGACCATCGGTATCAAACCAAGCCGCCCGGAAACAGGCTATGGCTATATTGCCGCAGCAGAGTCAACATCCGTAGATGAAATCTATAAGGTTGAGGCTTTCAAGAAAAAGCCAAACCTGGAGACAGCAGAGCAATACCTTGCCGCCGGCAATTACTATTGGAATGCCGGAATCTTCGTATGGAACATTGATACCATCAGCA
>OLNV01002401.1_pt1 | contig 10550 bp, 10 predicted proteins | sample 1672891 | NCBI WGS metagenome assembly OLNV01 (sample SAMEA3136734, study PRJEB25190) | human gut metagenome | biome: human gut; feature: human-associated habitat; material: faeces | place: Austria | collected 2013 | reverse complement strand
AATGACGGAATCGCAAAAGATATGAATGTTATGGCAGGAAGCGGACTGGTCGGAATCGTGACAGATGTAGGGCCAGCCTGGGCGAAAGTCCGTTCAATCGTAGATGACTCCAGCAATGTGAGCGGTATGGTATTGTCTACATCTGACCGGTGCGTGGTCAGCGGAGATCTTTCACTGATGAGTGACGGACAGATCCGTTTCAGCCAGATGGAAAATAATGATAATACAGTTTCCGTTGGAGATCAGATTGTTACATCTTATATCAGTGACAAGTATCTGCAGGGAATCCTGATCGGATATGTCAGTGAAGTGACGGTTGATTCCAATAATCTGACCCGGTCCGGATATATTACACCGGCTGTTGATTTTAAAAATCTGCAGGAGGTACTGATTATTACATCCACCAAAGCAGATCTGACCGGAGGAGAAAAAAAATAGGAGGAATACGGAAATGAAGATGTTGAAGTTTAAAAGATTTATCAAGACAGCAGTGATCCTGCTGGCTGCCTATCTTCTTCAGAGTACGGTATTTTCTCATCTGGAATTGGCCGGGATCAAACCAAACCTGCTGCTGATCGTTACAGCAGCTTTTGGTTTTATGAGAGGGCCGAAGGAGGGAATGTGGATCGGACTGGCAGCGGGGCTGTTACTGGATGTTCAGTGTGGAGATATCATTGGATTTTACGGCTTGATCTATCTGCTGGTGGGAGCATTGAATGGCCTGTTTGAGCAGCTTTTCTTTGATGAGGATATCAAACTTCCGCTGTTCCTGATCACACTGAGTGAGTTTCTGTATGGGATCGTGATCTATTTTCTGATGTTCCTTCTGAAAAGTGATTTTAAGTTCCCGTATTATCTGGGCAGGATCATTGTGCCGGAACTGATCTATACGATCATGGTTACGCTGATCGTGTATCCGCTGATCCTGTGGGTAAATCATAAACTGGAAGCTGAAGAGAAAAGGAGTGCAAGTAAATTTGTTTAGAAATATTTGGGACAGGATTAAAGAGGCGGGGGCGTATCTTTTAAATTCCAGACTGGTCATGCTGATCCTGGTATTCTGCTTGAGTTCCTCAATTCTGATCGGCAGACTTTTCTATCTGCAGATCGTGAAGGGGGAGGATTATCTGCAGAACTATGAGCTGTCTATCCGACGTACAAGCACGATCCAGGGAACAAGAGGAAATATTTATGACCGGAACGGGGAACTGCTGGCATATAACAAGCTCGCATATTCGGTGACGATCAATCTTTCCACGGTAGAGAATGCGATTACGACAACAAGGCGTGCCGAGAAGAATCAGGAGATCAACCGAATCCTGGATAAAGTTCTGTCGATTGTTGAAGAGCATGGAGATTCGGTGATTTCCAGTTTCGGGATCGTACTGGATTCGGCAGGGGAATATCAGTTTACACAGACCAGTGAGACACAGAGACTGCGTTTTATTGCGGATGTATATGGAAAAGCGAAGATCGATCAGCTGACAGAGAAGCAGAAAAATCAGACGGCAGCGGATGTGATCCATTATCTCTGTTCAGATGAGCGGTATGGATATGGACTGGATGAATCCAGCCTGGATGCGGCTTATATCTTAAAGATGATCAATATGCGGTATGCAATGAACCTGAACAGTTTTCAGCAGTACATTGATACAACGCTGGCATCGGATGTCAGTGACGAAACTGCGGCTGCAATCATGGAGAACAAGGATATCCTGACCGGAATCGATATTACGGAAGATTCAGTCAGAAAATATACGGATGCAGAGTATTTTGCATCAATCATCGGTTATACAGGGCAGATTTCCCAGGAGGAGTATGATGCTCTTTCAGAGGATGATAAAAAGAGATATTCTCTTTCGGATACTGTAGGAAAGGCAGGACTGGAGCAGACATTTGACAGTGTGCTGCAGGGTACAAAAGGAAAAACGACCGTCTATGTTGATAATCTCGGACGTGTGACGGATACTGTGAGCAGAAAAGAACCGGAGGCAGGAAATGATGTTTATCTGACGATTGATAAGAATCTGCAGGAAAATACTTATAAGCTGTTGGAAGAAAAAGTGGCGGGAATCGTTCTTGCCAAACTTCAGAATGTCCTGACCTATGATCCATCCAATGTCAGTGATTCCAAAAATCTGATCATTCCGGTTGGGGATGCATATTATAATCTGATCGGGAACAGTATTATTGATACAGGACATTTTGTGAAAGATGATGCAAAGACAGCAGAAAAGGCGGTTTACAGTATATTTCAGCCGAAACGGGAAGAAGCGGTCGCAGCGATCATAGCCCAGATGCAGAACAAAGATGCAGCGGCATACAAAGATCTGGATGATGAAATGAAGGGCTATATGGACTATGTCTGTGATACGGTGCTTACAAAAAATACAGGCATCCTTAATTCAGATCTGATCGATAAAAATGATGATACTTATATTTCATGGGCAAAAGATGAAGTAATCAGTCTTTACACGTATCTGAATTATGCAATTTCAAAGAACTGGATCGATACGACAAAGCTGGGAGAAAATTCTTATTCGAGTTCAGAGGAGATTTATCAGGAGATTTTGAACTATCTGCAGGATTATTTGAAAAATGACAGCAGTTTCGACAAACTTCTCTATGAAAATCTTATAAAATCAGGAAGTGTTACAGGAAATCAGGTTTGTGCGATCCTTTACGAGCAGGGGGTACTTCCGATGGATGAGTCTGCATATAACGGTCTTTTAAGCGGCAGTATCGGTGCTTTTTCCTGGCTGACAGGAAAGATTCAGAATCTGGAGATCACACCGGGGCAATTGGCTCTGGAGCCGTGTTCTGCAGGGGCAGTCGTTACCGATCCGAAGACCGGAAAAGTGCTGGCATGTGTTTCTTATCCGGGATATGATAATAACCGGTTATCCAATGTGATGGATACAGATTATTACGTACAGTTAAGTACCGGGCTTTCACGTACTTTCTACAACAGGGCAACGCAGGAAAAGACAGCACCCGGATCAACCTATAAGATGATGTCTTCCGTAGCAGGTCTGACAGAAGGTGTGATCGGTGGTGGAACGTATCTGCCATGTACGGGTGAGTTTGACAAGATCACGCCGAGTCCGAAATGCTGGATCTATCCAAGTGCCCACGGCAGTCTGAATGTAGTGGGAGCAATTCAGCATTCCTGTAATGATTTCTTCTATGAAGTGGGTTACAGACTCGGACAGGACGAAAATGGGAATTATGATAGCAGTGTCGGACTGGAAAAACTTGAAAAATACGCAAGCATGTTCGGACTGGATCAGACTTCAGGGGTGGAAATCCCGGAGTCCGATCCACAGATCTCTGATACAGATGCAGTTCGTTCTGCAATCGGACAGGGTACGAACAACTACACAGTAAGCCAGCTTAACCGTTATGTGACGGCTGTAGCAAACCGGGGAACCGTATATAAGCTCTCTCTGGTAGGAAAGACGACAGATGCTGATGGAAAGCTGATCAAAGAGTATGAACCGGAAGTCGTAAACCAGATGGATGAAGTAAGCTCCTCCACATGGGACCTGGTTCATAACGGTATGGAAAGCATGGTGAAAAATTCATCGGTATTTTCAAAAATGGAGATTGCGATGGGCGGAAAGACCGGTACTGCACAGCAGAGTAAAGTGCATCCGGATCACGTTCTGTTTGCAGGATATGCACCTGCGGATGATCCTCAGATCGCGATCACAGTCCGTATTGCCAATGGATACAGTTCCAATTATGCGGCAGAAATCGGACGGGATATCACAAAAGTATACTTTGATGCCAATGCAGCGAAAGATCTGATTACAGGAAAAGCATCATCACTTGGAAAGGCTGGTTCAGGAGATTAAGAGCAGGGGGATTTTAGTATGGACAGGCTGGTGACGATAAAAAGCAATCGATACGGGATGGAACTCCGCATGAACCCGGATGTTCCTTTTGAGGAGATACAGAAGGCGGTAGTCGAAAAATTCACAGATGCGGCAAGATTTTTTAAAAATGCCCGGATGGCGATCAGCTTTACGGGAAGGACTCTGACTGCCACTGAGGAAGAAATACTGATCCAGACGATTACGGAGACGACCGGCGTGGAGCTTCTCTGCATTATCGATCAGGATGAAAAGAGAGAACTGATGTACAGAAGCATAGTAGAACAGACGCTTTCCAATATACAGAAGCGGGAAGGTCAGTTCTATAAAGGGACGCTCAGAAAGCGTCAGGTACTGGAAAGTGAATCAAGTATCGTGATCCTGGGAGATGTAGAACCCGGAGCAAAAGTGGTCTCAAAGGGAAATATAGTCATTGTCGGAGATCTTTACGGATCTGTACACGCAGGAGCGTATGACAACAGAGATGCTTATATCGTCGCATTGTCCATGCAGCCGAAAAGACTTTGTATTGGAGATATTGAAGCAAAACGCCAGTTGATCTCACAGGAAAGTCTGAACGTGAGAGGACCGAAGATTGCTGTAGTAGACGGGGGACGCATCTACTTAGATCCATTGACAGATTAAATGCTCATACAAAGAGGCAGGAGGAATATACAGCATGAGTGAAGTAATTGTTATTACATCAGGAAAAGGTGGAGTCGGCAAGACAACGACAACAGCTAATATTGGAATCGGACTGGCAAAACTGGGAAAGAAGGTGCTTGTGATCGATACGGATCTGGGACTTCGTAATCTGGATGTCGTTCTGGGACTGGAGAATCGCATTGTCTATAATCTGGTGGATGTGATCGAGGGAAAATGCAGACCCAAGCAGGCCATCATCAAGGATAAACGTTTTCAGGATCTGTATCTGCTGCCATCTGCACAGACAAAAGATAAATCCAGTGTATCACCGGAGCAGATGAAGAAGCTGACGGAAGATCTGAGAGAAGACTATGATTTTGTACTTCTGGACTGCCCGGCAGGGATTGAACAGGGGTTTCAGAATGCCATTGCAGGAGCTGATAAAGCAATCGTTGTGACAACACCGGAAGTATCCTCCATCCGCGATGCAGACAGGATCATCGGGCTGCTGGAGGCCTCCGGTATCCGGGATAACCAGCTTGTGATTAACAGACTGCGTGTGGACATGGTCAAAAAAGGAGATATGATGTCAGTGGAGGATGTGACGGAGATCCTTGCGATTGATCTTTTAGGAGTCATTCCGGATGACGAATCCGTGGTGATTGCAACCAATCAGGGAGAACCGGTCGTAGGCGAGGAAAGTCCGGCAGGAAAAGGATATGAGAATATCTGCCGTCTGACAGGAGAGGAGATTCCGGTGACGGATTTTTCACGGCATAGCGGAATCAGAAAAAAACTTTCGGGTTTATTTCATCGCAGGTAGGAGGGGAATCATATGAGTGTACCTTCTGTTGCCATTGCAAAAGACAGACTGAAAAATCTGTTGATGTCAGACAGGATTCAATGTACACAGGATATGACGGAAAGGCTTTCAAAGGATCTGTATCAGGTAATCGCCAAGTATATGGAGCTTGATCCGGAGAAAGTGACGATAGAGATTACAAGGAACGATATACAGGAGAAAATCATTGAAAAAGCTATTTTCCAATATGAAACAACGTTACAGTTTAAGAGATTACAAATTCAGCCTGGTCGTGCTGGTGCTTGCTATTTCTGTGATCGGAATCTTTATGGTCAGAAGTGCAAGACCGGAGTATATGACGCGGCAGATCCTTGGAGTGGTTCTTGGAGTGGCGGTCATGGTCGTTATTTCCCTGATTGATTATAACTGGGTTCTGAATTTTTACTGGCTGCTTTATGGAATCAATCTGATCCTGCTGATCGCCGTCTTGCTGGTAGGAACATCTTCCCATGGAGCAACCCGCTGGCTGGATCTTGGATTCGTGCAGTTTCAGCCTTCGGATCTTGCGAAAATTCTGACAATTTTGTTCTTTGCAAGATTTTTAATGGACAGGGAAGAGAGTATTAAAAGTCCGAAGACGATCCTGCAGGCAGTGGTATTGATTCTGCCAACACTGGCATTGATCGTAATGCAGCCGAACCTTTCAACTACGATCTGTGTTGCAGCTTTATTCTGTGCATTGCTTTATATTGCAGGACTGAGTTATAAAATTGTCGGACCGGCACTGCTGATTCTGATCCCGGCAGTTATCATTTTTCTGACGATTGCAGTACAGCCGAATCAGCCATTGCTGAAAGATTACCAACAGAAACGTATTCTTGCGTGGCTGGAACCTGAAAAGTATACAGATGAGGATTCCTATCAGCAGCTTAATTCAGTGAAAGCAATCGGATCAGGGCAGCTTTTGGGAAAAGGATACGATAATGATGAAGCTACTTCCGTTAAAAATGGAAACTTTGTATCAGAGCCTCAGACAGATTTTATTTTTGCAATTATTGGTGAAGAATTAGGATTTGTGGGTTGTTGTGTCGTTATATTTTTGTTATTATTGATAGTGATAGATTGTATTCTGATCGGACTAAAGGCGAAGGATACCGGAGGACGGATCATCTGTGGAGGCGTGGCATCACTGGTGGGGATTCAGACATTTATCAATATCAGTGTTACGACGATGATCTTTCCGAATACAGGACTTTCCCTTCCTTTTGTAAGTTATGGCCTGACCTCAATTGTATGCTTTTATATGGGGATAGGGTTCGTACTGAATGTAGGGTTACAACCTAATAAATATCAGTAAAGAGAGGTTGACATTTATGAACATAGGACTGGTAGCACATGATGCAAAGAAGAAACTGATGCAGAATTTCTGTATCGCATATAGAGGAATCCTGAGTAAGCATAATCTTTATGCAACGGAGACAACAGGGATTCTGGTAGAGAATGTGACGAATTTAAGTATTCATAAGTATCTTCCGGGACATCTTGGAGGAAAGCAGCAGCTCGGTTCCCAGATTGAACATAATCAGATGGATCTTTTGATTTTTTTCCGTGATCCGCTGACGCCACATTCTCATGAACCGGATGTCAATGATATTGTAAAGTTATGCGATATTTATAATATTCCGATCGCAACGAACATTGCGACAGCAGAGGCTCTGATCCTTGCACTTGACCGTGGAGATTTAGACTGGCGGGAGATGTATAAATAATTATGAGCAGAAGACGTAGAAGACGAAGAAAAAGAAGGAATCCGGCCGGCAGACTGATCGCACTGGTTCTGACGCTTGTTGTGGCAGGAGGTGCTGCGGCAGGTGGAATATGGTATTATGCGGAACATAGCGGCAATCCTCTGACAGAGTATGCAGATGAAAAGTATAATGCAGACTTATATCGGGCAGAACCATTTTCAGAAACTCTGTGTGTAAGTGCGGAAAATGTTGCACTGGATGGGTTTACAGATGAACCTTCCCTGCATGCGGCAGGACTTTTTAATCTGAATGAGCGGTCTGTTGAATATGGATACAGATTATACGATAAGCTTTATCCTGCAAGCACAACAAAGCTTATGACAGCATATCTTGCCCTGAAGTATGGAAAGCTGGAAGATATGGTGACGGTAACAGACAGCGTGACGGGATTTGCAATAGATGAGGTGGTCTGCGGACTGTATCCGGGCGGACAGGTGAAGCTTTATGATCTGCTGTGCGGTCTGCTCCTGAAATCGGGGAATGACTGTGGTGTTGCGATCGCAGAGTATATCTCGGGAAGTGTTGAAGCTTTTGCAGAATTGATGAATGAAGAGGCAAAGGAACTGGGAGCGACCGGAACGCATTTTGTGAATCCACATGGATTGCATGAGGATGATCATTATACAACGGCATATGATCTGTATCTGATTTTTAATGCATGTATTCAGAATGATACATTTAAGGAGATTATTTCGATGTCATCCTATACAATGAGTATTGGGGATGCAGCGGGAAATACACATAGTCTGGAAGTCCTTCCGACAAATTATTATTCTCTTGGAAAGACTGAGGCACCGGAGGGAATCAAAGTTTTTGGTGGTAAGACGGGAACGACGGACCAGGCGGGATGCTGTGTTATTCTGTATAGTGAAGATATGGAGGCACATCCTTATATTTCTGTGATTATGGGAGCAGAAGATAAGGCATTCCTTTATCAGGAAATGAACAGGCTCTTAGAAGCAGAAAAAGCACTTTCTGAATGATATCATTCAGAAAGTGTCTTTTTTAGATTGTATGAAAATTTACGCAATCTTTTGAAATCCTGCGTTATTCTGACATAGAACCGATACGTCCAAATAAGCTGATCAGATATAATCCGCACAGACCGACGATCGTATATATGATTCTGGAGAGCCAGCTCATATTACCGAACAGGAAAGCAACAAGATCAAACCGGAAGATGCCGATCAGGAGCCAGTTCACTGCACCGATGATTACCAGCGTCAGTGAAGTATTATCAAACCACTTCATGTATTTTCCTCCTTTACCTATCAATACTTTTATTATTACCGCAAATACTGGAATTATACATAAAATAATGGTATACTGTTTTAGTTATGAAAATAGTACGGAGAGAAAGGAGCTATTTTGGCTGCAAAAAAAAGCGAATCTGTTAATATCAGAAAATATAAAGGAAAAAGAGAACTTAATATAGGAATCTTTCTTTTTGTTATTGTATTATTTTATCTGATCGTAACGCTTGTTCTGTATTTGTCCGAAGATACACCTTCTGTATATGAAGTGAGGGAAGGAAGTATTGTGAAAGATACATCTTATACCGGACTGATCATCCGGGATGAGCAGGATATAAAATCAGAAGGCTCAGGATATATTTATTATTATTTTAATGATAATTCAAAAATAAAGGCAGGGGCAAATGTATATGCGTTGGTACCGTCCAGGCTGGAGACCGGATCTTCCGACAGTGCGAAAGCTTCAACATCGGTGAACTCGGAAGTGCAGACCTCGATCACGCACAGGATCGAAAATTTTAATGACAGTTTTACCGAGATGGACTTTTCTACCGTTTATTCTCTGAAGGATGAGATTAATACATATCTGCAGAGCAATGTCAGTGAAACGAAGATGCAGCAACTTGATACAGTGATCGCTGCAAGCGGGCAGAGCGTATCGTCCTATCCTTCTTCAGCAGATGGAATTATGACTTTCAGTACGGATGGAATGGAAGAACTGACAAAAGATACATTTACTGCGGAAGATTTTGACCGGACCGAGTATTCTCAAAAGGAGCTGACAGATCAGGTTAAAGTAAAAAAAGGAGATTCGATCTACCGACTGATCACCAGTGAGAACTGGTCTGTGATCGTTCCGTTAGAAGAGGAAACTGCGAAGAAGATCCAGGATGAGGAAATTACGAGTATCCAGGTGAGGATCGATAAGGACAGCCAGAAGATGGTGGCGGATCTTTCTGTGATTGAAAAAGACGGTGCTTATTATGGCTGCCTGGATTTTGATAATTCCATGATCCGGTATGCGGATGAGAGGTATCTGAATATTGAACTGATCTTTGAAGATGAAAGTGGGCTGAAAATTCCAAAGTCAGCAGTTGTGGAAAAGCCTTATTATGAGATCCCATCCACATGCATTACGACCGGTGCGAACAGCACATCAGCAGGGGTGATCGTTGTAGATAAGAATGGAAATGGAAAGTTTACGATCCTGGAAAATTATTATCTGGATGAGGACAAAGGGACGGCATACATTTCACAGGAAGAATTTCCACAGGGAACGGTTCTGATCCAGCCGGATTCAGAGGAACGTCTGACTTTGACGGAAACGACAGGAATAAAAGGAGTTTACAATGTAAATAAAGGATATGCTGTATTTAAAAGAGTGACGATCCTCTGTGAAAGCGATGAATACTATATCGTAAAAGAAAGTGAAAAAGGCGGTTTATCCAATTATGACCATATCATTCAGAACGGGACAAGTGTTCATTCTGAAGAAGTGGTATTTCAATAAGAAAATCAATTTCCTACAGGAGGAGTCATTATGTTAAAAGACCAGTTGCAAGAAGTGGAAAAAAGGATTCAGGCAGCCTGCGACAGAGCAGGAAGAAAAAGAGAAGAGGTAACGCTGATCGCAGTGAGTAAGACGAAGCCCGTTGAGACGCTGCAGGAGGCATATGATCTTGGTGTACGGATTTTTGGCGAGAATAAAGTACAGGAACTGACAGCGAAATACGAGGCACTTCCAAAGGATATCCACTGGCATATGATCGGGCATCTGCAGACTAATAAAGTAAAATATATCATTGATAAAGCAGAGCTGATCCATTCCGTTGATTCACTGAAGCTTGCAGAGACGATTGAAAAGGAAGCTGCGAAGCATGATCTGATTGCTGACATTTTGGTGGAGGTCAATGTAGCGGAAGAGGAAAGTAAATTCGGAATGAAAATGGAAGAAGTGATTCCGTTTGTGGAAAAAGTGTCCGCATTTCCTCATGTACGGGTAAGAGGTCTGATGACGATTGCTCCATTTGTAGAAGACCCAGAGGAAAATCGCAGTATTTTTGCAGATTTACATAAATTATATATTGACATTAAGAAGAAAAACCATGATAATGATACTGTGAGTGTACTTTCAATGGGGATGACCAATGATTATGAAGTCGCAATA
>OLNV01002399.1_pt1 | contig 10555 bp, 9 predicted proteins | sample 1672891 | NCBI WGS metagenome assembly OLNV01 (sample SAMEA3136734, study PRJEB25190) | human gut metagenome | biome: human gut; feature: human-associated habitat; material: faeces | place: Austria | collected 2013 | reverse complement strand
CCTGTGCGCTCAGGTAGCGCAGGGTTTCCAGGCTCGTACGGTACTTTGCCTTGGAACGCACCACCGGGGTCAGCCGCTCGACGGTTTCGATGTTGTGCCCGATTATATCGGGCTTCGACGCGACGACCACGTCCAGCGGGGCGGGCTGTGCGTCGAGATCGGGAATAAGGAGCTCAATTACGGCGCCGGGATTCTGTGTGCGGATGGCGCGGACGGTTTGGGCCCAGTGTGCGGCACCGCCGTCAGGCAGGTCGTCACGCGTCACAGAAGTAACGACGACATACCTCAGTTTCATCAGTGCGACGCTTTCGGCGACCCGTCGGGGTTCCTCGGCGTCGGGGGCAAGGGGGTGTCCTGTTTTCGTTGCACAGAAGCGGCAGCCTCGGGTGCAGATGTCTCCCAGGATCATGAAGGTTGCGGTTCTGCGGCTCCAGCATTCGGCCTTGTTCGGACACATGCCGCTGCTGCAAATCGTATGCAACGCATGTTTGTCGACTATTTGCTGTACCTCGGCATATTCCGGGGTGCGGTGGAGCCGGATCTTCAACCATCCTGGTTTTTTCAGTACATCTACCTTGTCATAAAACTTCGGCATTTAAGTTCATTATTTTCCAATTGATGCAAAAATACGAAAAAATAATTGATAATTCCTATGAATGCCCTATTTTCTTTCGGCACCCCGCCTCTGGTATGCCTCTTCGCGGGTTTGCCTTCTCCGGGCTGTTTTCGGGCTGTTTCCGGGGGAGCGCCTGCGGCAGCCTGCGTGGCATCCAATTAAAAAAATAAAAAATGCGGCCTCGAAAATCGCAATTATTCAATATCGGATACTGCCGGAGGACTTTTTTGCACAGAGAAAGGGGTTTGCTGCCTGGCAGTAGCAAACCCCTCTGGTTAGGTTAGTTAGGTTAATGAGAGTGGGAGAATCCCACGTTTTGTTATACAAAGATAAATGGAAAATCACAATCTTCCAAATCTTTTGTAACATTTTTTTAACCTAACCGAAAAAAATCTGTTAAATTATAATTAAAAATTTTAAAATACTAACGGTTTTGTAAGTTGCGAACTATAACGCCTCGCGGATTTCCTCGGTTTCCTTAGCGGCGGGCTGCGCCTCGGGAGCGAGCGAAGTGATGTGGCGGTTCCGGTAAGCGGCCGGCGTCATCTGGTACTCCTTTTTGAAAAGTTTAATAAAGTGCGACGTGTTGGGGAATGTACAGGCATTGCCGATTTCCGAAATTGACTTCGAAGTCGAGATCAGCAGCAGGCGCGAATGCATCAGGCGCTGGCGGATGTACCATTTGTGCGGCGGCATCATGAAATGGCGCCGGAATTCCTTTTTGAACGAGGTGAGCGAACGGTTCGTCAACTTCGAGAGTTCTTCGATCGAAATATCCTTGAAGATGTGGTCGTAGACGATCTGTTCGAAATTCTCCTTGGCTGCATCGACGTTGCTGAGCAGTTTGCTCTTCAGGCAGCAGTCTTCGTGCGAGGCGATGAGGTAGATCAATTCGGTCATCTTGATGTTCTCGGCCGTCTCGTCGCGGTGGAAATCCTCGTCGCGCAGGTAGTTGTTGGTATTGACGAAAAAGTTGCGGATCGAATTCCAGGCGGGCATCGAGACATGCGAACGGTTGCGGCAGTTTTCGCACGAATGTTCGTTCGAAATGTTCAGCCCGTAGGTGATGTTCAGGTGTAGCAGTATCCGCTGGAGGTCTGCCGGCGTATAATAAAAGAGCACTTGTTCGAAGGGCTGCCCGTTTTCCGGGAAGTTCTCGATATAGTGGTGCCCGATGCCGAGGTAGAATACGTCTCCGCGCGTGAGGGTCTGGCGCTTATCCCCGTCGTAAATATATTTCGTGCCTCGGAGGATGTAACCGATTGCGTAACGTGAAAGCGCCTGAGACTGGATTCCGTTGTGAAGGGCCTCAACGTACTTCACAATCATCGGCTGCTGGGCCGACGAATTTAATGAATTCTTCATACCAAATCGTATTTTAAGTTTTTTTGAACAACGAGTTGCGTCACCGATTGCTCATTTCAAAAATACAATTTAATATTTATTTTATAAAATAATGAATAGTCTAAAAAGGCACAATAAGGCAAATAAGCCTAAAGATGCCATAATAATGACTAAATATAATATTGTAAAAATATTCCGGCGAAGGCTGCCGCCAGAAAAATCAGGTATACGGGCAATGCCATTCCCCTGTGGATGCGGACGAAAAATACCGGGATCAGTATGGCCGACGGGACAGCAAGCAGGGCGAATGCTTCGGGTGTTGCGGCGGGGCTGCATAGCAATGTCAGGGCCAATACCAGTATACCTATGTTATAAAAGAGGATAAAGCGGGGTTTGGTGCCGGCGGCATAGATGTCGGCCAGGAAAAAGAAAAGCGCCGTCAGGTCTAGCAGTACGATCCCGCCTGCCATGACGAGTGCGGGGAGGGGAATATCCAGGAAGAGTTGCAGCGGCATACCTTCGATGGCCGACTGCCCCACTGTGACCAGTGGAGCCGTAAATTCCGCCCCGCTGCCCCAGCTGACATAGCAGGCCGTGAAGATCGGCAGCAGCAGTCCGGCCGTTGCTACCACGACCTCCCGGAAGGTACGCCGGAAAAGCAGTACGGCCAACGGCAGGAGCAGCAACAGCGGCAGTGCGGGGGCATAAACGAGCGGCATCAGCCCCAGGTAGAGCGAGGCACGGAAGATGGCGTCGAACCCGTACCCGTTGCAGAAGGCGCGGCAGTAATTTTTCGTTGCCATTGCGAGCAGCATCGACGCTGCGAATCCTGCGAGATAATTCCCGCCTGTTGCGATCCCGCAGGCGACGATGGCATAGAGGGGAATCGGGAGGCAGGTGCCCACCGTATAGAGGTTGTAGCGGATCGTGATCCGTCCCGCACACATTCCGGTGAAGAGCAGCATGAACCCGGCGGCAAACTTCGACCATACCGGATATGCCGCCTGAAACCGGGCGAGTTGGCCGCCCAGAAGCGGGAGCGCATCGCGCACCGCTCCACTGGTATCGGACACGGGGATTCCAGCACACATGGCCGCAACGGCGAGTGCGAAGAGGGTCATGAAGGCCGGTACGAGCGGCTGCCGGGCGATGTCGATTTTCATGTCGGAAGGCTTTTTTCCTCGGGCAAAATTAGCGAAAAAAGCCGGAATATTACCTAACTTTGTGGTACGATGTTAGAAAACCAATACCAATACGAGTTTCGGGAGGCCGGTTGCGACGAGGCCGGCCGGGGGTGTCTGGCCGGGCCGGTGTTCGCCGCTGCGGTGATCCTTCCGCCCGATTTTCACGACCCGTTGCTCAACGATTCGAAGCAGATGACCGAGCGGAACCGGGACAGGCTTCGCCTGATCATCGAGCATGAAGCCGTGGCCTGGGCCGTCGAGGCCGTTTCCGCAGCCCGGATCGACGAGATCAACATCCTGAATGCTTCGTTCGAGGGGATGTCGCTGGCGGTCGCCCGCCTCGATCCGCCGCCCGAATTCCTTGCGATCGACGGCAACCGTTTCCGGACACGTCTTGAATTACCCTACCGTTGCGTGGTCAAGGGCGACGGCAAATATGCTGACATCGCCGCAGCTTCGGTGCTGGCCAAAACCCATCGGGACGAGTACATGTTGCGCCTCGCGGAGGAATACCCGCAGTATGGCTGGAAAAAGAACAAGGGGTACCCGACCCGCGAGCATCGGCTCGCAATCCGTGAATACGGACTTACGCCCCACCACCGCCTGTCGTTCAGCCACGGGATCGGCCAGTTGGAGTTGCAATTCTGAGCGGGGATTGTCTTTCCGCGTGTTGCCGGGAAATCCCGTGGTGATCGGATACGATCATCTCCCGCGCTTAAATCCCCGGCCCGAATTTACCCTGCCGTCTTGCAGTGGCGGGCATACGTTTGAAGATGCTGGAGGCCGTATAACTATCGGTATGGCACATAAAAAAGGGCTGAAGTCCGACTTCAGCCCTTTTTCGATATGACTCGGGATTTAGTATCCCAGCGACTTGGAAGCGGCGTAGGAGACTTTCAGTGCATTGGCACGACGAAGTTCCTGCTTCACGTCGGTTACGATACCCATCTTGGTTGTCTGGTCGGCCTTGAGGCAGATCGTCATCGAGGCTCGGTCGGCCTCGCTGAGCTTGTCGCGCTCTGCGGCTACGAAATCCAAAATATCCTTGGTCGTTTTGTACGAGTCGTTCAGCTGGATACGGGGTGCAGTACCGAATTTGGCCTGCATCACCAGCGAAGGCTGTCCGATGTGGATGTAGCTTACGAGCGATTTCTTCTCGAGCTTTTGCACTTCGGTTGCCTCGGGGAGTTTGTACCTCACGAGCAGTTCCTGGTCGCGCATGGTGGTCGACACCATGAAGAAGAAGAGGATCATGAAGATCACGTCAGGAAGCGATGCTGTCGAGATAGGGGGCAAACCTTTATTGCCCTTCTTTTTCATTACTGCCATAACTTACTTCTTTATATTACGCGGTTCGGCCTCCGAAATCTTCAGAGGTACTGCTTTGGATACTGCATTGCGCTGATCCTCGGAAAGCTCCGAGAATTTTGCTCCGAATTTCTTCATGGCGACCTCGTCACGTACCTCGTTGAAGGCGCGTGTGAGCTCGTTCTGCACCATGATGTAGGACTGATAGCCCGTATCACGGGTGGTCTGTAACGAAACAACGCCCTGGCTCTCGGGATATACCCACTTGCTGCCGTCGGCCAACTCGATTTCCTTTTCGGTTTTCTCCGGGAGGTTCTCGTCGTCCATCGGGTTGAGGATGAATTCCTTCGTCTTGTCCTTGAGTTGTCTCAGGTCGATGATCTCCTGTTTGCCCGAGGGCCCGGCCATGATGTTGCCGCTGCCCGAGATGAGCACCAGGAAGAGGTTGCGCTCCTTGACCTTGATGTCCTCCTGCTTTTGGTTCTCGGGGGGCATCGGCGGAAGCATACGCACCAAACCGGTGTCGACATTCATCGTTGTGGCCACAAGGAAGAAAATCAGCAGCAGGAAGGCGATGTCGGCCATTGAGCCGGCGTTGATCTCCTGTATTTGTCTTTTATTTCCTGCCATTGTTCGTTGTTATTTGAAAGCGCCGTAAATTTCGGTTGCGATAGCCGTCACGAACGCAGCGACCAGGGCAACGTACGTTACCAGGATGCTGGTGTCGGTCAGGACGGTTTCACCTTGGGAGAAAAACCCGCCGTTGGCGAGGTCGGGGATCTGGATGTCATGTCCCGAAGCCACGAAGTAAGCCACGCCCACGATCACGATGATCAGCGCGAGCGAAATAATCGTGCCCTTGATTCCCGCTGGGTTCTGGATCATGCCGAAGACCGCGCAGAAGATAGCTGTGAACACCGCAAGAGCCAGCAGGAAATAGCACCAGATGAGGTTCAGGCTGATAGCCGCCTCGGAGCCACCCGTAGCAATTGCGTATATTCCCAGTACCGCCATCACGGCCAGCAGAATACCCAATATGATATTTAAAATCTTTTTCATAATTGCCTTTAACTCTTTTTAAATCGTTGGGATTATTTCTTGCTGTAAGCCGTCAGGATATCCATCAGCGTGATGGACGAATCCTCCATATCGTTTACCAGCGAGTCGATCTTCGAAACGATATAGTTGTAGAACAGCTGAAGAATAACCGCAGCGATAAGACCCATGAGGGTCGTCAGAAGGGCGACCTTGATACCGCCTGCAACGAGGGTCGGGCTGATATCGCCGGCAGCCTGGATGGCGTCGAACGCCGCGATCATGCCGACAACGGTACCCATGAAGCCCAACATAGGCGAAAGGGCGATGAACAGGCCGATCCACGTCAGGCCCGACTCCATCTGGCCGGTCTGAACCGAACCGTAGGAAACGACAGCCTTCTCGACCGAATCCAGACCCTGATCGTAACGGTCGAGACCCTGGTAGTAGATCGAAGCGATCGGGCCGCGCGTGTTGCGGCAAACTTCCTTGGCAGCTTCGATGCCGCCGTTCTTCAGGGCTTCTTCAACCTTGGTGATGAGTTTCTTCGAGTTGATCGTCGACAGCGAGAGATAGAGGATACGCTCGATGGCAACGGCCAGACCGATAATCAGGAAGATAAGGATCGGGAGCATCCATGCCCAACCACCCTCGAGGAACTTCTGCATCATCACGTGGTGCAGGCTATCGCCGGCGAGTTGGGTTTCGGCAGCTGCAGCAGCCTCCTGCGCGAAAGCGTTAACAGTACCCAATGCGAACAGGGCCACTGACAGAATCAAAAAAAGTTTTTTCATAGTTGTGATTAGATAAAATTAAATTTGTTTAGTTGTTTTTTATTGTTGTGTTTTTAGGTATTTCACAATACGTTCTTCCGCTTTCCATCGTATTTCGTCAATTCTCCCGGGTTAAAAAAATCCTAAAAAAATATTTTTTTTATCCTTTCCGGATACTCACGGCGTCTTTTTACCCCGATCCATGGCTTCCCCCTGCCGGCTTTGCAAGTACAGGCAAATTCCGGAAATTTCACTCCGAATTGGCTCAAACATTTGTTTGCCAGCGAGTTACGCCTCTATTCCTCTTCGTGTTGCCCCTCTTTGGCGACCCGATAAGGTACGTTAGCAGTGCGAAATATAGAAAAAAAAATCGTTCCGTGCAACGTCTTAGGCTGTAAATTCGCCTCGCAGAGGGCGCCGCAGCAATGCGCGGGTCTGTTCGTCGGAAAGCCCCAGTCCGAGCACGTACATCAGCTTCGTGACGGCCGCCTCGGTGGTCATGTCGTGGCCGCACAGGACGCCGATCTTCTGCAGCCTCAGCCCGGTTTCGTAAAGTTCCATCGAAACCTTGCCCCCGCCGCACTGCGTGATGTTGAGGATGATGACCCCGCGGTCGATCGCCTCTTTCAGTACGCGGATGAACCATTCGTTGGTCGGGGCGTTGCCCGCGCCGAATGTCTCCAGCACCACGGCCCGCAGCCCCGGAGCCGAGAGCATCGCCCGCAGGATATTTTCGCCCAGCCCCGGGAAAAGCTTGATGACTTCGATTCCGTCGGCCAGGCGGGTGGCGATGCGCAGTTCCGGCGAGATTTCCGTCGGGTGGAGGATCGCCGCGAGGTTATAGGCGATGTTAACCCCCACCTCGGCCAGGGGCGGGTAGTTGTAGGAACGGAAGGCGCTCAGCGCCTCGGCGCTGCGTTTGGTGGTACGGTTGGCGCGGAACAGCCGGTTCTGGAAATAGAGCGACACTTCGGGTACCTCGGGGCGTCCGCCGATGTGCGCCCCCGCGATCTCGATGGCCGTGATGAGGTTTTCGCGGCCGTCCGTGCGCAGCACGCCGATCGGGATCTGGCTGCCGGTGAAAACCACGGGCTTGGCCAGGTTTTCGAGCATGAAACTCAATGCCGATGCGGTGTAGGACATGGTGTCCGTGCCGTGCAGTACGACGAACCCGTCGTAGCGGGTGTAGTTGTCGCGGATCAGCTCGGCCAGCGCCGCCCAGTTTGCCGGGGTGACGTTCGACGAGTCGATCACGGGATCCATCGTCAGCACGTCGATGTCCACGTTGAGCCGCTTGAGCGAAGGGAATTCATCGTAGATGCCGCTGAAGTCGAAAGGCACCAGGGCGCCGGTTTCGGCATCGTTCTTCATGCCGATGGTACCGCCCGTATAGATGATCAGGATCGAAGATTTCATCGTATGGTCTTATGGTGTTATATTCCGAAAATACGTTTGGCGTTCGCCGTCGTTGCGGCCGCCACTTCGCCGGGGGGCAGCCCCTTCAGTTCCGCGACTTTCTCGCACACGAACCGCACATAGGCCGACTCGTTGCGCTCGCCGCGGTGGGGCGCGGGTGTCAGGTACGGGCAGTCAGTTTCGAGTACGATGTCGTCCAGTTCCATTTCACGCACCGTATCGGCCAGCTTGCTCTTCCTGAAAGTCACCACGCCGCCGATTCCGAAGGCGAAATCGCCGCAGGCTTTCAGTTTCCGGTAGGTGACGGCATCCTCCGAAAAGGCGTGGAACACGCCCCGCAGCCTCCGCCCGGCCTCCGCCGCGGCCGTCGCTTCCTCCCCGATGATCCGGCACATGTCGTCCCATGCCGCACGGGTGTGGATCGCCACCGGAAGGCCGAGCCGTGCGGCCAGGCGGCATTGCGAAACGAAAGCCTCGACCTGTTCGGCGACGAACTCGCCGCTCCAGTAGTAGTCCAGCCCGATCTCGCCCACGGCGCAGAAACGTGCGATGCCCTCGGGCGGGGCCGTGAGGTAACGTTCGGCGAGCGCCAGCTCCTCGCGCCAGTGCGGGTTGTCGTTCACCGAGGTGGGGTGCAGTCCCATCATCGGGACGCATTGCCCCGGGTGGCGGCGGCAGAGGTCGAACAGCGCCCCGTGGCTTTCGGAGTCTATGCCCGGGAGCAGCAGGTGCTCCACGCCCGCCGCCGCGGCGCGGGCCAGTGCCTCTTCGCGGTCGGCGTCGAACGCCGTATCGTACAGGTGTGAATGTGTATCCGTCAGTTTCATCGTGTTTTCATATATCGGTTGCCGGGCAGTTGCCGTACGGCTCCTGCCAGTTCCAGCCCTACGAGCAGGGCAGCCAGTTCACCCGGATCCAGTCCGCTCAGTTCCGCGAGGGTTTCCACCGCCAGCGGGTCGTCCGTGCGGAAACAGCCCAGCAACCCAGCTTCGTCGGGCGTAAGCTCCGGTGTGGACGGTTTTTCCCGGAATGCTGCCGGTTCCGGGCCGAGATCCCACATCAGTTCGCGGACAATATCGTCGGCGGTCATCACGAGTTGCGCTTTGCGGTTGCGGATCAGGTGGTTCGTCCCCGACGACATGCCGTCCGTGGCGCGTCCCGGTACGGCCATTACCGAACGGTCGTAGCCGTCGGCGCAATGCGCCGTGGCGAGCGACCCGCCGCTGTCGGGCGACTCTACGACCACGCAGCCGGCACCCAGCCCTGCGATGATCCGGTTGCGGGCCAGGTATGCCGTGCCGTTCTGCCGCGTCTGCGAGTGGAGCTCCGTGACCAGTGCCCCGCCGTGGTCGAGGATGTCGCGCGCCACGGCCGTGTGTTGTGCCGGCATGACGCCGGGGAGCGGGTTCGCCAGTACCGCGACGGTTCGTACCCCTGCGGCCAGGGCTGCCCGGTGTGCCGCGACGTCGATGCCGAACGCCAGCCCGCTCACGATGCAGAGTCCCGGAACCTGTGCCGCGAGCCCCTCCACCAGCCTGTTGCACATCGTCTGCCCGTAGGGTGTTGCCCGGCGGGTGCCGACCATCGCGACGCAGCGTGCCGAGAGGGCGGCGGCGTTGCCTTTCAGGTATAGTACATGGGGATAATCGGGTATTTCACGCAGCAATGCCGGGAATTCGGGGTCGGTCGAAGCGATCGCGGAGATCGAATTGCGGCGGCAGTAGCCGAGTTCCTTTTCTGCGGCGGCGAAGCCTTTGCGGTGGACGATATTCCGGATAATGTCTTCCCGCAAGGCGGCTTTCATGGCCAGCTCCTCGGGTGCCGCCGCGAAAATGCCCCGTGCGTCGCCGAATATTCCGAGCAGGTGCACGGCGCCTTTCACGCCGATGCCCGGGGTCATCTGCAAGGCGATATCCTCGATGGTCATAACCGCAAAATGTCGTTTATTATCTTGTAAAGGTAAATATTTTTGGGAAATAGCGCAAAGTTGGGTCGAAGTTTTGCAGATTTTAGAAATGTTTGTATATTTGCACTCCCGATGCGCCTGAAAATAAACCGGATGTTTCCGGCGCGGCATGCAATCCGGAAGCAACGGACTTGTAGTTACGGAATGAAAGCCGAACAGGAACCTGTCGGGGAACAATGGTCTGATGGCCGAGTGGCTAGGCAAAGGTCTGCAAAACCTTGTACAGCGGTTCGAATCCGCTTCAGACCTCACCAAAACACCGTTGCAAGCAATTGCAACGGTGTTTTTATTTTAAGTTGTCATACATTTGTTATGCAAATTCGATCAATTATATAGCGATACCTGTTGATTGCTTTTCATATTCGACTATTATAAAGCGTTCAAGATTAAAGCCATATTATCTGTTGCCTGTGCGAATAAGCGAGAGTTTATATGTTAATCAATCTATTGTCTGTATGTCCTACCCGTATTTTAAATCGTCTTAATTTATTTGGATAATTGCTTTTGGCGTAATAATTTACAGGAATATTAAAAAGGTTGACACATTTTTTTACTGTTTCAACAATGTCCTCCCTTCGCATTTTGGAAGCGTCTATTTCATTAATGAGGTGGTAAAAACAAGGCCAAAATAGCGCAGATTTATCAAATCTCAAATTAATCGGTACTCCCAATAAGGAATATGCATTGTTTTTTGACACTAATCTCGCCGCTAAATCTCTATTTGCGGCCTTACAAGCGGATAAAAATATTCGTCTATTTTTCAAAACGTCTTTTGAAATAGACTCGAATTCACTATTAGTGATTTCATCTCCATTAATCTCAAGGCTGGTTTCGTTGGCATGACATGAAATGTGTAAATACCTGAACTTACTCTTCTTAAATTCTTGTAACAATTCGGCTAAATGTATTTTAT
>OLNV01002398.1_pt1 | contig 10556 bp, 10 predicted proteins | sample 1672891 | NCBI WGS metagenome assembly OLNV01 (sample SAMEA3136734, study PRJEB25190) | human gut metagenome | biome: human gut; feature: human-associated habitat; material: faeces | place: Austria | collected 2013 | reverse complement strand
TGTATTTATTGAAGGTTCTCAAGGATTTGCATTATCTCTTTACTATGGAACTTATCCATTTGTAACTAGTAAAGACACTACTGCAAGTACATTTGCTGCTGATGTAGGTGTAGGTCCAACTAAAGTTGATGAAGTAATCAATGTATTTAAAGCTTATATTACCCGTGTTGGTGAAGGACCTTTCCCAACTGAAATTTCACAAGAAGAAGCTGAAAGTAAAAATATTGAAGAATATGGTGTTGTAACTGGACGTAGGCGTCGTGTAGGTTTATTTGATATGGAACTTGCAAAAGAATCCTGCAGAATCAATGGTGCAACTCAAATAGCTTTAACCTGTGTAGACAGATTATATCCCGATTGTGCTAGAACACAAAGTTATGATGATTTATCTGCTGAGACCAAAAAATTTGTTGAAGAAATTCAATCTGAAACTGGTGTTCCAGTAACTATTATTTCAACCGGTCCGGATTTAAAGGACACTATTGATTTGAGAAAAGAATTATTATAATTAATTAATTCCTTTCACTTTTTTTAATTTATTTTTGCTTAATTGTTGATATTTTTTAAAAAGGTTTTGTTCATGGCTTTAATTTTAAATTTTAAGAATGTTTCAGAAACTTTTATATATTGCTATTTTTAATACATATTACTGTAATTTAATTATGGTGATGATATGAATAAAAAATCAATTATAACTATTGTTATAATCGTTGCAGTTATCATTATTGCAGCTGGAGCATATATGTTTTACTCCAATCAAGATGATGGTACAGTAACTATCGGTTATCTTCCAAGTGATCATGATGCAGCTTTATTCATTGCTGATGCTCAAGACATGTATCAAAAAGAAGGTATTAATACTAAATTAGTTCAATTCAATAATGGTGGAGACTTAATGACTGCTATGGCTGGATGTTGGATATGTAGGTATCACTCCAGTATTGTCTTCAATAGAAAAAGGCGTACCAGTAAAAGTTATTTCTGGTGTACAGATTGAAGGTAGTGGAATTGTTGTAAGTAACAGTTCAGGAATTACTTCTGTTCAGGATTTAGAAGGCAAATCCATTGCTACTCCTGGAGAAGCTTCCATTCAATATATGTTGCTTAAATATTATTTAAATCAGAATAATATTGATATTAAAGATTTAAAAGTTTCTGCAATGAAAGTTCCTTCAATGAATGATGCTTTAAAATCTAATCAGATTGACGGTATGTTAACTTATGAACCGTTTGTAACTACTGCAGTTGAAAACGGCAATACTGAATTGGTTGATTCATCTGAAATCATACCTGGACATCCATGCTGTGTAGTTGCAGCATCTGATGATTTCTTAAAAGAACATCCTGATGAAGCTAAAAAAATTGTAGAAATCCATGATAATGCTACTAAATATGTTCAAGAAAATCCTGATGATTCAGTATCCCAATTACCAAAAGACATAGTAGCTAATCCGGATATTGAGAAAAAATCTTTAAGCGGAATCAATTTTGTTTCAGGATTGGATGATGCATACAAACAAAAAGTATTGGACTTCATGAATATTGAAGTTGATTTAGGTGTCTTAAAAGAAAAAATCCCTGCAGAAAAAATCTTTTATGATGTAACTGCTTAATTTATCTTTTGAATGTAATTTTTATAAGTTACATTCCCCTTATTTTTTTTAAATTTTGATTCTGTTGTTGAAAGATACAGCACATTATTTGAAGAATCTTAACAATAGTTTATTGTAAAATAAAAAGAAGTAGCTATGGTTATATTTAAAAGTTTTATTTTTACTTTAATATAATCAAAGCAATTTTTAATTTAAAGTAGGAACTTTAATGTTTTTTTAAATATCTTTTGTACTATCTACATAATCAATAGCTATTTTTAACAAGTTTGTAAATGTATTTACGATTTCCATAATTGCATTATCCAGATCTGCAATAGCTTGGTCCAATTCGGAATTGTCTATTCCGATATTTTTTAAATTGTCAATACTTTTTACAAGACTTTCTTGGTATTGTGGAAATATCTGATTTATATATTTAAAAAATGGTTCATATTCATTGTAATTAACTTCTTTTTGATTTAAGCTGTCTACAATATCCAAATACATTCTGTTAAAGTCTTTGGCACTATTTTTAAAAGATGGAGTTGTGTTTTCAATTTCTTCAATTAATATTTTTATAGCTTCAGGATTGTTATTTTGAAGTTCATCTGCATTTTTCTGAATTATTTTACCGATATTTTGAAATCCTGTATTTAATCTGGTTATAGCTATGGTATATAATTCCAAATCTATTTCATTAGTTATAGTATAACCTCCAACTAATGTTTTAAAGAAAAAAAGAGTAATTTCTCAAATGAGAAATTATAATTTGATTTTTATATCAAGAGCACTTGATCCGTTTTCGTATACGAAAATTGGGTTAATATCCAATTCGGATATTTCAGGGAAGTCTAAGGTTAACCTAGCTACTCTTTTGATAGCTTCTTTTACAGCATCAATATCGCATGGTGCTTCTCCCCTGTAACCTTTAAGCAATTCGCTAACTTTAGTGTCATTGATTTGCTCATCAATTTCCTGACTGCTGATACCGTTAGCTAATTTAAAGGATACATCTTCAATAAGGTTAACGTAAATTCCACCCATACCAAATGCAATCATTGGTCCGAATTGTTTGTCTTTAATCATACCGACAATTACTTCCTGACCGGTTTCCATCATTTTTTGCACTTCTACACCATCCGGCACAATGTCAGGATGTGCTTTTTTAGCATTAGCTATGATTTCATCGAAAGTTGCTTTAGCTTCTTCTTCACTTTCAATTCCTACTTTTACTCCGCCGATATCTGATTTGTGAAGTATTTTGTCAGAAGCTATTTTAAGTACAACAGGGAATTCCATATCTGCTGCTAATTGGCTTGCTTCATCTGCATTGGTAGCTAATTTAATTGGTGCAGCTTCAATTCCATAAGCTTCAGCTACTGCATATGCTTCACTACCAAGTAAGGTGTCTCTGCCGTCAGCTTTAACTTTAGCAAATATTTCTTCTACAGCTTTTTTATCGATGTTGTCTAAATCATCAATACATGAATCCGCTTCTCTGCGTTCCAATTCAGCATAGGTTGTCATAGCTGCAAGTGCATCTACTGCATTTTCAGGGAAAACATAAGTAGGCACATTGTGGGACCTTAGTGCATGGTTTGCTGCTTCAAAGGTTGGTCCACCCATGTTTACAACTAAAATAGGTTTTCCGAATTTTTCTCTTTCTTCTAAGATTGCAGCTGCAATTCCGTCTGGGTCTGCAGATGCTGTAGGACAAACCATAATGATTAAACTGTCTACTTGATCATCTTTTAAAACAATATCTAATGTTTCTTTGTACCTTTGTACTGGAGCGTCTCCTAAAACATCAATAGGGTTGTTTACACTACCTTCTTCAGGAATACCTTTCCTTAATTTTTCTTTGGTTTCTTCATCAAATTGAACAAGTTCCAATCCCTGTCTTTCCATTTCATCTACAGTAAGTACTCCTCCACCACCAGCATTGGTAATGATAGCTACATTGTTTCCTTCTGGAAGTGGTGCTTTGGAAAATGCCAATCCGATATCAAATAATTCTGCCATGCTGCTTACACGAAGAATTCCGGATTGTTCAAAAGCAGTATCAAATGCCAAGTCACTACCGGCTAAAGCACCAGTGTGGGAAGATGCAGCTTCTGCACCGGCATTACTTGAACCGGATTTAAGTACAACAATTGGTTTTTTAGCAGTGGTTTGTCTCATTGCTTTAACAAAATTATCATCGTCAGATATTGATTCTAAATAACATATAATAACTGCAGTTTCAGGGTCTTCAGCTAAGTAATTCATTAATTCGGTTTCACTTACACCTGCTTTGTTTCCAAGACTGATTACTTTACTGAATCCGATTCCTGAAGTAAGACTCCAATCAAGAAGTGCTACCATCATAGCTCCACTTTGGGAAATAAATGCAATATTTCCTTTTGGCGGCATCATTTGTGCAAATGAAGAGTTTAATGGAGTATGGGAATCTGTAATTCCTAAACTGTTTGGTCCAATAATATTTATGCCATATTCTTTACTAAGTGCAACTAATTCTTCTTCTAATTTTGCACCTTCTTCTCCAATTTCTTTGAAACCAGCACTAATAACTACCATGTTTTCTACGCCAGCTTCACCACAGTCTTTTATTGATTCATTTACAAAAGCTGCAGGAATGGACATGATTACTAAGTCCACCTTTTCAGGAACATCTTTAATATTTTCATATGCTTTTAACCCTTGGATTTCTCCGCTTTTTGGGTTAATTGGGTATACTTTTCCTTTATATCCTCCAGAGATGATATTATCTATGATAATATAACCTACTTTACCTGGGGTGTTTGAAGCTCCGATTACAGCAACTGAATCAGGTTTAAACATTTTATTGAGATCTTTCATAGGTTTTTTCTCCTAGTTCTTTAATTTTTACCATTATTTAAATTATAATTTTTATGACGTTATAATTTGTAATGATAAATAATTAAAAATTATTATATTACTATTTTATGCTCTATTGTTATATAAAGATTGTTATTATGAACACTTCTATAATCTTTTTAATTAATTTTAATGCTATGTTTTAATACTTTAGAAGGAGTTATAACGAATTTCTTTGCTTGGTTATATATGATACGATTTTTTAATGGAAATTTTTTAGGGTCATATCAAAATTTGATGAAAATATATAACTTATAATAAATATAATATATTATTAACTTAAATTATTAAATTAATTTTTATTCATTGTTAATTTTAGAGGTTAGGAAATGAGTTTGATTATTGCTTATATTGGAAAAAAAGGATGTGTAATGGCTAGTGATAAAAGAAGAATTGGTTATTTTGGGAATAAAGAGCAATTAAATGCATTGGAATCTGAATTATACAGTGGTAAAATAAAAACCGATGAGGAATTTAAAAAGAAAGCTGATGAATACGGCATCTCAATTAAGTTAACTGAAGATGCTACTAAAATAACCACTGTGGGAAATTGCGTAAGGGGAGAAGTCACAACCAAAAAAGTTTTTGAAACATACAGGAAAAGAATTTACGGAACTACAATGGGTTACCAGATAGTGGAATTGTCAGGTTCCGAAACTGTTTCAAGGGAAGCCGGTGAAAAGGCAATTATTGTATTTGGTAATAAATTTGCCAAACAGGAAGCAGAAAAGCTAATAAACAAAAAATGGAAACCTTCATTAAGTTTAAAATATATGGGTGACATCTTTGAAGAGATACTTACTGAAATTTCTAGAAAAACACCAACAATTGGAAATACTTTTGATGTTTTAATCAAACAGCCTAAATTCAACAAATCAGAAGCTCAAAGACATCTTAATGTAAGTATTGATAAGGATATTAAGGTTTTATCTAAATTTAGACAAAAGCTTCAGGAAGATTTAATCCAAAAAAATAAGGAAATAGCTTTGGCTGATAAAATTATTAATAAAGGAGATGTCGGTGAAGTTGTTTCAGTAGATGGGAAAATGCTTCATGTCAAATTAAATAGTAAAACACAGGCTTTTGATGGAAATTGGAAACAGATAGCTAAGCCAAATGAAACTGTTTTCATGTTCAGTGACCATAACCATGTGGAACTTGGAGATAAGGTAGTTATCCAGGATGAAAAGTTATGTCTTAAAAAGGACAAATCTAATCTTAAATGTGATATAATTTTATGCAGTTTATAAAGGAGATTTTTTAAAATGAAAATAACATTTTTAGGTACTGGAGGTGGAAGATTCTCAGCCATTAGTCAAAGAAGAATGACTGGCGGTTTCAGAATTGATAATTTAAACGGGAAAAATTATCATGTTGACCCGGGCCCTGGTGCACTTGTTAGAACTTACCAGTTTGGATTTGACCCAAGAAACTTAGACGGTGTTTTTGTTTCTCATGCACATACTGACCATTACAATGATGCAGAAATTCTTATTGAAGCTATGACCAGAGGAATGACCAAAGAGTATGGTGTTGTTTTAGGAAATAAAAGTGTTCTTGACGGTTATGAAAGATGGGGTCCGGGAATTTCAAAATATCATCAAAGCCACTCTAAAAAATATGTTTTGGAGCCAAATCAGGTTGAAAACATTAATGGATGTTCTGTTAAAGGTACAAAAACAGTGCATGGTGATCCTGAAGGTGTAGGATTTCAGATTGATTATAGGGGTTTTAAAATATCCTATACTTCTGATACTGGATATTTTGAGGATTTGCATAAATATCATGAATGGGCGGATATTTTAATAGCCAGTGTGCTTAGGCCTGGAAATAAATCTATTAGGGGTCATTTATGTTCACGTAACTTCATTGAGTTGTTAAAAGAAGTAAAACCAAAACTGGCTATTATGACTCATTTCGGTCTTAAAATGCTAAGTATAGATCCGATTGATGAAGCAAAAAGAATAACTAAGGAAAGCGGTGTAAAAACATTGGCAGCTTTTGACGGAATGTCTTTTGAAGTAAACACTCAAAATCCTGCAAGGATTAGAATTAAAACCTTAAAGGATGTCAATTCCCAAATTCACAGTTCAAACATTGATTTAAATAGAAGGGAGAGAAAAAACACTTATCAATCTTCATTAAAAAATGGAGAAAATGATGAGCTTACTATTGGAAAAAACTGATTAGATTTCCAGATTGGAAGGATGGATGTATCCTGATCTAATCATATGGTCTGCAAGAACAATAGCTACACTGGATTGGGCTACAACAGTAGCTCTTGGACAGATGCAGGGGTCATGTCTTCCCTGAATAGTTATGTCTTCTGCTTCCATTTTTTCTAAATTAACTGATTTTTGACATTTTGAAATTGAAGGGGTTGGTTTAACTGCAATCCTTGAAATTATTGGCATGCCATTACTTATTCCACCAATAATTCCTCCTGAACTGTTGGTTGAAGTGTAAATTTCATTATCTTCAATATAATATTCATCATTAATCTCTGATGCGCAGCTGGTAGCTACATCAAAACCAAAACCGATTTCCACTCCTTTTACAGCATTTATATTCATTAAAATTCTAGCTAAATCACCATCAAGTCTTTCAAATACAGGTTCGCCAAGTCCTGCAGGAACTCCTACAGCGACTGTTTCAACGATTCCTCCAATTGAATCACCTTCCTGTTTTTTAGATAAAATTAATTCTTCCATAGCTTTAGCAGCTTCCAGATCACCGCATCTTACAGAATTTTTCTCAACATTTTCTTTTACAGTATCAAAATCATTGCTGTGAGCCATTATGTCTCCGATTTGAACAACCTGTGAAACAATTTCAATATTTTTTGTTTTTAAAAGCTTTTTAGCTATTGCTCCTGCAATTACATGGCCGATAGTGATTCTTCCGCTTCCTCGACCTCCTCCATTGTAGTCATAATTGCCGTATTTGCTCATCCAGCCATAATCTCCATGAGATGGGCGGGGAGTATTTTTAAACATGGAATAATCTTTGGAATGCTGGTTGTTGTTATAGACAACTCCTGTAATTGGTGTTCCGTCAGTTTTACCCTCAAAAATTCCTGATAAAATCTGAACTTTATCTTCTTCTTTACGTGGTGTTGTTACTCCGCTGGTTCCCGGTTTTCGTTTATCCAGTTCTTTTTGAATATCTTCAGTGTTTAATTCAAGATTGGCAGGACATCCATCAATAACTGCTCCTACAGCTTTTCCGTGGCTGGATCCAAAACTGGTTACTGAAAACATTTTTCCGATAGTATTTGCCATAGTTGTTTCTCCAATAAAAATCTTATATTCATAGTAATATAATATAAATCTAATAAATGTTTTGTTGAGTGGTATGACTGAAAATAATATTAATCTGATTTATGACAAATTACTTAAGACATATTCTTATCAGGGATGGTGGCCTATTATAGGTTATGACGGCTCAAATCCCACTAAGACAGGAGCTGTTAAAGGTTATCATCCAAAAGATTATAGTTTTCCAAGAAATTCAAAAGAACAGTTTGAAATTATAATGGGGTCTGTTTTAACTCAAAATACTTCATGGCCTTCAGTTGAAAAGGCATTAGGAAATTTAAGTCTTTTATGTGATTTTTCAGCTGAAAATATTCTTGAACTGGCTGATTCGTGTGAAGATGAGTTTAAACAGGCTATTCGCCCTGCAGGTTATTTTAATCAAAAATTCAATTATCTTAAAAATATAGCTGAATTTTATATTTCTTTAGATGGTGAAATTCCCTCCAGAAAAGAAGTTTTGGCTGTTAAGGGAATAGGTAATGAAACAGCAGATTCCATTTTGCTTTTTGCATATAAACAAAAGCAATTCAAAGTAGATGCTTATACTAAAAGGATATTTTCCTATTTGGGCTATTTTGACGAAAAAGAAAAGTATATGGATATTAAAAAATTATTTGAAGATAATTTTAGTGGTGATGTTAATGCATATCAGGAGTATCATGCATTAATTGTTGAGCATGGGAAGAACTGCTATTTGAAAAAGCCTTATGGTGCTGAAGATAGGATTTTAGATGAATTTAAAATATGATAAATATTAAGTGTAATATTTTACTAATAATTATGTAGGTGAAAACATGGTATTTCCAGTTACAAGAATGAGAAGATATAGAAAAAACTCTAAAATTAGAGATATTGTTCGTGAAACTAAATTAAACAAAGAAGATTTGATTTATCCTATTTTTTTCAAAGAAGAACTTCAGGGTGATGAAAAAGAACCGATTGAATCTATGCCTGGTGAATACAGATATTCATTAAATGCAGGTATTGAATTTGCAAAACAACTGGAAGAAAAAGGTTTAAAATCAATCATTGTCTTTGGGGTTCCATTGCCTGAAAGTAAAGATGAGGTGGCCAGTCCGGATTACTCATCTACTGGAATAGTTCAAAGAGCAATTCGTGAACTTAAAAAACAGACTGATCTGGTTGTTATTGGTGATGTATGTTTGTGCCAATACACTTCTCATGGACACTGCGGACTAATCAAAGAAAATGATGATACTGACGATGGAGTGGAAATATTAAATGATGAATCATTGGAATATCTTGCTAAAGTAGCTGTTTCTTATGCTAAAGCAGGTGTAGATATTGTAGCTCCTTCTGACATGATGGATGGCAGGGTAGATGTTATTAGGACAGCTCTGGATGAAAATGGATTTTATAATGTTATGATTATGTCATATTCAGCAAAATATGCATCTGCATTTTATGAACCATTCAGGGCAGCTGCTGATTCATCACCAACTCACGGAAACCGTAAAAGTTATCAGATGGATCCCGCCAATGCTTTAGAAGCAATCAGAGAATGTGAACTTGATGTGATTGAAGGTGCTGACTTTTTAATGGTTAAACCGGCTTTGCCTTATCTGGATATTATTAAAACAATCAGGGAAGAATTTACCTTACCTTTAGTTAGCTATAATGTAAGTGGAGAATACTCAATGATTATGGCAGCTATTGAAAAAGGATTTTTAACTGAAAATGCAATTTTGGAAAGTTTAATTTCTATTAAAAGAGCAGGATCAGACTTGATAATTACTAACTTTGCATCATATGTGCTTTTAAACGATTTGCTTTAAGTTGATATTATGGATTCAAAAACAATAGCTAAAATAGCTCAGATAGCTTCAGCATTGGAAGTAAGCGGATATCCAAAGCCGGGAAATGTTCATAGAACTCGTGATTTTGAAGATATGGAATTTGAAGACTTTGTAATAAGCGGAATTGTAATTGGAGATACTATTGAAAAAGCAACTTCAAAAGTCGATAAAAACAGCCTTCAAAATGCAGGATTAGGTAAATATATATTGGAGGCTGTAAAAGAAACAGACAAATGGATAGCCAACAATACAAATCTTGGAATTGTAATGATGATTACTCCAATAGCCTGCGGTGCAGCTATCAGTGATGATTTTTCTCAACTTAGGAAAAACACAGCTGAATTAATGAAAGCAACTACTGTGGAAGATGCAGTGGACTTGTATGATGCAATTAACATTGCAGATGCCGGGGGAATGGGAGATCAGGATGAGTATGATGTAGCTAGTGAAAATGCAAAAGAAGAATTAAGGACAAATAAACAAACCATGTTTGATGTTTTAGAGATTTCTGCACCATGGGACAGATTAGCTAATGAAATGACTACTGGAATGCCTGTTGTTTTTGAAAAAGGTTATCCTACCTATAGCGGTTTAAGAAAAACCATGAAAGCTAATGATGCATGTGTTTTAACATTTTTAACTATCTTGTCTGAAACTCCTGACACTTTAATTTCAAGAAAATACGGTGACAAAAAAGCAGATGAAGTTTCATCTCAGGCCAGAGAATTGCTTTCATTTAAAGATGATGAGAGTTTTTCAGATAAATTAAATGAATTTGATAATTATTTATATGAAAATAAATTAAATCCGGGAACTACTGCTGATTTAACTGCAGCTTCCATTTTTGTCAGCTATTTGGAATCAAATTTCTAAATACTTTTTTTTCTTTTTTTATTATCTTCAAAGCCTATACTTAAATTAAAATATTTCTT
>OLNV01002391.1_pt1 | contig 10573 bp, 10 predicted proteins | sample 1672891 | NCBI WGS metagenome assembly OLNV01 (sample SAMEA3136734, study PRJEB25190) | human gut metagenome | biome: human gut; feature: human-associated habitat; material: faeces | place: Austria | collected 2013 | reverse complement strand
ATTTGGCACATCTTGCTATAAGTCTCTAATAATCAACAAAAGTTAGCTTCGAAGAAGTTAAGTAATCTCTCTCATCTCATAGAGAAGTTATTAGATTAGCATAAAGATCAAAGGCGTGTAAGGCTCTGAAAATGAGTTTTACACGCCTTTTTTCGTGTCTTTATGTTTTTTTATATATCTGCTTATGGCTTTATCGCAGAAAAATATGTATATTTGCAAGTTATGAAGGGGCGGAAGTTCCAGCAAGAGAAGAAAAGACAAGTTCAAGTAAAAGAAGGAAAGGAAACGGGATATGGCAAAGAAAAGACCGCAGGTAGCACTGGTTTATGATTTTGACGGAACATTATCTCCCGGCAACATGCAGGAGTTCGGATTCATCCAGGCAACCGGAAAGACAAAAGAAGAATTCTGGGATAAAAACCGGAAGCTGGCCGTGGGCAAGGATGCCAACGGCATCTTGACCTATATGTATATGATGCTGGATGAAGCCAAGAAGAGCCATATCTCGCTCACCCGCGAATCCTTCCAGAGCTTCGGCAGGAATGTAGAGCTCTTCCGTGGCGTGAAGCAATGGTTCTCGTTCATCAACGAATATGGTGCAAGCATCGGATTGGAGATCAAGCACTACATCAACTCCTCAGGATTGAAGGAGATGATAGAGGGCACACCCATCGCCCACGAATTCGAGAACATCTATGCCTGCTCGTTTCTGTATAATGACCAAGGCATCGCCTACTGGCCAGCCGTAGCCGTGGATTATACCACCAAGACGCAGTTTCTCTTCAAGATCAACAAGGGCATCCGTCAGGTGAGCGACAACCGGAGGGTAAACCAGTTTATCCCCGACAGCAAGCGCCCTATCCCTTTCCCGCGAATGATTTATTTCGGGGATGGAGAAACCGATGTGCCCTGCATGAAGATGGTGAAGGAGCACGGCGGCCATTCCATTGCCGTATATGATACGCCCGAGAAGGAGGCGATGGCATGCCAGCTGGTTAGGGAAGGCCGTGCCAACTTTATGTGCACGGCGAACTACAGCAAGGGAAGCGTGATGAACATCATCGTGAAGCGAATTTTGGATAAGATCAAGGCGGATTTCGAATTCGATAGATTGATAGAGGTGAACCAGAAGAAGGCATGGAAGTAGAGGCGGCTTGACAGGAGGAAGGAGGACAGGCGATGGAATCGCCTGGAACAGAGGCAAGAGGGGGACTTGCAACTTAAAAAGTGGGGGCTTTTTTGCTGAAACGCTGGAAAGAAAAAGAAAGAAATATAATATTAATAAATAATTAATGGGAAGAAACAAATACTCAGCAGGAGAAATCAAGGAAATCGGAAAGTTGCTGCGCCTCAAGAATGCCGGCAACCGTTTGCAACAGAAATTGATACGCCACGACCTTCGCGTGGATTATGAATTCAACATCTCTGACTTCAATGAGCCGGGCAAGGCTTTCGGCGAGGAGGAACTGCAGGATGCCATCAAGCGTGGCGCCATCCAGATTCTCGACGATGCCACCATCGAAGCCATGAAGGCGAAACGTGCAAGAGACAAGGCACGCGATGAGGCAGAGAAGCAGAAGGATGCCATCGCCAGCGGTGAGCAAACCGACTGGCAGGAGGCTATGAAGCAGTGGAACGAATGGGAAAATTCTAAGGAAAAATAAATATATAAAAAAAATCCGAGGATTGATTGAATTATAATTCCAAGGATTGATTGAATTAAATTCCGAGGATTGATTGAATTATAAACAAGATAGAAACAAAAAAGAAATATGGCTAAAGTATTGATCAAGACTTCAGAGGGCGACATCAAGGTGCGCCTCTACGACGAGACACCTCAGCATCGTGACAACTTCATCAAGTTGGCAAAAGAGGGATATTTCGATGGCACACTCTTCCACCGTGTCATCAAGGATTTCATGATCCAGGGCGGCGACCCTGACAGCAAGGGCGCTCCAAAGGGCAAGATGCTGGGCACGGGCGGACCTGATTACACCATCCCTGCCGAGTTTGTTTATCCACAGCTCTTCCACAAGCGCGGTGCCTTGAGCGCTGCCCGTCTGGGCGACGAGGTGAACCCTGAGCGTGAGAGCAGCGGCAGCCAATTCTATATCGTCTGGGGAAAGACCTACAAGCAGAACGAGCTGAAGCAGATGGAGAAGCAGATGGGCATGCAGATGGAACAGAACATCTTCAACCAGCTTGCCAAGGAGCACCATGATGAAATCATGAACTTCCGCCGCAACCGCGACCGTGAGGGCTTGATGAAGCTGCAGGATGAACTGGTGGATGAAACCAAGAAGCGCTGCAAGGAGCAGGGGTACCCTAAGTTTACCGAGGAGCAGCAGAAGACTTACACCGAGGTGGGCGGAACCCCATTCCTCGACAACCAGTACACCGTTTTCGGCGAGGTAGAGGAAGGTCTTGACGTAGTAGAGAAGATTCTGAACTGCGAAACCATGCGTGGTGACCGCCCTAAGGAGGATATCAGTATGGAGATTTCCATTATAGAGGAGTAAAGGCTTTAAGTAGCTTCAACAAGATGACCGTATGGTATGACGGCTTGACCACTCCTACCGATTTCGCCACCGGTTTCCCTATCCACGAGGAGGATACGGAGACGAAGACCTTCACCAAGGATTACGTAAGCTATGCCGAATGGCAGATTCGCATCAAGGATTACCTGGATGCATTGAAGACTCCTCTCCAGGTTGAGATAAAATAGAAACTTCGAATACAACATTTTTATCTCACTAGGAAATATTAGATTCTTCACTGTGTAAATGTTTGTAATCCACAAAGAAAGTTATGTTCAGCAGTGTTGAACTTAAGTTCAACACTGCGGAATACAAGTTCAGCACTTCTGAACATAGGTTCAAAAGTGCTGAATATAGTTTTTAATTAAGAGTACAAGAAATACTCGTTCTTCTAAAATCTTAAATCTTTTATTGCAATCAATCTTACTTCGTCATCTCGAAGCCAATGCGCACGCCATCGTAGTTATCCACAATGCTGCTCACGGCACTCATCGTAGTGCTGCCGGTAAGATTCAGCTTGCTCAGGGTCTTGATCAGAGTGAGCAGCTTCTTCTGCTCAAAGAGCAGGCTGATGCCATTGGCTGTGCGGGTGGCAAAACCCGAAGCACTCAACAGCAAACCCTTCAGCTGGATGGCATGCGTCTTCTCATCGAAGGTATAGGTGCCGTTCCATGACTTGCCGTCGATCTTGGCAGCAAAAGTGCCATCGGTCTTGAAGGTAAAGTAGGTATTGCTCTTGCTGAAGCCGAACTTACTGTAGTACTTGCTCAGATCCTCCTCTATCTTGCTGGCAGCAATCTCGCCGCCAGCCTTTGCCAGCAGGTTCTCTGAGGTGAAGGCGCAACCCGGCTTGCTGTACTTCCAGGTATGGGCGCAGAGATCTGCCTGCGAGAAGGTGGCAGAACCTATCACTTTGTTCAGAATGCCATTGATGATGCTGCTGCCGGTAGAGCTGCTGCCGGTAGTAGTGCCGCCTCCCAGCAAACCACCTAATACGCCTGCCACTACGCTTCCTGCAGAATAACCACTATTGGTGGTAGCCGAAGTAGAAGTAGATGTGGTAGGAGTAGATGCCGCAGCTGAAGATGTTGCAGTAGATGAAGAAGTGGTCTTCTTGGCTGTTGTTTTCTTGGTAGTTGTTTTCTTCTTCGATGTCTTTTTAGTTGTTTTCTTCACAGGCATCAATTCAGAAAGTGAAGCCTCCTGAACAGCTTCATTCATTGCGCATACATTGCTGCCGGAAGTGCTGGCAAGCACCAGGGCAGCCATTAAAAATACCTTTCTCATTTTTTACTTTCTATTTATTATAATTGTAACTTTCGTTTTAAAAATGCATCCTGCTTATATGATGCAGCATTTTCCTTTTTCGCTGCAAAGTTCGCACTTTTTCCGCAAATAACAAAGAAAAAATGCTTTTTTCATCATTATTTGCTATTTTCTTAGACGAAAGAGATGGCGAAAGGTTCAAATATCGTTCAGAAAAAGGTATAAATGTTTCATTTTTTGACGTACATCAAAAAAGAACGATTATTAGCATAAATTTATCAAAAAGTGTACCCGAATATGATAAGAAAGCCCTATCTTTGCACCGTTAACAAATCACAATAGGTTATGAATGATTTAATTAAGGTCAACACAATGAGCGAGAATATGGCATTGAACAAGTGCCAGGAGATTCTCAACGATCGCCGTGAGGCTCTTGCTTCTAAGGCGAAGAAGAATGATTAAGGGTAACTTTCGCAAGAGAGTGCTCTTGAGGAAAATTACGTAAGAGAGAAAGGAAATTACGTAAAAAGATTATTTTCAGAATGACTCTTTGATACCACAAAGAGAAAAAAGGCAAAAAGTCCCGTTGGCGAGTAAAATCGTTCAACGGGACTTTTTGGATTTTTATGCTGACCGGAATGATATCCCAGCGGGGATATTATTCCTTGCTCTTCTCAGCCTTCATGATTACCTCGACATGGTTACCGCTCTTCATGAGTACATTCTTGAGGAAGTCGGAAACCTGCTCGCCACGGAGGTTCTTCACGAACTCCTTGTAGCCGGTATGGTTATCGAAACCGAGACCTGTATAGTTGGCAAGAACGCCGAGCCAATAAGCATTGTTCTTCTCATCTACACCTGCCTGCTTCAGGAGAATCTCCTTCACCTTCTGCAAGTCGGCAGCATCTACCTGCTTCTCTACCTCTTCTACACCCTTGAAGAAATAGGTGATGGCGGTATCAGCCTTCTCCGGATTCAAGCCGGCATTGGCGGTGATGCTGATGATGGATGCCTTGTCGTCGAAATCGCGGAGCATGCCGAAGGTGGCTCCTGCATGGTAAGCTGCACTCAACTGCTCACGGATGGTGCGCAGATACTGCATTTCCAGCAGTCGGGAGGTTACATCTGCCAGTACCATGTTCTGCATAGAGAATGGCAACTTGGTGCTCCATATCTCTGATGCCTGGGTTTGAGGATTAGACATCGCCTTGGTAAAGTTGTTCTTCACCTCGCCCTTGGCGTATGGAATCTCCTTGTTCTTCAGCTTGAAGCCATTGTTTGGCAAGCTGGCGATATACTGCTCGATGAGCGGGAGGAGAGTCTTCTCATCGTAGTTGCCCACGAAATAGAAGGTGAAGTCCTTGGCATTGCCGTAATACTCCTTGGCAAGCGCCATCAGGCGATCGTAGCTGATGGCCTTGATCTCATCAGAAGTAGGAATGCGGCCAATCTTGCTGCCCAGGTAAAGGGTGCTCTGCAATGAATCCTGATATACCATGTTAGGATTGTTGCTCTGGTTGGCCAATATGGTAGCATAGGTATTCTGAAGATTCTTGAACGACTTCTCGTCCTTGCTCAATGCTGTCATCTTGAGATAGATGAGCTGCATCAGGGTCTCCACGTCCTTAGGAGTAGAATTGCCGGAAAGGCCATGGCTGTAAGGATTGATGGAGAAACCTACACCTGCCTGCTTGCCTGCGAGCGCCTTTTCGAGATCGGTGCTTGAGAAATCGCCCAAACCGCTGGCACCCCAAGCCTCGGTCATCAGCATGATGCTAGGGTAATCGCTCTTCTCGAGAGCAGAATAACCCACCTTGGCACCGGCTGCGAAGAGAATCTCATTATCCTTGAAATCGGTCTTCTTCAATACCACCTTGGCACCGTTGGAAAGGGTAAGCTGCTTGTAACCCAGCTGCTTGTTCTCTACGGTCTTCTTGATCTTGCCTGGCTTAGGCAACTGAGCCATCAGCGGCTCCTGCTTCACGTTGTCCACGTATGCCTCCAGCTTCTCAGAGCGCACCTGCTTCACGATATCGGCAAGCTCCTGCTCGGTAGGATAAACGGCACCCTCTGACTCACGCATCAGCACCATCGATACCAGGTTGGTATCGCTCTGGCAAACCAGCTGCTTGGCATAGGCATTGATGGCCTCCAATGGCAGCTGAGGTACTACCATCTTGTAGATCTGACTCTCGTCCTCTACCGATGGAATCGGCTCGTTGGAGATGAAGTTATCCACATACTGGGTGGTAAACTGCTCGTTCTTCATCTTATCCTTGTTGGCAAGCGTCTTATCTACCCGGCTCAGGAACTCCTCCTTGGCACGCTGATACTCAGTGGCTGTGAATCCGAAGTCGTGCATGCGCTTTGCCTCGCGCAATACGGCAGCATAAGCCTCCTTTACCTTACCTGGCTTTGCCACACCGATAAGACTGAAGGCACCCTTGGTAGAAGAGAGCAGGAAGTCGCCGTCGTCGGCACCTGCCTGAAGGAATGGGCAGTCAGCTTCCTGGGCAATCTCAGCATAGCGTGCACCCAGCATAGAGGTAACCACATTGTCCATGTATCCCTTCATGAGATAGCTCATGTCGCCCTTCATCGCATTAGGGATGGCTGGATGCTTCATGAAGATATTGAAGATATCATACTGCTGCTCCTTGTCCTTGTCGATTACGTAGATGGCTGTATCATTATCGGCTACTTCCACCGGCTCTATCTTAGCGGCATTGGCAGGCACCTTGATGCCCGAGAAGAGCTCCTTGATCTTGTTCTCGATATGGTTGACATCTACATCACCCACGATGATGATTGCCTGATTGTCAGGGCGATACCACTTGCGGTAGTAAGCACGCAGGGTTTCCGGCTTGCAGCCGTCGATGACGCTCATCAATCCGATAGGGAAACGGTAGCCATACTTGTTGTTCTGATAGAGTTTTGGCAATGAGCGCTCTATCATGCGCTGCTGACCCACGATGCGCATACGGTACTCATTGTGTACCACGTCGCGCTCGTCATTGATGGCTTCCTCGGTAAGAGAGATGCCGTTGCTCCAATCCTTGAGGATGAGCATGCATGAATCTACGGCTGTAGGGCGGGTGGTAGGTACATCGGTGAAGTAATATACGGTTTTCTCTACGCTGGTATAGGCATTGAGATTTCTACCATACTCCACACCGATGCTCTGCAGGTAATCCTGGAGGGAATTACCCTTGAAGTGATCGGTACCGTTGAAGGCGAGGTGCTCAAGGAGGTGAGCCAAACCGCGCTGATCATCGTTCTCATTGATAGAACCCACTTTCTGGGCAATGTAGAAGCTGGCTACATGCTCAGGATAACTGTTGTGACGAATGTAGTAAGTCAATCCATTGTCGAGATGACCAATCTTCACATTCTTGTCCACAGGAATGGCCGGCATCTGTGCCATCGCACTTCCCACAGATAAACACAGCAGAAACGCTGCAAAAATCTTTCTTAGTTTCATCTGCTATTGATTTATAAAATTTCTTGTTTCAAATATTCCGCTTGCAAAATTACACAAAATAAAAAAGATTTGCAAGCATTTGGGAGATTATCTTCCCCAATACCTGCAAATCTTAACGTAAAACTAACATTGGAAGCTCTTCATCCACGAACCGCGGTAAAGGCGGATGAGGAAAAGCGTGCCTCTGAGGGTAAGCTCCGTAGCCATCGCAATCCAGACACCCTCCAAGCCATAGCTCTTGGAAAGGGCGTAAGCCAGGGTGAGGCGCACCAGCCACATGGTACCCAGATTGATGGCGGCTGGCTTCCGGGTATCGCCCGCTCCCACGCAGACACAATAGGTTACGATGCTCGCTGCAAAGAAAGGCTCGGCAAAGGCCTCGATGCGAAGGCAGGTGGTACCCAGCTCGCGGATGCTCTCCACCGGCGAGAGCACACCTATCATCTCGGGGGCAAAGACATACATCACCACTCCCATCAATGCCATCACGCACATACCCAATCCCACCGTCATATAGGCGAAATTGCGGCAGAGATCGGTACGCCCGGCACCATGCGTCTGACCCACCAGGGTGGTGGCGGCATCACCGATACCATAACCCGGCATATAGCAGAGGCTCTCGGCGGTGATGGCAAACGAGTGGGCAGCAATGGCGATATTGCCCAATGGTGCCACAATCATGGTACTCACGATCTGCGCACCGCTCATCAGGACATTCTGTATGGCTATCGGGATGCTGATCTTGCAGGCATGGTGCAGGTATTCCTTCACCCATCGGAAAGGTTCCTTGTCCTGACGCAGATTGAGTATCCGGTTACGGCATGCCGTGAGGTAGAGATTGGGCAGCGAGATGCAGATATAGGCAAGCGCCGTGCCGCAGGCAGCTCCCACTACGCCCATCTTCATGACGTAGATGAAGAGGTAATTGAACACCACATCGCAGATGCATATCAGCACCGCCATCACACTCGGGGTATGCATGTTGCCTGCCGACTTGAGCATCATCTCGGAGACATGATACAGGAATACGAAGGGCAACGCCAAACCGTATATCAGAAAATACCGTGAGGAATTACCCGCAATATCAGCACCGCCACCCAGCCAATAAGGCAGATGGGAATGCACTCCTACACATGCCAGGGTAACACAAAGGCTGAACGCCAAACCGCATATCAAGGCATGGCGGAATACCTGACGAGCCTTCACGAAATCGTTGGCTCCGATGAAATGAGCCACTTGCACCGAGAAACCGGTAGCTGCCGCACTGAGCAAACTGCCAATGAGCCAGTTGGTTGACTCGATAAGTCCGATGCTTGCCGAAGCCTCAGCACCCAGATGTCCCACCATGGATGCATCGATGAAGAACATCATCACGGTGGAAATCTGTGCCAGCATGGAGGGAATACTCAATCCCACGATGAGATTGAGTTTCTCGCTGCGAGCCATCGCCCTACCCTCGCGTATCGACTCCATCAGATAATCTGTCTTATTCTTGAATAACATATATTTTCTCTTATTAATTGCGTTAACGAAAAAAATGGCGACTCCGAGAAGGAATCGCCACCTTTTATTTAATCTTATAAATTTCGTACCTTTGTTTTTCCCAAAACTTAACTTCCGCAGAGCGGAACAGTACTGTTTTTTGTCGTCACTGAATAAACAATCTTTTCTAACTACCTTAACTAAAACCAATAAACCAATGAACAACAATCTTAACTTTACCTAACAACTAAACCTAATAAAATCTATTACCTAACTAAAAACCTAAAACTTATTTTTTCTGATGCAAAGGTACAACTATTTTCTGGAACTGCAATACTTTTACCCGAAAAAATGCAGAAAACTAACATTTTTTTAATATCGGCAGTATTTTGTGCGCGAACACGAACACTTGTTAACACATCAAAAAGGTATGTTAACACAAAGCGTTCCTAAGAATGCCATCAGACGGCAATCCTAGGAACGCTTCTATTCTATCACCTATATATAATAAGGTGTAAATCCCCAAAAAATCCTACTCTGTAATCCATTCTCCCTTGAGTGCCTGGGCAGCAGCTCTAGAACCCGGTATTACCTGACCCGGACGATAGTAGCTGTCGAGCACTATCTCGAAGCGAAGCATGGAATAGGCAGGGATTACGCTACTCGAACTCTGGGTAGAACCATAAGCCAGCTGATATGGGATATACACCAGCCAATGATCGCCGATGTGCATATTGAGCACGGCTGTGGTAAAACCATCTATCCAGCCACTCGCCAAATTGGTTGTAACCTGAGCAGTGGCCTTGTCGTAGGTACCCTCGAAGGTCTTATCGAATACATAACCTGCAGGATAAGTATCAGTGCCCAGCAATCTGCCCAAATAGCTCACCTTCACAGAATCGGTGTACATAGGGCATCCGCTGCCCTTGCCTTCCTTCAACACGCGAACCACGATGTGATCAGCATCCTTGTAGGAAAGCGGAACATCCATACCGTTCACATCCTTGTTAGGCATCTGGTTCTGGAGCGACCATTTGCGAATCACCTTCCATTCGGTGCTGCCGGCAACAATCTGCGCCTTGGCATACGCCAGCGTATCGGCAAAAGCCTGTTCGTTGCGTTGCTGCCAGTTGGCATACTCATCTACGGTGTTATCATCCTCGCTGCATGATGACAGGGCGAACACTGCCATCATGAGCAAGAAGAGATATTTAGAAATTCTTAATTTCATTACCAAGTTTCTTTAATACACTGGTGATACTTACGCGATCCTCGATGATGCCACGAAGGTCAGAGATAGCTATGCGCTCCTGCTCCATGGTATCACGATAACGCAAAGTTACCTTGTGATCCTTAGGTGTCTCGTGGTCAACGGTGATACAGAATGGAGTACCGATGGCATCCTGGCGACGGTAACGCTTACCGATGGAATCCTTAGGATCGCCATAGTGGGTATTGAAGTGGAACTTCAACTCATCCACAATCTCGTGAGCCAACTCTGGCAGGCCATCCTTCTTATCCAATGGGAATACGGCACACTTCACTGGAGCCAATGCCTCTGGCAGGCGCAATACCACACGTGTCTCACCATTCTCAAGCTTCTCCTCGCAGTAAGAGTGGCACATCACGCTGAGGAACATACGGTCAACACCGATAGAGGTCTCTACATCGTAAGGCACATAGCTCTCGTTCTTCTCAGGATCGAAGTACTTGATAGATCGGCCGCTGTACTTCTCGTGCTGAGAAAGGTCGAAATTGGTACGGCTGTGGATACCCTCTACCTCCTTGAAGCCGAATGGCATCTTAA
>OLNV01002389.1_pt1 | contig 10582 bp, 7 predicted proteins | sample 1672891 | NCBI WGS metagenome assembly OLNV01 (sample SAMEA3136734, study PRJEB25190) | human gut metagenome | biome: human gut; feature: human-associated habitat; material: faeces | place: Austria | collected 2013 | reverse complement strand
GGATCGTAGAAAGCCGGTGCGCGATCGTAATGGTAGTACGATTTTTTGAAAGCTCCTCCAGACTCTTCTGGATCCAACGTTCGCTTTCGTTATCCAGAGCGCTGGTGGCCTCATCCAGGATCAGGATCGGAGGATTCTTAAGGAATACACGTGCAATGGAAATCCGCTGCTTCTGTCCGCCGGAAAGGCGTGTGCCACGTTCTCCGACATAAGTGTCGTATTTATCCGGAAGCTCCATGATAAAGTCATGGATACTCGCACATTTGGCGGCTTTGATGATCTCTTCATCGGAAGCTCCGGGCTTTCCGTAGGCAATATTATCCTTGATGGTTCCATCAAAAAGATAGACATCCTGCTGTACCATACCGATCTGGCTTCGAAGGCTCTTAAGAGTCAGCCCGCGGATATCCTTTCCGTCTACAGTAATGGAACCGCCGGTCACATCATAAAATCTGGGCAGGAGAGAGCAGATCGTGGTTTTTCCGCTTCCGGAAGGTCCCACCAGGGCAATGGATCTTCCTGCCGGGATATCAATAGAGATATCGGAAAGCACAGGAGTTTCATCATCGTTGTAATGAAAAGAAACATGGTCGTAACGCACATGTCCTTTCACGTCCGTAAGCTCCGCAGCGTTGTCTGCATCCCTGATCTCGGATTCTGTTTCCATCACATCCAGGAAACGGCGGAAACCGGAAAGACCCTTCTGCATCATTTCCACAAGTTCCACCAGGATCTGGATGGGGCTGATAAAGATTCCGATATACAGGGCATACATGGCAAGATCTGCAGTCTGCATTTCACCCTGAGCGATCAGATAGCCGCCGTAAACAAGAGTTACCAGGTACATCATGCCCTGGAAGAAAAGATTGGAACTCATGAAGCTTCCCATACAGTGATAATTATCTCTTTTGGAAACAAGGAACGCTTCATTGCTTTTCTTAAATTTGGCACGTTCGATGTCCTCGTTTGCGAAGGATTGCACCACGCGGATTCCGGAAAGCGTATCCTGAAGACTGGCATTTACATCTCCGATCTTACGCCGGTTTTCCATGAAGGTTTCCTGCATTTTTGCATTCTGGCGGAAGGAAAACACAAACATCACGATCACCAGGAGGATCAGCGGCAGTGCAAGTTTTTTGTTGATAAAGAACAGGAAGATAAAAGCACCGACGATCTTTACCAGAGAGATAAAAAGATTCTCAGGACCATGATGTGCAAACTCGGAAATGTCAAAAAGGTCACTGACCAGCTTGCTCATCATCTGACCGGAATTATTCCTGCTGTAATAGGAAAAAGACAGCTCCTGGTAATGGTCAAAAAGCTCCCGGCGCATATCACGTTCCATCTTTGCACCCATCATATGTCCCTGATAGGTTACATAATATTTGCAGAGACTCTGCACAATGTACATAACAAAAAGAGAAGCTGCAATCACAGGGAGGGCATGAAGAATAATATCCTTATCCTGTGTAAAGAGAGTTTTTGTCATAGTACGAAGAATCTGGGGATAAGCAAGATCTACCAGACTGATAACGGCTGCACAGATCAGGTCAATAAAAAAGACCGCTTTGTACGGGCCGTAGTAGTGGATGAATTTCTTGATGGTATTCATCGGAAAAGTACCTCCGTTTTTATGAAATGTATAGTGTTGTCTGGGCAAAAAACATTGCTGCCGGACATTCTATGTTCATCTTATCATAAGTAAGAATAAAGTCAAGATAAGTGAATTTCTGGCCTGTTTCGTTTCTGTATACTTTCTGAGAACAGGAACTATATGGCTGCTGTTCACAGGAAATATTCCGCAAGAGATTGTTGGCAACGGAGCGGATAGTGATATGAGGAGATATCTTTTTGGGAAAAAATCAAATTACTCCTTGACACAGAAGAACAAAACCCGTATAGTGTATTTCAGATTTGGTGTGTAACTGATAAGCAGGCATTAACCAGTCATAAATGTTATTATTTGACGTTTATGGGGGTTGGTGTCTTTTTTTGTTGCCCACTTAAAAGACTCCCGCTCCAAAACGTCGAAAGAAAAGGAGAGAGAAAACATGAAAGACAAGATTTTCGGAGTTTTGCAGCGAGTGGGACGTTCCTTTATGCTTCCCATAGCAATCCTTCCTGTGGCAGGCCTGCTTCTTGGATTCGGCAGTTCCTTCACAAATGAAACAACCATTGCAACCTACGGACTTCAGAAGATTCTGGGAGACGGAACAATTTTACATGCACTCCTGATCATCATGAACAAAGTCGGAAGTGCGGTATTTGATAACCTGCCACTGATCTTTGCGGTAGGTGTGGCCATCGGTATGGCAAAAAAAGAGAAAGAGGTAGCAGCTCTTTCCGCACTGATCGCTTACTTCGTTATGAATGTAGCCATCAATGGTATGCTGGTAGTAAATGGTAAGATCACAGCAGACGGACAGATCGCAAAAAGCGTTCTGGAAGGTACTGTAACCTCTGTCTGCGGCATCCAGTCCTTACAGATGGGTGTGTTTGGCGGTATCATCGTCGGCCTTGGTGTTGCAGCTTTGCACAACCGTTTTCATAAGATCGTGCTTCCAAACGCACTTTCCTTCTTCGGTGGTTCCAGATTTGTGCCCATCATTTCCACCATTGTATATATGTTTGTGGGAATCCTGATGTATTTCGTATGGCCGGCAGTCCAGAACGGTATTTATGCTCTGGGGGGGCTTGTAACAGGCAGCGGCTATATCGGAACTCTGATCTTCGGTATTATCAAACGTGCGCTGATCCCCTTCGGACTTCATCACGTATTTTATATGCCATTCTGGCAGACAGCCGTTGGCGGGACTATGGAGGTTGCAGGCCAGATGGTACAGGGCGGACAGAATATCTTTTTCGCCCAGCTTGCAGATTCCGCAAATGTAGCGCATTTCAGCGCAGATGCAACAAGATATTTTTCCGGAGAGTTCATTTTCATGATCTTCGGTCTTCCGGGAGCAGCTCTTGCCATGTACCGCTGTGCAAAGCCTGAGAAGAAAAAAGCAGCAGGCGGACTTCTTCTTTCCGCAGCCCTTGCATGTATGCTTACAGGAATCACAGAGCCACTGGAGTTCTCTTTCCTGTTTGTAGCTCCTGCATTGTTTGCGGTACAGGTTGTTCTTGCAGGCGCGGCTTATATGATCGCACATATGCTGAACATTGCAGTAGGACTTACCTTTTCCGGCGGTTTCCTTGATCTGTTCCTGTTCGGGATCCTTCAGGGAAATGCAAAGACAAGCTGGCTCAGGATTATCCCGGTAGGTATCATTTACTTTATTCTCTATTATGTGATCTTCACCTTCCTGATCAAAAAGTTCAACTTCAAGACTCCGGGACGTGAGGATGACGACACAGAAACAAAGCTTTATACAAAAGCAGATGTAAACGCAAGAAAAGAAGCCGGAAAAGCCGGTGAAGCAGCAGGAAGTACATCTGCAGACCCGGTAAGCGAAGCCATCACAGCCGGCCTTGGAGGAAAGAAAAACATCAGTGATGTGGACTGCTGTGCAACAAGACTCCGTATCACCGTCCATGATGCAGCAAGAGTTAACGACGACATTCTGAAAACAACAGGCTCCAGAGGAATCGTGAAAAAAGGCCAGGGCGTGCAGATCATCTACGGTCCGCAGGTAACTGTGATCAAATCCAAGCTGGAGGATTATCTGGAGACAGCGCCGAATGAATATTTTGAAGGTGCAAATGAGAAAGAAACAGACAATGCGGAAAATCAGGCTCAGTCTGATACAGAGCGTACAGCAGAAAGTACAGGTGAGGCTGCTCAGAACACAGCTCCGACATCCGAAGCCATCACGCAGCCGGAGAAAAAGGTTCTCAGAACAGTGATTGTCTACAGCCCGGTAACCGGTATCGCTGCAGACCTTTCCACAGCGCCGGATGAAGGCTTTGCGGAAGGAATGATGGGAGAAGGTGCCGTAGTCACACCGAAGGATCCGGTGATCTGTGCTCCGGAAGACGGCGAGGTAGAGTTTATTTTTGACACAAAACATGCTATCGGATTCCAGACAGATACAGATCTTCCTATACTCCTCCATATCGGCATTGACACTGTAAAGCTGGAAGGAAAAGGCTTCGAGATCCTGGTAGAGCAGGGACAGCATGTAAAAAAAGGCGAGCCGTTGATGAAGATTGACATCCCGTATCTTACAGAAAACGCTCCGTCCTTATGTTCTCCGATCCTTTGCACAGAGATCGAGGATAATCAGAGAGTACGCCTTCTTGCCAATGGAGAGATCAAGGCAGGAGAGCCGCTGTTCGCAGTAGAGACTGTGGAAGAATAGGGAATTTTTCAGCAATAATATAGAGGATTGGTTTTGTGAAAAGCGCGCCTAATGCCCGGGCGCGCTTTTCCTGTGGCAAAGAAAATAACTGTCTGTCAGAAGGGCTTTACACAAAAGAAAGATTCTGTTACGATAAAGAAAATCAACAGCTGCAGACAAAAATGTCGACTGAAAATCCGGGGCAGACAGTGGTGGAATGTGGAAAAGCGGCAGGATATATAAAAATGGTGGGGAAAAAGATGTACAGAGTGAGCAAGGTATTGAACAATAACGGCATCATTGCCATAAATATGGAAGAAAACCAGGAATATGTACTTCTGGGAAAAGGTGTGGGATTTGGAAAGAAGGTCAGCCAGCGTTTTGAGGCTCCGGCAGACTGTACCATTTACAGGTTGGCTCAGGAGACAGAACGTGGCTCAGCAAAAGAACTGGCAAAGAGCGTAGCACCGGAATTTCTGGAGATCGCAGATGAGATATTGAGAGAAGCTGAGAAGACCTTTGGGGATACCATAGACAGAAGGATCCTGTTTCCCCTTGCTGATCATATTTCCTTTGCAGTGGGACGTATCCGGAATCATGAGCAGATCAGCAATCCTCTGACGGATGATATCAAGGTGCTTTTTTACAGCGAATTCAAGGTGGCGGAGAGATTGAAGAAGATCCTGAAGGAGCGGATGGATATTGAGATCGACGAGCATGAGGTGGGATATGTGGCACTTCATATTCACTCAGCACTTGGAGATGAAAAGGTGTCTGTTGCCATGCAGACAGCAAGAACGGTACGGGAATGCATTGCCATGATCGAGATGGCCACAGGAAGAAAGATCGATGTGATCTCCCTGTCCTACAACCGTATGATGAACCATATCAAATATATGGTAGCCCGTGTCTCCACAGGGGAGACACTGAAGCTGGATATGAATGAATATATAGAAGAAAAATATCCGGAATCCTACAGGATCGCAGAGGATGTCTGCGAGAGTCTGGGCAAAAGCCTTGGGAAAAAGCTGGACCCTATCGAGATCGGTTATCTTGCCATGCATATTGAGAGGACAGTGGAACAATAAGCATAAATGGCTGATCAGTCTCAGAGATTTACACAATAAATTCAATAGCTTTTTTGACAGCAGTACTCATGGCAGTACTGCTGTTTGTGACTAAGCAGACCTCTCTCTGAGGGAGCGGCTCCTTAAGCTGAAGGGCAAAAATCTTCCCGTCATTGATCACTTCCCGGGCAAGGGGCTCGGGGTAAAAGCCGATTCCCAGATTGTGGACGATCATGGGAAGGACCTGGTCTGTAGTTGCTGCCTCGATGTCAGGATGAAAAGAAACACGGTTTTCCATAAAGTAATTCATATACATTTCTCTGGTGCTGGTCCCTTCCGCAAGACCTACAAAGGGCAGATCCTGAAGCTCATGGATGCTGATAGGGGCAGTGGTCAGATCCTTATATTTGCTTCCGCATACAAGGATCTCCCGGTAACGCAGGAGACTTTTTTTCTGTAAAGGTTTGCGGATGGAGATCGGAGTGGTGACAATAGCGAAATCCACCGCATAATTTTTCAGTGCCTGTACTGCCTGAGGAGTAGAATGGTTAAAGAGGCGCAGGCGAACATGGGGATATTGCTCGCGGAACAGCTCCAGCTTTTCCAGAAGGATCAGACGCAGGGCATTTTCGCTGGCGCCGATGGAAACTAGACCATGCTCCAGCTCTCCGTTCTGGCGGATCTCCTCCTCGCCTAGGGACAGCTGCTCAAAAGCCAGGGCAACGTGTTCATAAAGCTGGCGGCCTTCCGGTGTAAGTGCGATTCCTTTGTTGGAGCGGAGAAAGAGCGTACATTTCAGCTCCTGCTCCAGGTTGTTCATACAGCGGGTGATATTTGGCTGGTTGTTGTGAAGAGCTCTTGCCGCCTTGGTAAAGCTCTTATACTGGGCTACATAATAAAAGATCCGGTAGTAGTCGTAAGTGATCATGTATTGTCTCCATCCTGTGATATGATTTTAATATGTTTACGATATTAATAATACTTTTTACATTTGCTTCTGAGCAAACTATAATACACCCGAGGAAAAAAATCAATGACAGGAGTGATTTAGAGTGGTTTCAGGAGGCGGAAAGCTGCAAAATGCGGACCGGCAGATGTCAGAAGCTTTTATCACAAGTGTATTTCTGGCAATGTCCGGCGGATTTCAGGATGCCTACACATACTTTACAAGAGATGAGGTGTTTTCCAACGCCCAGACAGGCAACGTGGTTCTGATGAGCCAAAATTTTATGACAGGACAGTGGGGAGACGGTTTAAGGTACCTGTTCCCTGTTTTAGCCTTTGCCATTGGTGTTGTAGCGGCGGAGCGGATCCAGAGTACCTTTAAATATGCAAAAAAACTTCACTGGAGGCAGATGATCCTGCTGATCGAGATCCTGATCCTTTTTGCGGTGGGATTTATGCCGGGAGAATTGGATATGCTGGCAACCGTACTGGTATCCTTTTCCTGCGCCATGCAGGTACAGACCTTCCGGAAGGTGGGCGGTTATTCCTATGCAAGCACTATGTGCATCGGAAATTTACGAAGCGGCACGGCGGCGTTGTCCGTGTATTGTCGTGAAAAACGTCCGGAACAGCTGAAGCAGGCTCTTTATTATTTCGGAATAATTTTCTTTTTTGCCATTGGAGCCGGCGGCGGAGGAAATCTGTCCATGAGGCTGGGGATCCCGGCAATCTGGGTATCGGATGTTTTGCTTCTGATCAGCTTTATTCTGATGTTTTCCAGTAAACATAGAGATTAGAAAGGGTGAGGAATTGTGGAAAACAGCACATTATTCCCAAGAGAGGAAAAGGCGGAGCTTTTATTTGAAAAGATCCTGAAGGATCCGGAGGCGTGCAGACGGCTGACGGAGACCTTCTATGAATCCATGGATGCGGATACAGACATAGAATGCGGATATCTTCCTCCGGAAAAATTCGCCTATGCATTGCTGGACGCATATAAAAACCGTGATCTGACAGCTCTCCTTATGGCAATCTGCCAGAACAGTATGTTTGATCTTCTGCGAAATTCTTTTCTGGCACCGTTCAGGTTCAATGCAGATGGACAGGAGAATCCGGTGTTTCTCACAGATGAAAAAGGAAATTTTCTGCGGGAAAAGGGAATTCATGTAAGTGACAGGGATTACGACCGGTTCCGCAGGATATACAGGGAGAAGCAGGGCGTAAAGATGTATCTGGCGTATGGCTACCGGAAGCGACATGCCTATGATGAAGCTACCATGGAAGTAGAAGAGTACAAAATGGGCGAACATATCGGTGTGCTGCTGGTGTATGAGCTTCCGGACAGCGTAAGGGAAAAGGAAACGGAGGCACAGGCCTATGCGGCTGTATGGGATATCATGATGGCAATTCAGAAGAAGCTTCCAAGAGCTTTTGTGTATTATGGGCAGGATTCTGTGGAGGATGGTGGAAAACGTTATGACGGACTGGGCGTTTTTCTCCCCATCCATAAATTTGCGGACCGCCTGGAAAAAATGATCGGGATCGCTGATGAGATCGTAATGAAATAGAATGTACAAAAAAGGACTGCTTTTGTATTGCTCCGGTTATCAGAAGGATAGCTGATGACCGGAAGCTACAGAAAGCAGTCCTTTTTGTATGCCCATCAGGTGCAGTAGCGGAACATTTTGTCCGTAAGGATCCTGGCGAAAATAAGGCCCAGGGGAAGAGCAACGATGATCAGGATCGCAGCTGCAAACCAGGAGGCGGAAACATTCAGGGACATGATCCCCAGATTGTAGATCGCCCGGTAGAGATAAAGTCCGGGAACCATGATCACAATGGATGGTACGGTAATGGAAATCCTGGGATATCCCACTTTGGTTTTGATGAGGGAGGCCAGAAGTCCGGCTGTCAGTGCTCCGAAAAAAGCCGCGGCAGCAGGTGGGAAACCGGCAAGATCAACAAGCTCCAGACGTAAAGTGTTGGACAGTGCGCCGATGAATGCGGCAGCTGCGGCTAGACGGACAGGGCTGTTGAACATGACCGAAAAGCCGAATACCCCGCAGAAGCTTGCCAGAAGCCGGAACAGGATCCTCTGAGCTGCCGAAAGCTCCAGAGGCAGGAAATCCACAGGCTTCAGATGAAGAAGCAGTGCCATCAGCCAGGCAGAGACAGCAGCCACCATTACAACAATAATGGCGTAGGCCAGTCGTTCCAGACCGGAACGCATATCCAGCTTGGCAAGGTCGATCCCGCTTGTGATAAACGGAAAGCCCGGAATGATAAACAGCATGGAACAGATGTACCCGGCCTCATGCTGGACGGAAATGTGGAACAGAAGCTCTGCCAGCTTCAGGAAGCCTGCATATACAAGACAGGCGGAGGAAACAGAAACTGCAATGCACATAAACAGAGTAAAATGATGCTTGCCAAGCTTGCAGCGGATGGCGTTTCCGATGCCTGCGCCTGCAAAAGCCAGGATCATTTCCAGCGGGCCACCGCCCAGAAGAAAAGTAAATGCACCACAGGCCAGTGCAGAAGCCAGTCCCAGGGCGGCAGGGGAATAAAGCCCGTGGATCCGCTCGATCTCATCTAACTGACTGTGCAGTGCTTCACCGCTCATATGGATACCCTCCGCAGGAAAATCACTGACAAAATGTTCCAGCCTGTTCAGTCTGGAAGTATTTACGCCGGTGGTAGTCAGACTAAGTGCATGGGAAAAACTGCTCTCACCGTCAAAGCAGGTGTAGCTTATGGACATCAGTCCGATATCTGCGGAGCAGGTGATACCAAGTGCTTCTGACAATGTATTCATGGAACTCCGTACCCGCCAGGCACCGGTCCCACAGGAGAGAAGCATCATGCCTGTACGGCCGATCAGGGAAGCTTTTTCGGAAAGAGAAGCCTCGGTGATGGGCTGGCTGTTCCTGGCGCTTACGTAGTTGTGCCAGGGGATTTTCATATGATTACGTTTAACCGGAATATCTGACACAGAAATCACTTCTTTCTATATGTTAAAATCATATAGTTGCTATTATAAATATATATAATAACTATAATCAGATATATTGTAGCCATTATTCTGAAAAAGTCAAGTATAGATGGAGTAAAATCTGACAGTACCAAAACGTCACTGTTAAAGATTTATCATTTTTTTGCGGAAAATGAATTTTTTTGGTTGCTTTTACGTACAATTTATGTATAATTGTGGATAGGGATGTTGGAATGACCAATTCCTATGGCAGGATGACAAAAACCTGCAGCAGTAGGTGGCTATCATAATTACTATTAAAGAAGAGAGGTAAATGTTAAGATGGCAAAAATCGATTTAACAAAGTATGGTATTACCGGAACAACTGAGATCGTGTACAATCCTTCCTACGAGACATTATTTGAGGAAGAGACCAAACCGGAGCTTGAAGGATTTGAGAAGGGTCAGGTCAGTGAGCTTGGTGCTGTCAATGTAATGACAGGTATCTAAAGACAAATATATCGTTATGGATGAGAACTCCAAGGACACAGTTTGGTGGACATCCGATGAGTACAAGAACGATAACCATCCGGCAACTCAGGAAGCATGGAATGCAGTTAAAGATCTTGCCAAGAAGGAGCTTTCCAACAAGAAACTTTTCGTAGTAGATGCATTCTGCGGAGCTAACAAAGACACACGTATGGCTATCCGTTTCATCGTTGAGGTTGCATGGCAGGCACACTTCGTAACAAACATGTTCATTCAGCCGACAGCTGAGGAGCTTGAGAACTTTGAACCGGATTTCGTTGTTTACAACGCATCCAAGGCTAAAGTTGAGAACTACAAAGAATTAGGACTTAACTCTGAGACAGCTGTAATGTTCAACATTACAAGCCGTGAGCAGGTTATCGTTAATACATGGTACGGCGGAGAGATGAAGAAAGGTATGTTCTCCATGATGAACTACTATCTGCCGCTGAAGGGCATCGCTTCCATGCACTGCTCTGCAAACACAGACCTTAACGGAGAGAACACAGCAATCTTCTTCGGTCTTTCCGGAACAGGTAAGACAACACTTTCCACAGATCCTAAGCGTCTCCTGATCGGTGATGACGAGCACGGCTGGGATGACAACGGCGTATTCAACTTTGAGGGCGGCTGCTATGCTAAGGTTATCAACCTTGACAAGGATTCTGAGCCGGATATTTACAATGCAATCAAGAGAAATGCTCTTCTTGAGAACGTTACACTTGACGCAGAAGGAAAGATTGATTTCGCTGATAAGAGCGTTACAGAGAACACTCGTGTATCTTATC
>OLNV01002373.1_pt1 | contig 10621 bp, 10 predicted proteins | sample 1672891 | NCBI WGS metagenome assembly OLNV01 (sample SAMEA3136734, study PRJEB25190) | human gut metagenome | biome: human gut; feature: human-associated habitat; material: faeces | place: Austria | collected 2013 | reverse complement strand
ACCAAGGAGATCGAGTATCAGGAGCTGGAGATCGAGCTGGCCGAGAAGCGTCTCAAGGAGTACAGCGCCGGCGTGAAGGCCAAGAAACTCCAGCTGGAGGAGGCCGAAGCCGTAGCGGAAGGCCGTGCCGCCGACCTGGCTGCCAAGAAGAACGAACTGGAAGGGATCGAAGCCGAAACCGCACCCCAGGTCGCAGAGTACGAAGTACAGGCCGACCGGGTCAAGGCCAAGATCGACGAGCGCCTGTTGTCGGCCTATGGCCGCATCCGCAGCAATGTGCGCAACGGGCTGGCGGTCGTGACCGTGAAGCGCGATGCCTGCGGCGGTTGCTTCAACCGGATTCCCCCGCAGCGCCAGGTGGAGATTCGCCAGGGCAAGAAACTTATCGTCTGCGAATATTGCGGACGTATCCTTGTGGCCGATCCCGAAGAGGGGCTGGAATAGCCCTGTGGAAAAATTAAGAAAGCAGGCCGGAGTGTACACTCCGGCCTGCTTTGCATTGGGGGGCAAGTCCCGGGTTCTATTTGGGCGTTCTTGCCCCTGTGCTCCTGGATTATCCGCCTTTGCCGTATGCGTGGCGCGGCGGATTTTCGGGATTGTTGTCTTGTCGTGCCGGGAGCCGGGAGCCGGGAGCCCGGGCTGCCTACCAGACGACCTGGTCGGGGAGGATTTCGCCGTCGGCGGCGTCGCCCGCGTCGAAGGAGGCGGCTTTGTACTGGATGCAGATCATCGTCATCGGGCTGTCGCCCGTGTTGCGCAGCGAACGCCTGCCGGCAGGCGAAACCCGCACGACGCTCCCCTCGCCTACGGGGAAGACCTGCCCGTCGACCTGGAACTCCCCGTCTCCGCCGAGGATGATGTAAAGTTCTTCGTGGGTCTTGTGGGTGTGGAGGAACCCGACGCTGCCGCCCGGTGCGAACTGCTGGAACGACATCTCGGCCCCGGTGGCCTGCAGATCGCCGCCTACGAATACTTTTCCCGGGATCTCCACGCCCGGTGCCAGCGGCAGCGCGTACTGGTTCAACTCTTCGGTTTTTCCGACCGTCACGGCTGCGAAATTCGCGCCTGAGGCTACTTTTTCTACCTTTTTCATTTTTTACGGATTATTAAAGCGTTTATGAATCGTGTTGCCTGTATTGCCGTTGCGAAGGTAAGGAGAATGCAGCGTTCGTGCAAGACGGTACGCTGGCGTATGTTGCTAACATTTAGGTAACTGATGTTGTATGTCAGGCAGAAATCCGGGTGAAAAAAAAGATTTTTTTGCAGGCAGCATGTGCGCGGCGACACGCGCGGCCGTGATACGGGGCGTTTTGCCCTCCCGCGCAAAGCCTGCCGGGCAGGGGCTCGGCGTGTGCTGTCCGGCTGCGGGAATAGCGGCCGGACAGGCGGTTTTACTGGGCTGGGTGGGAGCTTGTTGGGCGCCGGGAGGTTGGGGAACGGTATCTGCCGGGCGGTTTGCGGCCGGGGCAGGTAAGAGTGCCGGGGTTTCGGGTTTTTAAATTTTTTTGTAAATTGGGGAATGTTAATTTATTAACATCGAAAATCTTTCCGACTTTTGCAAATAATCCTTAACTTTGCAAAGTTGTAATTTGCCTACTAAAATTACTGATAGATGAAAATAGCCCTTGCCCAGTTGAACTATACGATCGGGGATATCGACGGCAATACCTCGAAAATCATCGATTCGATCAACAAAGCGAAAGCGCAGCGTGCCGACCTGGTTATCTTTGCCGAACAGGCCGTGAGCGGAACCCCGGCTTTCGACCTGTTGCGTAAAACGACCTTCCTCGAACTGTGCGAGGATGCGCTGGTCGAAATCGCGTCGTGCTGCGACGGTATCGCGGCCATCGTGGGACTCCCGATCCTGACGCGCGAAGGTACCATCAGCGCCGCGGCGCTGATCCAGGATCGCAAAGTGCTGCGCTACGTGGGTAAGAAATATATCACCGCACGCCGCGAAATGGGCTTCCTCGTCCCTTCGAAGGGATTCGAGTACGCGACGATCAAGGGCCACAAGTGCGCCATCGTCGTGGGCGACGACCTGAGCCGCGAGCATGACTTCGACAAGTCGGTCGAGACCGTCATCTCGATAAACGCCCGCAAATACGGCCGGGGGACGATGACCTACCGTTACGAGATGATGCGCCACCTGTCGTTCGTCGAGGGTAAGAACCTTGTGCTGGTGAACCAGGTAGGCGGTTCGACGGACATCGTTTACGACGGTACGTCGGGGGCGTTCAACAACCGCGGGGAGCTGGTGCTGATGATGAAGCACTTCGAGGAGGATTTCCAGATTTTCGACACCAAGGCGGCCGGCGAGCCGGTCTCGATCCCCTCGACCTACAACGACCGTACGCGGATGGTCTACCAGGCGGCCCGGTGCGGCCTGCGCGACTTCTTCGTGAAGAACGGCTACAAGAAGGCCTGCATCGGCCTTTCGGGCGGCATCGACTCGGCCGTGGTGGCCTGCCTGGCCGCCGATGCGCTGGGACGCGAAAATATCCGGGCTTTGCTCCTGCCCTCGCAGTTCTCTTCCGACCATTCGGTCGAAGATGCGAAGAAGCTGGCCGAGAACCTCGGCATCGAGTACAACGTAATTCCCATCACGGAAATATACACCAGCGTGGTCAATACCCTCAAGCCGGTCATCGGCGGCCGGGAGTTCGACGCCACGGAAGAGAATATCCAGACCCGTATCCGCACGGTGCTGTTGATGGCCGTGCAGAACAAGGCGGACTACATCCTGCTCAACTCGTCGAACAAGAGCGAGAATGCGCTGGGACTCTGTACGCTCTACGGCGATACGGCGGGCGCTTTCAGCCCCACGGGCGACCTCTACAAGAGCGAGATGTACGATCTGGCGCGCTATATCAACCGTACGCAGGGCGACCCGATCCCGGGCAATATCCTCGACAAGGAACCCTCGTCGGAGTTGCACCCGGGGCAGAAGGACAGCGACATCCTGCCGCCGTACGAGGTGGTGGACGCGATCCTTTACCGCATGATCGAGGAGGGGCAGCACCGTGAGGAGATCGTCAATGCGGGATTCGATTCCGAGGTCGTGGAGAAGATCCACGCCATGATCATGCGCAACGAGAAGAAGCGCTACCAGTTCCCGCCCGTACTGCGCCTGTCGATGTGCTCGTTCGGGCACGAGCGCCTTATGCCGCTTACCAACAAATACGGCGATTGAGGGCGGTGGCTTCACGGATTGAACATAGCGGCGTGGTGGAACGCACGGAACGCGACACGGTCTATGTGAGGATCACCTCCCACAGTGCCTGCGGTAGCTGCAAGGCCCGCGAAGCGTGCGGCCTGGCCGAAGCGCAGGACAAGATCGTGGTCGTGAAGAGTCCCGACGCGGCGCAGTTCGCCGTCGGGGAACAGGTTATCGTCGGCGTCCGTCGTAGTGCGGGCGCTGTCGCTGTTATACTGGCCTATGTCGGGGCGCTGGCCGTGCTGCTGGCCGTGCTGGTCGCCGCCATTGCGGCGCTCGGCTGGAGCGAAGGCCGCGGCGCGCTGGCCGCACTGGGAGCCGTGGGTGTCTATTACTGCGTATTATGGCTCTTCAGGCATAAAATCGAACACACAATTCATTTCTCAATAACCAAACACTACTGATGGAAGTATTACTTTACACAATCCTGACGCTTTGTGCGCTGGGAGTGCTTTCCGCGGTGATCCTTTACTTCGTGGCCCAAAAATTCAGGGTCGAGGAAGATCCCCGGATCGACGAGGTGGAGAAGATGCTGCCGGGCGCCAACTGCGGCGGCTGCGGCTTCGCCGGGTGCCGCGGCATGGCCGACGCGCTCGTGAAACAGGACGACATCTCGGCGCTCTTCTGCCCCGTGGGCGGCGGCGACTGCATGAAGGCCGTTGCGGCCTACCTCGGCAAGTCGGCACCGGAAAAGGAGCCGCAGGTGGCCACCGTGCGCTGCGGCGGCACCTGCGACAAGAGGCCCCGCACCAACGAGTACAATGGTGCCAGGTCGTGCGCCGTGGCGTCGTCGCTCTATGTGGGCGAGACGGGTTGCGCATTCGGCTGCCTCGGGTTCGGGGACTGCGTCGTCTCGTGTGCGTTCGATGCGATCCGCATGAATCCCGCGACGGGGCTTCCCGAAGTCGACCCCGACAAATGTACGGCCTGCGGGGCCTGCGTGAAGGCGTGTCCCAAAATGATTATCGAACTGCGCAAGAAGTGGCCGAAGAACCGGGCGGTGTATGTGTCGTGCGTGTCGAAGGACAAGGGCGCCGTGGTGATGAAGGCCTGCAAGGCGGGTTGTATCGGATGCGGCAAATGCCAGAAGGTCTGCGCGTTCGGTGCCATCACCATTGAAAACAACCTCGCTTATATCGACCCGCAGAAGTGCAAGCTCTGCCGTAAGTGCGTGAACGAGTGCCCGACGGGTGCCATCGTGCTGGCGGGCATGGATCCGCTGCCCAAGGCACCGAAGGCACCGGCTGCCCCGAAAGCCGCACCTGCTGCTGCTAAGGAGGCTTCTGCCGGAGTTCCGACAGCGCCCGATGCCGGGGCTACCCCGGCTGTGCCGGCTGCCGAAACTCCGAAAGCCGAATAAGTACCGTCAAATCAGAGAAACACAAGATATGAAGACATTTCCAATAGGCGGAGTCCATCCGTCGGAAAATAAACTGAGCGGCGCCAAACCGATCGAGGTGCTTCCGCTGCCCGACGTGGTGACGATCCCGCTCGCACAGCACATCGGCGCCCCCGCCGTGGCCAAGGTCGCCAAGGGCGACAAGGTCGTGACGGGGCAGCTCATCGCCGAGGCGGGCAGCTTTATGTCGGCCAACATTCACGCCCCGGTTTCGGGGACGGTAACGGCCGTGGACATGGTGTCCAACGGGCAGGGGCTGCGCCAGATGATGATTACGATCAAGCGCGAGGGCGACGACTGGGCCGAGGGAATCGACCGCTCGGAGACGATCGTTCGCGAGTGTACGCTCTCGGCACAGGAGATCGTCGCCCGGATCAAGGACGCCGGCATCGTCGGCATGGGCGGCGCGACGTTCCCTACGCACGTGAAACTCTCGATTCCTCCCGGGAAAAAGGCTGAATCGCTGATTATCAACGGTGTAGAGTGCGAGCCTTACCTTACGTCCGACCACCGTACGATGCTGGAGCACGGCGAGGAGCTGCTCGTGGGCGTGACGATACTGATGAAGGCCATCGCCGTGGAGAAAGCCTATATCGGGATCGAGAACAACAAACCCGACGCCATTGCGCACCTGCGCCGTCTGGCCCAAGGGTATAAGGGCATCGAGGTGGTGCCCCTCAAGGTGAAATACCCGCAGGGCGGTGAGAAACAGCTGATCGCGGCCATTACGGGGCGCGAGGTGCCGCCCCCGCCCGCACTCCCGATCGACGTGGGTGCCGTGGTGTGCAATGCCTCGACGACCTATGCGGTCTACCAGGCCGTGCAGAAGCACAAGCCGTTGATCGAGCGCGTGGTGACGATCACGGGCAAAGGCGTCCGGGAGCCCAAGAACCTGCTGACCCGCATGGGTACGCCCGTCGAGGCGCTGATCGAGGCGGCCGGAGGGCTTCCCGCCGATGCGGGCAAGGTCATCAACGGCGGCCCGATGATGGGGCGCGCGATGGTCAACCTCGCCTCGCCCGTGACGAAGGGGTGCTCGGGCATCACCGTCATGAGCGGCCGCGACGCCCAGCGCCGCGAGGCTTCGCAGTGCATCAAGTGCGCCAAGTGCGTGGCTGCCTGCCCGATGGGGCTCGAACCCTATTACCTCTCGAAGATGACCCAGAAGAAAGGCTGGGAGGAAGTGGAGGCACAGATGATCACTTCGTGCATCGAGTGCGGCTGCTGCCAGGCCTCGTGCCCCTCGTACCTGCCGCTGCTGGACTGGGTGCGCCTGGGGAAACAGACTGTCATGGGCATTATCCGCGCACGTGCCGCGGCACCGAAAAAGTAAATGGAAAAACAGAAAGATATTATGGCAAACAAACTTGTTGTTGCTCCCGCACCGCACGTGCAGACTTCGCAGTCGACGGCCAGGATCATGCGCGACGTCGTGATCGCGCTGATGCCCGCGCTGGTCGTCTCGATGGTGGTGTTCGGGGTGGACGTGCTGCGTGTCACGGCGCTCAGCGTGGCGTGCTGCGTGTTGTTCGAGTACCTCATCCAGCGGTTCCTCGTCGGTGGCTCGCTGACCATCGGGAACTGGTCGGCCGTGGTGACGGGCGTGCTGCTGGCTTTCAACCTGCCAGCCTCGATTCCCTGGTGGATCGTCGTGATCGGCGCATTCGTCGCCATCGCCATCGCCAAGATGACCTTCGGCGGGCTGGGCAAAAATCCGTTCAACCCCGCGCTGGTGGGGCGTGTGTTCCTGCTGATCGCCTACCCGGTGCAGATGACTTCGTTCCCGATGCCGGCGAACGGAGCCTTCGACGCACTTTCGGGCGCTACGCCGCTGGCGGCCGTGAAACACGGCGTTGCCCCCGACGTGCTCGGCGTGCAGGAACTGCTGCTGGGCAACATGCCCGGCTCACTGGGCGAGGTGGCGGCATTGGCACTGATCTGCGGTTTCGTATACCTGCTCTGGCGCCGCGTCATCACGTGGCAGATTCCCGTGTCGGTGCTCGGTACGATGGCCGTATTCGCGTTTGTCGTGGCCCTCGCTTCGGGCAGTACCGGGCCGGTGCTGTGGCAATTCCCGCTGTTCCATGTACTGGCCGGCGGAGCTCTGCTGGGCGCGATATTCATGGCGACGGATTATTCGACCTCGCCGATGACCGTCAGAGGGGGTGTGATCTTCGGCATCGGTATCGGCGCCATCACGATGTGCATCCGCCTGTGGGGCGCCTATCCCGAGGGTATGTCGTTCGCGATACTGATCATGAACGCCTGTGTGCCCCTGATCAACAAATATGTCAAACCCAAGCGCTTCGGCGTTAAATAGGAGGTGACGCAGTATGAAAAGTACACTTGTGAATATGACGGCCGTACTGTTCGGCATCACGCTCGTGGCTTCGGCCGGTGTGGGCGCCGTGAACATGATTACGGCCGAACCGATCGCCCAGGCCGAGCAGGCGGCGAAGGTCGAGGCGCTGAAGGTCGTGCTTCCGCCGTTCGACCAGACCGTACCCGAAGCGCTGACGATCGACGATATGCCGATCACGGTCTACACCGCAACCAAGGGAGGACAGGTCGCGGGCTACGCCGTGGAGTCGATGACCAAGAACGGTTTCGGCGGCGCGATCAGCATGATGGTGGGCTTCACGCCCGACGGTGAAGTGGTCAACGTCAACGTGCTCAGGCAGGCTGAGACCCCTGGGCTCGGGACGAAGATGGCCGACAAGGAAAATGTGCTGCTGGGGAGCATCCAGGGCAAGAAACTCGAAACGATGAAGCTCGTGGACGGCAAGCTGGCCGTGAAGAAGGACGGCGGCGACGTCGACGCGCTGACGGCCGCGACCATATCCTCGCGCGCCTATGTCGATGCGATCAACCGCGCCTGGATGGTTTACAAGAGCGTAGCGACGGGTACGGCGCCGACAGACGTATCGTCGGGAGCGACTTCTGCGGCCGGAGATTCGGCAGAGGAACAAACCAACGGGCCGGCGGCTCAGGAAGGAGGGCAAAATGAATAAACTGAACATCATTCTGAGCGGCATCGTCAGGAACAACCCGACGTTCGTGCTGGTGCTGGGCATGTGTCCCACGCTGGGTACGACGACCTCGGCCGGAAACGGCATGGGCATGGGGCTGGCGACGATGGCCGTGCTGATCATGTCGAACCTGGTGATCTCGCTCATCAAGAACATCATTCCGGACAAGGTGCGCATCCCGGCGTTCATCGTCGTGATCGCCTCGTTCGTGACCGTGGTCGAAATGCTGATGAAAGCCTACACGCCGCCCCTGTACGAGGCGCTGGGCGTCTTCATCCCGCTGATCGTGGTGAACTGCATTATTCTGGGGCGTGCCGAGGCTTTCGCCTCGAAGAATACGCCGCTGGATTCGGTGCTCGACGGTGTCGGGATCGGTTTGGGCTTTACGCTTTCCCTGACGGCCGTAGGTGCCGTGCGCGAGATCCTGGGCAGCGGCGCGATCTTCGGCATCAGCCTCGGAACGGCCGATTACATGCCGCTGATCTTCGTCCTCGCACCGGGGGCATTCCTGGTGCTGGGGTACCTCATGGTATTGTTTAATAAATTAGCCAAGAAATAGTTATGGAGCTTTCATATTTCGCAATCATCATCGGCGCCATCTTCGTCAACAACGTCGTACTGGCGCAGTTCCTCGGCATCTGCCCGTTCCTGGGCGTGTCGTCGAAGGTCGAGACCTCGATGGGTATGGGCGCTGCCGTAACGTTCGTCATGGCAATCGCCGCCGTGGTGGCCTGGCTGATCCAGGCTTATGTGCTCGTGCCGCTGGACATCGTCTACATGCAGACGATCGTCTTCATCCTCGTGATCGCCGCGCTGGTACAGATGGTCGAGATCATGCTCAAGAAACTCTCGCCTTCGTTATATCAGGCACTGGGTATCTTCCTGCCCCTGATCACGACCAACTGCGCCGTGCTGGGCGTGGCGATCCTGATGATCCAGAAAGAGTTCAACCTTTTGCAGAGCGTCACCTACTCGGTGGCTACGGCACTGGGATTCGCCCTGGCGCTGGTGCTTTTCGCCGGTATCCGCGAGAGGCTCGAATTCGAGGACGTGCCCAAGGCTTTCAGGGGCGTGCCTATCGCGCTGATCACGGCCGGCATCCTCGCCATGGCCTTCATGGGATTCTCGGGGCTGGTATAACGACGTCCCGCAATGCGAAACAGCCACCTTCGGAAATGAGGGTGGCTGTTTGTCCTTTGCAGTAATTGAGATGTTCCGTGAATTTCTCGATCCGGCCTGCTGCCGGCCCGGAAACGGGCAACAGCCTTTGGGGGATTCGCATTATTTCGGATTATTTTTGTCGGAATCGTTCGTTTCTTGCAGGCAAATAGTTATTTTTGCACAAATAACCGTAACTGAAATGGAGGATATCATCAAACTTCACGACAAAAAGTTCAGGATCATGATCCCCGCCGCCAAGATCGACGAGGCCGTGGCCGCCGTAGCCTGCCGCATCAACGAGGACTACCGCGACAAGGAGACGCCGTTGTTCGTGGGCGTACTGAACGGCTCGTTCATGTTCATGAGCGACCTGATCAAGAAAATCGAGTTCAACAACGAGCTGTCGTTCGTGAAGCTGGCTTCGTACGAAGGGACTTGCTCGACGGGGTGCGTGAAGAACCTGATCGGGCTGAACAACAGCATCGAAGGCCGCCATGTGATCATCGTCGAGGACATCGTCGACACGGGCGAGAGCATCGAGCACATGATCGGCGAGCTGAAGTCGCATAACCCTGCGAGCATCGAAGTCTGCACGCTTTTTTTCAAACCGGGTTCCTACCGCAAGCAACTGCCGATCAAGTACCGCGCCATGGAGATCGGCAACGAGTTCATCGTGGGCTACGGCCTGGACTACGACCAGTTGGGACGCAGCCTGAAGGATATTTACGTGGTTACCGAATAGATGGCTCTGAAGACCGATATCGAACAGCTCGACGGCGGGCGCAAGCTGCCCCTGGTCGAAGATTTCTACACGATCCAGGGCGAGGGCTTCCATGCCGGGAAACCCGCCTATTTCATCCGCCTGGGCGGATGCGACGTGGGATGCCGCTGGTGCGACGCCAAATACACGTGGAACCCCAGGCTCTATCCCCCGACCGACGTACGGACGGTGATCGACCGTGCTACGGCATGTCCTGCGCAGGCGATCGTCATCACGGGCGGCGAACCGCTGCTTTATCCGCTGGGGGTGCTGACCGAAACACTGCACGCCAAGGGGCTGGAGATATTCCTCGAAACGTCGGGGACGCACCCCTTCTCGGGGTATTTCGACTGGGTGTGCCTGTCGCCCAAGCGGCAGCAACCGCCGCTGGACGAGGCGTTCGGGAAGGCGCACGAACTGAAGGTGATCGTCGGGGACGAGGCCGATTTCGAATGGGCCGAGCGCAATGCCGCACGGGTGGGAGCCGGGTGCATCCTCTACCTGCAACCCGAGTGGAGCGTTGCGGAACGCATGATGCCCGCGATCGTCGAGTATGCGAAGGCGCATCCGAAATGGAATATCTCGATCCAGACTCATAAATACATGCACATACCCTGATGGGCTTCGAAGTAGGCAAAAAGTTCTGGATCGCCGCCACGGCGGTCATCGTCGTCGTCACGTTGTTCGTGGTGGGGCGGAACCTTTTGCATGCAGTGAAGATCAAGCGGCAGATCAACGCCCTGGAGCGGGAACGGGAGTTTTACCGGGCCAGGATCGAACAGGACAGCACGCTGCTGGAGCGCCTGCGCTACGACGACTATCTGGAGGAGTATGCCCGCGAGAACTATCACATGCAGCGCAGCGACGAGCATGTATACATCATCAAGGAGTGATTTTTCCGATCCGTATGACTTGACGGCGACCCGGCGGGCTGCCGTTTTTTTGTGTTACAGCCGTGCCTGCCGGGATGCGGCCGTTTTCCGCCTGCCCGGTAAATCCGGGGTGGTGGCCGTTGCCAACACCCGGTCAGTAATGCGTGAACCCGTGCCAGTCCA